>Ga0224508_10001887_pt1 | contig 18422 bp, 18 predicted proteins | sample SF_Jan12_sed_USG_4_FD_170157 | JGI IMG/M metagenome (GOLD analysis project Ga0224508, IMG submission 170157) | Sediment microbial communities from San Francisco Bay, California, United States - SF_Jan12_sed_USGS_21 | ecosystem: Environmental > Aquatic > Marine > Sediment | place: USA... | reverse complement strand
TCGGCTAAATTTCATGTCCGTCTCCCCCGAGAATGAACATTCTTTATTCATCACAATCCTACACGAAAATCTCGACGAGGGGCCGCTCGGTGAACGCCGTTTTCACCGCAAGCGCTCATTCACTCCGAACCCGCTGTCCCCGCTCAGCGGCCGCATGGATTGCCTCGAGTATGTTCACGTCCAGGTAACGGCCTATCTCAAGTGATGCCTGCTTCTCGAATATCCACTGGCTGCCGAGATGAATCCCGAGAATGTACATCTCGCCCTCAACACTCGCGAGGATCGGCGAGCCCGAATGACCGGACCAAGCGCGACACGTGTGCCCAAAGAACTCCACCCCGAGATCCGTGCCAGGCCATTCCATTCGGGTCAGGCGGCATGCACGCTCAGCGCCAACGAAACGCAGCGGTAACCTCACCGGGATCCCGCCCTCAACCATCCGTCGTCGGGAAGCATGATCTATCGTCAGCGCAGGCACTCGAGCCACGGCATCATGAAGGCGCCGCTCCGTGAGCAGGACGGCCCAGTCATCTACCGAACCGCGGCCGCGAGGACTGGGGCGCCAGACCGAAACAATCTGGTACCGCTCGTCCTCGGCCCCAACCACGCTGCATCTTCGCCGCAGGGCATCCACATCGGATGGGAGCCCATGCGCCACCGTGAGAATCACGTCTTGGGTTGGATCGGCCCTGCCGGTATCGATGATGGCCCCGCGGAGTTTATTCCAGTAAAGACCGTCCGCAGCCACGCACTCAATGCGCGTCAGCCCGACTTCCGACCCGTTGCCATCCGGGACCACGCTCGCAGCAACATCGGCGTACGCTGTGGCGAGCATGCTCACATGCGCCATGGCGAAAAGAACTGCGCATCGGATCTCCATAGCCAACTGACTATAACGCAGAATCTGCGATGAATGACGCGCCCGGTCTCACCGGAAGCTGACCCTGATGGTCGCTCCCCGCCCCCCTTTCGGCGAGAAACGGATCACTCCATCGACTCCCTGACCAGGCCAGCTCCCTCCGGCCTCAGCTGCGGACAGCGTCGGTCCAGCTCGCGCAGGAATTCGGTCTTCGGAGTGGGAGATATCAGTATTCTCTTGCGTCCAGCCTTCCACTTAATCAGCAGTCTATCGAGGGAGCAAGCAGGACTGGACAACGGATTGCGAGATGGCCGCACCGAATCGATCTCCTCAAGCGAAACCCGATAACGGAACGGTCCACACCGAATCAGGAGCGTCCCCTCGGCGAGCGTGTAGTCGGTACCGTAAAGCACCCACAGCATGAAAGCCGCAGCCGAAGCAAGGAGGATCAGCATTCCGACTCGCGGCAGCAACGGTGCCACACTTGTGAACTGTGCGAAGGCGCCATACACAGACAAGAGCGCCCCGGCCCATATCAGGACGACAATCCAGGCGTCCCGTTTGGATTCAAAGACTCTGGTCATATCAACTCATTGACTCTTGACGCAACGCCATCGGTACCGATCGGCGGCGGGCAGGCGGACGGATTCTATTTGACGTCAGCGCGTCCCGCCACACCATTCGCCAGCGTGAATACTAACCGCTGACCGGGCGTGCGAGTTTGGCTGAACAGGTGCTGCCTGGGGCCCAGATTCTCTGGCTGGAGAACCGGATCGCGGGCGCGGCGTCTCGAGCCGGTCGTGCCCTGTGTGGATTGCTATGGAACTTGGGGGTCCTCTCGGCCCGCTAACTCGGTAGAATCCAGGTTAACGACAACTCTTGTCTGTGAGGGTAGATATGGTCAAAGTCCATCGGGAGTCGACACGACGCGGGGTCGTCGGGGTCCGGGCGATGCGCAGGCTCGGGTTAGCCGTCATTTCGGCATGCGCCGCCCTGCCTGCCGCGGGGCACCACAGTGCCAAGATTTTTGACGCGGAGACCGTGCTGGCCCTCCCGGGCACGGTGACCCGATTCAACTGGGCGAATCCGCACACCTACATCTACGTGGAAACACGAGATGAGGCCGGCGAGCCGGTGGAATGGGAGATCGAGACCGATGCGGTCCCGATTCTCGCCCGCAGCGGCTGGACCCGGGAGTCGATACAACCCGGTGACCGGGTCCTCGTCCGGGCCCGGCCCGACAGGAACCGTGGGAGGAAACACGCGTTGCTGGTATCCGTCGAGCAGGAGGACGGATCGGTGCTCTCGGCTCGATCCTACTTTCTGCGCAAGTCGGACGATGGCCAAACACTGGCCCGTGCGACCGATCTGTCCGGCCTGTGGGAGCTACGCCACGAGGACTACGACCGCTACTACGCAGGCTGGGGAGCAGTGGCATTAACCGATAAGGGAACGGCGGCGAGTGCCGAGTACGATATCCGCAGGGACAGCCCCGCGGCCCAGTGCGTCGCCGCACCCCTGCCATCGATCCTGGTCGCACCCTACCTGAGCGAGATAGAGGTACGGGAAGACGCCGTGATCATCCGCAACGAACGATTCAACGCGGAAAGAACCGTCTACCTGGACGGGCGCGGTCATCCGCAGGACGGTGAGCGCACCAACCAGGGGCATTCCATCGGTCGGTGGGAAGGCGATACGCTGGTCGTCGACACGACCCTTTTCGCGGACCACCGCGCGCCCATCTCCGGGCAACAGGGCAACGAAGGCGTGCCGTCAGGCGCCGCCAAACACGTCGTCGAGCGCTATACGCTGAGCGAAGACGGCACGCGAGTATTGATCGACTTTACAGTCGAGGATCCCGAGTATCTAGCGGAGCCGTTCAGCGGGCATGTGGAATGGTACTACGCGCCACACTTTGAGATGATGGGGTTCGGCTGTGACCGAGAGAACTCCAGTCGCTTTACGCTCGAATAGGCCCGAAAAAGAATGCGCGCTTCCGGATACATGCACGGTTTGGTTATCACGGCCGTCTTCGCTGCGGCGCCCGTTTCGGGGCATCATGGTTTCGCCAGCATCTTCGACATGGATTCGGTTGTCACGCTGCACGGAAGAGTGAGCCGCTACGATTGGAGAAACCCGCACGTCTACATATACGTCGAGACTCAGGATGAATCCGGCGAGATGGTCGAGTGGCAACTCGAGGGCGACCCCACTCCAATCATGACGAGAAGCGGCTGGACCTCGACGATCCTCACGCCGGGAGACCCGGTGACGGTGCGGATTAACCCCGACCGGAATCCTGAGCGAAAGCATGCCCTTCTGGTGTCGCTCACCAAAGCTGACGGAGTCTTCCTTACCCCGAGATCCGGCGGTGGCGCCTCGAGCGCTCGTGCCACCAGCCTCGCCGGCATCTGGGACGGGCTGACTGGATTCAACGCACGCCAGTTCATCTACGGGCGGCTGACGGAGAAGGGCGCCGCCGCTCAGGCTGAATACACCGAGGCAGACAACCCCACATCGGACTGCGTCCCCTTCCCATTACCGACGATCGTCGCGGCACCGTACCTGAACGAGATCGAGATGCTCGATGACAGAATCCTCATCCGGAGCGAGCTCTTCAATGTGGAGCGGACTTTCTACACGGACGGAAGAGGGCATCCGGAGAACGGCGAACGTACCAATCAGGGGCATTCCATCGCGTGGTGGGAAGGAGAAGTCCTGGTGGTTGATACGGCGCTCTACGCGGACAATCGGGCGGGCAACCGGAACGGCATTCCTTCGGGTGCGCAGAAACACAGTGTGGAGAGATATCAGTTGAGCGAGGATGGCACTCAGCTGCAGATCGACTATGTCATCGAAGATCCCGAGTACCTGGTAGATCCAATGACGGGCAGCATGGCATGGAGCTACGCGCCAAACCGCGAGCCGATGCCATTCGGTTGTGACCCGGAGAATGCCAGGCTCTTCGAGTTCGAGTGAGATACGCGGCTGGCCGGCCCATCATCGGGGGCAGCCACTCAGCCGATTCAGGCTCTGTCGCGGACCGGAGGATCAACAATGATTGCGGTTATCTTCGAAGTCGAGCCACGGCCCGGAAGGCAAGGCGATTACCTGGAGATCGCGAGCCAACTGCGTCCGATGGTCGATGAGATAGACGGTTTTATTTCGATCGAGCGCTTCGAAAGTCTCACCCAACCCGGAAGAATCCTGTCGTTGTCATTCTGGCGGGACGAGGACGCCATCGCTGAATGGCGCAACATCGCCGAACACAGACAGGCACAGCAGGAGGGAAGAGACGGCATCTTCTCCAACTATCGCCTGCGCATCGCGCAGGTTGTCCGCGACTATGGAATGCATGAGCGGGATGAGACGCCGGAGGACAGCCGGCGGGTGCACGCATCACGGTGATCTACGCGCCCCCTATGGCGCTAGTAACGGAATGCTGCTCAGATCGGGCGGTTGTGGCCGCGCCGCCAGGAACGCGTAGACATCGGCCAGATCCTGATCCGACATCACCTGCTCCGTGTAGGGCGGCATGCCACCGCTGGGGTGTCGCACATACCAGCTGAACCGCGGGAACGAGATCGGGTCCGGGCCGAGCCGCGGCCCCTGGGCGCCGCCCTGACCCTCGTTGGAGTGGCACTCGTAACAGCCGACGCCCCTGTACAGCGCGGCGCCCGTCTCCACACGCCCCGCGGGCGAGGCCTGCGGCGTGGCGGGCGTCAGGTACGCATACACCTCGCCGAGCGCCTCATCGGAAATCGCGTCCGGTGGATACGCCGGCATGTTGCCCGTCGGTTGCCGCAGGTAGGCGATGAACTCCGCCAGAGTGAGCGCGCCGGTCGCCAGGCCCGGCCCGAGTGCCGTGCCCTCGCCCTGGGCCCCGTGGCAGGCCACGCAACCGTACCCCGCGTAACGATCGCGGCCACTCTCGGAATCTTGAGCAAGCACGCACGGCGAAACCAGGAGGATCAGGGCAATCGCAGCAGCGTCTACACAGCGCATCGGTGTGAGCATGGGATGAACCTCACCGCACCTGGGTGACGACATCGACCAGCGCCGGCTCGCCGCGCTTCACGACCGCGACCGCACGCTCGAGCGCGGGCCGAAGATCCGCCGGATTGTCGATGGGCCCTTCGGTGTAAACGCCCATCGATTCCGCCATCTTCGCGTAGTCGATGTTGGGGTCGGTGAGTTCGCTGCCGATCTGCGCGCGATCGATACCGCGGTTGCGAGCGTTGCACATGCGCTGCACGTGCATCAGCTCCATGTGGTAAGCGCGATTGTTGTTCATCACGCTCAGGAGCGGAATGCGATGATGTGCCGCGGTCCAGAGCACGCCCGGTGCGTACATGAGGTCACCGTCCGTCTGAATCGCCACTGAGAACCGGCCGTGCCTGCGGTTGGCCAATGCGGCGCCCACCGACGCGGGCGCGCCGTATCCGATGCCACCGCCTCCTGCATGTCCAAGCCACTGGTAGGACTTGTCGAAGTCCCATAGCCGCCGTGGCCAGCCGCCGCCGTCGCTGTAGTAGCTCGACACCAGCGACCAGTCCTCGTTCTTGATCTGCCCCCAGATCTCGGCGCACAGCCGCGCGGTGCTGACGGGGCTGGCATCCCAGGCGTAGCTCGCCGCGACGCGAACCTGCTCATCCGCGACACGACTGGCTTCGGCAAGCCTCCGGCCCCGCTCCTCGAATGCGCGTCGGCGCGACCGCGTCGTGAGGCGGTTCACCGCCTCGATCAGCGACGGCAGTGTGGCCTCAGCGTCCGCGGCGATGGCGAGATCCACCTCCTGCATGCGCCGGAAGTCCTGGTAGTTCGAACGGATATAGAGATCACCCGTGGTGATGGAGATGAGCTTCGCGTCGGGACTCGCCACGCGGCTCGTCGAGCGGTGCAACTGATCGCGAAGCGAGTTGACCGTGGACCAGAAGTCCATCACCTCGAGCCCCAGAATCACATCGGCCTGGGGAATGACGGCCCGGTTGATGGGAGGCACGCCGTTTGAGTGACGATGCGTTTGGTTGAGGGGATGACGGGTCGGGAAATTCAGCCGGCTCCCCTGGTCGATCACCGCCGCCTGCAGAGTTTCGGCAAGCTCGACGAGGAGCGCCATGCCTGCGGGTGTGCGCGCGAGCCGGTCGGCCACGAGTACCGGATACTCCGCATCGACGAGCATGCGCGCCGCTTCCTCCACCGCAGCGGACTCACCCTGGGGCGGCACGGGCATAGTGAGCTTGGGGATTCGCAACCCTTCGCCCTTCGGAATCGGCTCCTCCTGCAGATGACCGTCGAGCACCAGAACGACCGGGGCCATGGGCGGCGTCATGGCGACTTTGTAGGCGCGCACCGCAGATTCCGCAAAATGACCGATCGACCACGGCGTATCGTCCCACTTGGTGTAGTCGCGCACCATGTCGGCCGCGTCCTGCACCCCGTGGTACCACTCCGCAGCCCGACGCAGTGCAGCATCGTGGTGATTGCCGAGGATCACGTAAACCGGCACACGGTCGCACCAGGCGTTGTAAATCGCCATGGCGGCATGCTGCAGACCAACAGTGCCATGGGCCATCACGGCCAGTGGCTTGCCTTCCGCCTTGAAGTAGCCGTGGGCCATCGCCACCGATGATTCCTCGTGACAGCAGGTGATCAGCTCAGGGCTCTCATTGCCGCCGTAGTTGATCAGCGACTCATGGAGCCCTCGGAAGCTCGAACCGGGATTGGCACAGATGTAGTCGAAATTCAGAGACTTGATGACATCGACCATGTAATCGGAGCCGCTGCGCTCGTTCGCCCCGAGCACCTGCACGTGTGCCGGGGGCGCGGGCTCCGCCTCTGCCGTCATGAGCGGGGTCGTGGCCGGTCGCGCCGTCGCCTCGCCAACCGTAGTGGATTGGGCCTGTGCATCGGCGGGCCCCTTCGACCCGATGATCGCCGCCGCACCCGCCAGCGTGCCGTGCTTAAGGAACCGTCGGCGCTCGATGGACGCCTCTTTCGAATCCCGGGATTGGGTCATTGCGCATACTCCTCAAGTTCTCAAGGCCACCGGTGCCAAAGCTGACCCGGGCAGCGGCCGCGAATAGCGCCGATTCTAGCAACCCGCCAGCGGAACGTATTAATCTGGCGGACCGAATGTCCGTTTTTTCTTGGAAAGTGGGCGGTTAGCCGGTCTTCCAAAGAGGTAGAATCTGTCCCGGGCCAGCAATTCCAAGAATATAGAGGATCACCATGGCACGTCTAGGATTGGCTATCTCTGCGTTATTTCTCACCGCGTTGGCATACAGCCATCACAGCAGCATCGGTATCTACGACGAGGAAAACCTCGTCGATATAGAAGGTGTCGTCACCTCCGTCCGCTGGCGCAACCCTCACCCCTATTACACCGTGGCCGTGGAAGATGAGAATGGGGAGACGATCGAGTGGCAGATCGAGACCGGATCAATCAGCACGCTCAGGCTCCGCGGCGTGGATCGAGACTTCATCCAGGTCGGGGACCGGGTGAGACTGGCGGGGCAGTCCTCGCTGCGGGGGCTTCCGGAGATGTTCGCTGAAAACATGCTGTTGGCTGACGGGCGGGAGGTCCTGCTGAGAGCCGTCTCGAAACCCTACTGGCCAGCGGGCCTGAGCGGCGATTTTTATGAGCGGGAGACCGATGAGACACGCGCCGACGAAGGCCGCCGGAGCGCCGATGGGATCTTTCGGGTGTGGAGCCCTATCTTTGACGATCCCGAGGCTTATCCGCTCTACAGCTCTGGTATCGCCGCACTGACGGAGTCGGCAGAGGCGCTCAAGGCACAGTGGGATCCGCGCACGAGCCCGTACACCGGATGTCAGCCCAAATCCATGCCGCAGATCATGGGCAGCGCGTATCCGATTCAGTTCGAAACACGCGGTGATGACCTCGCGATCCGGATCGAGGAGTTCGATCTCGAGCGAATCATTCGTATGAACGCGCCGCGTTCCTCCGTTCCCGAAACGTATTCGCTTCTTGGGTACTCTAGAGGTCGCTGGGACGGTGACACACTGATCGTAGAAACCGAGCGGGTGGAAGCCGCCATCCTCTATGGGGATGGCACACCGCAAAGCAGAGCGATCCAGTTGGTGGAACACTTTGTCATGAACGAGACGCAGGATCGCCTCAACTACCGACTATCCATCACGGATCCGGAATCTTTCACAGAAACGCTGGAGTTCACACGTTACTGGGTATGGCAGCCCGATATTCGGCTGCAGCCCTATGACTGCGGGAACCCACAATGAGTTGAACGGGTTGCAGGGCACGATCAGGGAGCGGCTACGCGCCCGGAATGCACTCGTAGGGCTCTACCACTAGATCCGGTCGCCAACCCAACACGAAACGTGCGGATACGGGCTCGGTTAAGGTTGCGGAATCCGTCACGACGAGGTCGTACACGAGCCTGTCATCTTCGCCGACGGTGAAACGCTCATCGATCTGCACGGCCTCACTCTGTGGGATGCTCCCGCTCTGATTGAAGTAAGGCCAACTCACGCGCGTCGTTCGAACGACCAGCGTGTTCCCCTCCCAATGGCCTTCTGAGTACCCCAGGGGTGTGGCCGGCTGTTCCGAGGCATCCGCTCCGGACTCCATGTGAATCGTTCGTACGACGTCGAAGACCTCGACACGCAAGACGATTTCGCCGTCCTGCTCCGTGAAGTCGATTGGATGGGGCGCCGGCACGCGGGTCATCACGCCCGGCATCCCGCCCGCCACACACTGAAGCGTCAAGTGATCCGCCGGGTCCCAAGCCTCCTCGGCCGCACTTGCCGAGGGCGTCAAGGGCAGGTCCGCGGGAAACGGCCTGGTTTCCTCTTCCATCCAGACCCGGAATATGCCCTCCGCTTCGCCGGCGGCCGCCCGGATCTCCTCGACGACCGGCGGATCGAATCCGATGCGTTCAGCGGACCAACGTGGCTCTGGCGTGCCCCGCATATTGATCTCGGTGCCACTTGGCAGCAGCACGTTGGTGACATACATGCTGTTGTCTCGGCGCATCGACGGATTGCCGGCCACTCTGACGACGTCACCCTCCCGAATCATCTCCGGGTCCAGGCCCCGTCGACCCAGGGAGTTCACATCCTGCGCCTCCAGGTCCCACAGCGCTTCCGTGCCGTCGTTCCCGACCACGCTGAGCATGAGCCGAACATGCGGATTCCTCCAGGAAACCATCGAGACGCGACCCTCCAGCTCCTCGACCACTTCAAAATCGAACTCTGCGTTCGAGTGATGGCCCAGGGCCATGAGCGGCGCCAGCAGGAGCGCAAAGTAGGACAGTCTGTGCATCTCTCAGAACCCCTAATCCTCACTCAGACAGGGTGACGGACATGGGGGCGTTTGACTACTCGTCGCGAACCCATACGAAGTCCATCCAGGTGGCGTTCTTCTCCTCGGACTTGCCGCAGGTGTCGCAGTACAGATTACCCCGGCGCAGCCCCTTGGGCGGCGTAACGCCAAAAATGCGCCCTTCGATACGATTCTCGTCCACGCGCGTGGCCTGCACCGGGGTTTCTATCCGGCAAAAGTGATCGCTGCGGCAGGAGAATTCCTCAGCAGCGAAGCCTTTGAAGGTGCCATCGTCGCGTTTCTTGAGCTCATAACTGACTGAGTAGCGCCGGTTCATGACGACCGTGGCGAGAATGGTGTCCTCGGACTCGCTGAGCTCAATGGCCGGCCCGCGCTTGCTGGCGCGCCACTCGCTCTTCGCGCTCTCCTTTGTGGGCTCAGCCTCCTGAGCCAGGGCAGGGTTGAGGATGGCAAGCGCCAAAGCCACACTGGTGATCGCGACTCTCATGGATTCGACCCTCTTTCTTGTGATTCTGATCGGTCAGCCGATTCTGAGGATCTCACCGCCGATAGTCCAGTCGCGCGGCTGGACAAACCGGATCGGCTCCCCTAGGTTACTCTCGGAGCCATGTTGAAGTTCTTCTTTTTCCTCGCCGCCGGCTACGGCCTGGTCCTGGCCGCCGTCTACCTCCTCCAGGGCCGCATGGTCTATCTGCCCAATACGCCGGGACGAACGCTGGCCCGGACGCCCGCCGATGTGCGCATGGAATACGAGGATGTGTTCGTGGAAACCGTGGACGGGGTAACTCTGCACGGCTGGTTCGTGCCGGGAACGACCCGACGGGTGCTGCTGTTCTTTCATGGCAACGCGGGCAACATCTCGCATCGTCTGGAGTCGATACGGCAGTTTCGGAACCTCGAGCTATCCGTCTTTATCATCGATTACCGGGGTTACGGCCAGAGTGAGGGCAGAGCGACCGAAGCGGGCATCTACCGGGACGCGGAGGCGGCGTGGCGCTATCTGACCGAGACTCGCGGGGTGAGCCCCGAGGACATCGTGATCTTCGGGCGTTCACTGGGGGCCTCGGTCGCGGCGCGGCTGGCCGGCCAACAAAAACCGTTGGCGCTCATCGTCGAATCGTCTTTCACATCCGTGCCCGATGTCGCCCAGGAACTCTATCCCTGGCTCCCGGTTCGCTGGTTGAGCCGAATGAATCATGCGACCCGTGACTACGTCAGAGACGTGCGCTGCCCGGTGCTGGTCGTTCACAGCCGCGATGACGAGATCATTCCCTTCCATCACGGCAGAGCCATCTTCGAGGCCGCGCCCACGGCAGACACGCTGCTGGCGCTTCGGGGCTCCCACAATGACGCCCACGTCCGGGATGAGCGCGCCTATATAGAGGGAATCTGGCGGTTTCTGGCGGCAATCGCCCCACCCGCTCTGCCTCCCTAGAGACGAGCGAGAAGGTCGAACGCATTCTAATCAGGTCACCGCTGCCCTATGATCACTCGCATGACGAGTGACAGGACCAACCCGCGCGTCGACCATACCCGCCGTAATCTAGTGGCGTCGCTGACGGGCCTGGGGCTCGCTGCCCCGCTCATCGCGGGACACAGAGACTGGGCCCAGGAACCGATTACGCTGCGCTACACCTCGCACGCACCGAGGTCGCACGGACTCTACACCCAAGCCTTCGTGCCCTTCGCGGAGCTCGTCGAGCGCGAGACTCAAGGCCGGCTGCGCCTGGTGCCGTTCACGGACAAGATCCTCCACGGCCCCATCGACGGCTTCAAAGCCGCGGTCACCGGTATCACCGACTACACGCACTCCTACATCACTTATCAACCCGGTAGCTTCAAGCTCCTGCACGCGACGCAACTGCCGTTCCTGTTCTCCAGCCCTCAGGTCGCGAGCCTCGTGGTGGAAGAGCTCTACCCACGACATTTCAAGTCGGAGTTCGAACGCATGGGCGTGTACTTCGCGCACTGCGATTGCACGAGCCCGTACAACATTATCTCCAGGACGCCCATTCTGCGCCTGGAAGATCTACGAGGAATAAAAATACGCGTGACGGCCGGCCTCACTGCGGAAATCTTCCGTGAGCTCGGCGCCGTCCCCGTCGCAATCGCCGCCGCGGAGACGTATCCGGCGTTTCAGCGCGGAGTCATCGACGCCGTATCCCTCGCCCCTTCCGACATCGTCGGCTATCGACTCCAGGAGATAGGTCCTTGCTACACGCGAGTCGACATCAACGTGCTTCTCCTCCACTACTGTCTGAACCGGAGAAGCTTCGACTCTCTACCCGACGATCTGCGTGCGAGCTTCTATCGATTGCTTAGAATCAGGAGTCAGATCGCGGCGCAGAACTATTACAGCGGGCCGGGTCATGAGCATGCGTTCAATACGCTCCGCGAAGCGGGTGTGGAGATTTTCGAGCTGGAGGAAGACGAGCTTGCCCGCTGGCGAGACAGAGTCACACCGCTCAAGGAACGCTATATTGCGCAGTACGAGGCAGAGGGACTGCCGGCTCGTGATGTCGTCGAGGACCTTGAGGCACTCGCCGCGGAGCATGCGTCGCTGACGGACGAGCAGATTAACGAGCGGGTCATCAACTCGCCGACGCAGGGAATTATCGATTTGTGATCGCCACGTCGTTCGATCGATGGTCGGCATTGGCGTCCAGGTGGCTCTACAACCTCGGTGTCTACGGCGCACTGCCGGCGTTGTTCGCGCTCGTCACCCTGGAAGTGGTTTTGCGCTACGCCTTCAACGCACCGCTGCAGTGGAGTAGAGATGCGAACGGTCTGCTCCTGCTGATCACCCTTTTCTCAGCCCTCCCTCGCGCCTGGGATCACGGCTATCACATTCGAATGGAGATCATCCACGCGCGCATGTCTCAACAGTGGCGAAGCCTCGCAGATGTCCTCTCCGCCCTGGCCGGATTCGTGTTTTTCTCCCTGCTGAGCGCGCAGGCCCTGCTGTTCTCCCGCTACATGTTCTTGACCAGTGAGACGGGCGAGGATCTGGACGCACCGCTCTGGCCATTCATGGTCTTCGTAGCCATCTGCGGGATAATTTTTTCGGCGCGGCTGCTGGCGAACCCCTCCGCAACTCCAACGGACGAGGATGGAACGGGCAGTCAATGGATCTGATCCTCATCGGCATTCTGGCTGTCTTGCTCCTGCTCGCACTGCTCGCCGTCGGCGTGCCTATCGCATTCGCGATGGCCTTTACGGGCATTCTGGGGCTTTGGATCGTCGAAGGACCGGCGCCGACCATGGCACATGCGGCGTTGATCCCCTGGGAGCACGGGAGAGATTTCATCTTCGTTGCCGTGCCGCTGTTTGTCTTGATGGGACAGCTGTTTTACCACGCCGGGCTCGCGGGTGATCTCTACGAGGGGCTGCGCAAATGGGTCGGCCGGGTGCCCGGCGGCATGGCGATCGCCTCGGTGCTCGCCTGTGGCGGGTTTGGGGCGGTGACCGGATCGAGCATAGCCACGGTGGCCACGATGGGCACGATTGTCATGCCGGAAATGCGCCGCTTCAAATACGATTCGCGCCTCGCCACGGGCGCGCTGGCGGCCTCGGGTACCCTGGGAATCCTCATACCACCCAGCTTAATTTTCATCTTCTATGGGGTCATGACGGAGACGTCCATCGGCGCGCTCTTCATCGCCGGCATCGTCCCCGGTGTGATTACGGCACTGATGTTCTCGTTAATCATCTTTATTCGTTGTGTGCTCGATCCCATGCTCGGCCCGAAAGGACCTCGGGTGAGCTGGCGGGAACGCTTTGTCTCCATCGCGCGCCTGGGGCCCGTCACAGCACTCTTCGTACTCATCATCGGCGGGATCTATGCGGGGATCTTCACGCCGACGGAGGCAGCGGGGGTAGGTTGCGCGGGAGTACTGATCACGGCGCTGATACAGCGAAAACTCAATTGGGCAGCAATTGGCGCTGCGCTGCGCGGCACGACGCTGATCAGCGCAATGATCTTCGCCATCATCGTCGGCGGTTACGTCATCGCGCGCTTTCTCGCGGTCACAGGGCTAACCGATGCCTTAGTGGACCTGATTATCGCGGCCGAGCTCGGACGCACCGGGTTCCTCATACTGCTGGTGCTGCTCTACTTCGTGCTCGGCGCGATGCTCGACGTGTTCGGGATGCTGGTACTGACCATTCCGTTCATCCTGCCGGTGGTGACCGAGCTCGGTATCGATCCAGTCTGGTTCGGTGTCTTTGTCGTCATCATGGCGGAGCTCGCATTGATTACGCCCCCCATCGGGGCGAACGTCTTCGTCATGCGCCGCGTCGCACCGGATGTGCCGATGGAGGAGATCTTCCGGGGCGTGTTCCCATTCGTCATCGGCGAGCTGGTCGTGCTGGCGCTTCTGATCCAGTTCCCGGACATAGCGCTCTGGCTCGTCGAGCGAATGAGATAGTTCACTGCGGCTCGATTCGAAACTCGCTGAGGTCCGGCGGGACGACACGGCGCTCCTCCGGCCTCCCCAACTGGGGAATCCATTCGTACGGTACTCGATACGCCCTGTAGATATTGTTTCTGCCGTTGCCATTGGGATTGAAGTACGGGCTCATGTACTCCCACACGATCTCGCTTTCGCTCGTCACCTCGAAAACGCGACCGACTGCCCCCTCGGTGATGAATGTGTTGCCGTTGGGTAGTCGCTGAGCCATGCTCACGTTGTAGCTGAAGAACTGGAAGCTTCTGCCACCCGTAATGGAATACTCCCAGACCTTCTCCAGCGTCAACGGGTTGATCTCCACTACCCGGGAATTGTAGCGGGTAACCGCGTTCGTACCGTCCGGTGCGCTCGGGTTCGGCGCACCGTAGCCGGCCCTTCCACCGTTGTCGAAGATCATCAGGTTCCCCGCGCCCGGCAGCCCCTTCGGGATTATGTGCGGGTGGTGCTGCCCGCTGATCTGGCCGAGCTCTCGCATGGCGGCTGATTCACGATAGTCGGGACCGATCCTCCAGACGATCTTGCCGGTCCGAGCGATGATCGCGACGATATTGGCGTTCCTCGAGCTGATGATCACATTCTCCGGGTGGAAGCGCTCGTCGCCATCGTCATACCAGCGGTTCTCCCCCAGGTAGGACGCCGAGTTGATGTGGAACCAGTCGGAGCTCTGCCGCTCCTCGTTCCAGGGCGCGTTGCGGTACAGCGCGTTTCGTGCCGCTTCCGAGAAGCCGAGCTCTTCGATGTGGTCGCTCGCGAGCCACTCCCACAGCACCTCGCCGCCCCAGGAAACCTCGTAGATGTAGTCGTCTTCGAGGCGCTTGTCTGTCACGTCCGGCGCCACCACATTCTTGTGCGCAAGGATCATGGTGCGCCCACCGTCGACCGAAGGCTCGCTTTCCGGCGCAAAGTACCCAACCGCGCTCCCTTCCCGCTGCCAGTCATGGTGTTGGCGGGCGGCCCAGACCGTTTCACCATCCTCGGTCTGGACCTGCTCCGCTCGATCGAAGCGCCACACTTCGTTGCCTTCCCAGTCCTGCTGAACCAGTGCAACGGTTTCCTGATGGGGTCGGCGAGGAACGGTGCCGCTCATCACGTGCCCTCCGGGCAGGACACGAAAAGGCCCAGGCACTGCATGAAGGTCGGGCCATCGTCTGATCTCCTTGCCGTTCATGTCGATCAGCACCGCGCCCTGATCACCGGGCGTATGGAAGACGACGTAACCGCTCCACGCTCGGTCCGGATCGTAGATTGTGGTGCCCGTCGGGTAGACGGACGGTGCCGCGCCTGAGGTGCCGGGCATCAGGCCGGCGAACGCTACCATCGACAGGACTGACGTCAGAGTTGCAGTACGGATCATGGCTCTTTCCAGGTTAGAGAATCTTGTTCGAATGCATCGCCTCGCAGATAAAGGTAATCTAACCGGTGGTTGACTCCGACACTGCTCCTTCCTTTTCGCCGCCCAATTCTGCCGGCCCCGCCGAGTCTTCCTGGCGAAGATCTACCGGTCTCCGGTGAAGCGCCGCCGAGCCTCCTGCTCGACGGCGTGCTCCGAAACGAAGTGCTTTGCGGTCTTCTACTCGTTAGGGCTTTTGACCCACCAGCCGTGCCGGATCGACGCCCGACTTCGGCGTGAACTTCTGAACCCGACCCACGTGCACGTCGGCGATATACAAGTTGTCCTCGTCATCGACGCTGAACTGATGCGGGCCCCACATGGCGCCGGGCAGGGTGCCAAACGTGCCCCAGGAGGACAGCAGCTGCCCGTCCAGGCTGTACTTCAGAATCTTGTTGGTGCGGCCATCACCGACCCACAGATGCTGATCTTTCGAGATGTGGATGTAGTAGGGATAGGTGATATCGTTCCACTCGTCCAGGTAGTTGCCTTGCGCGTCGAAGATCTGAATACGCGAGTTGGCACGATCACAGACGTAGATGCGGCCCTGGTCGTCCACGGTGATTCCGTGCACGGTGTTGAACTGGCTCTTGCCGGTGCCGGGCTCGCCCCACGTCAGCAAGAACTCACCGTCGGCGTTGAACTTGACCACACGGGAATTTCCGTAGCCATCACTGACGAAGAAGTCTCCGTTCGGCAGGAACGCGATGTCGGTCGGTCGATTGAAGTGGCTTTCGTCGTTACCCGGCACACGGAACTCGCCGAGGGTCATGAGGATCTCACCATCATGCGTGAGCTTGTGGACCTGGTGCGCGCCGTCGTCGATCAGCCAGACATGATTCTCGGGATCGTGCGGGTTCATCACGACCCGGTGGGGCCGGACCATGATGTCGTCCAGATGATCCCAGTTCTCGACCATCGTGCCGTGGCGGTCGACGATGAACAGATGCAGGCCCCGACGGGGATGGCGTGCGGGATCGCTCGACGCGAACGAATACCCGGACGCGTTTCGCCCCGGTACGATGGAGTTGGACGGCTCGAGCTCCGGCAGGCAACCCCGCTGCAGCACGTAGATGCGGTCCACGCTCTCGGCCCAGACGCCGCCGGTGGAGCCTATCTGCCAGCCGTCTCCGCAGACATCGGCAGGCCAACCCGCCACCACATTGTAGGGCCCCGTGATCTCGTCGCCGCCCTTCATCTGGGCCAGCGCAGCCACCGAGACCGCCCACAGCAAAAACGTCAGTAGAAATGTACGCATTGTTACTCCCCCCATTTACGTGGTATTCCTGACCCCCCGATTCTACCCAGCCTTGACCGAAATATGGTCAAATATTGAGCGAAAGTCGGAGTAGAGAGTTCCACCGAGGTGCGCAAATGGCGAACCCACCCGTCCCGATCGGCAAGGTTCTATGCTGGCTGGGGCTTCACGACTACCGGGTGATCAATAAGTCCTTCGAGTTCCGCACCGACGAGGGCGTGGAGCTGGCCGAGTGCCGCCGCTGCGGCGCCCGTGTCACGCGCAAGGCCTGAGCTCACCCCTCGGGGAGCGCACACTCGAAGCGCTTGATCTCCTCGCCGGGCTTCCAGAACCAGACCCCGCTGAGGGTCGCGGGCTCCGTAAAGGTGGCGGGGTCCGTCAGCACGACCCGGTAATCCAATCGACCCTCGCTGTCATTGAGGATGAAGCGCTCGACGATCTCCATGCCCTCACTCTGCGGCGTGCCGATGTCGTCGAAGAAAGGTTCGCTGAGCCGTGTCGTCGTGACGATCAGCGTGTTGCCTTCCCAGCGTCCGACGGAGTAGCCGTAGGACGAGGCGGGCTGGTTCTCGGCGGATGCGTCATCCGACAGGTGGATCGTGCGCACACCGTCCCACTCCTCGAGCCGCAAAAGGATGCGATCCCCTTCGTCGACAAACTCGATGGGATAGGGGTTGTTCATCATGGCAGGCATCCCCGGCGGGATGCACTGGAGGGCGGGGTCATCCCCGAGCGGATCGAATGTCTCCCGGGCTGCGATCGCCGCTTCGGTGAACGGCAGGTTGGACTGAAGACCCGTACCGGTTCGGCTCCAGACCCGGTAAATACCCTGAGCCTCCCGGGAACCCCGCTCCTGAGCAGCCTCGGAGATCGGTGCCAGCGCGACGTCCCTGCCGATCTGCACCGCGCGCTGCGGCCACAGCGGCACCTCCGTACCGTCGGCCAGCGTCATGGTGTAGGCCGCCATGCTGTTGAGTCCCCGTCTGGACACCGCGCCGAATAGGGCGACTCGATCCCCGACGGAGACGATGTCTCGTCCGATGCCGATTCGTTGCAGCGAGTTGGTGGAACCCGACTCCGCCTCCCAGGTCTCCCGTTCGCCGCTTTCCAGAGTGCGCTCGATCGTCACCACTACATGAGGATTCCGCCAGAACACGCGCGTGACCTCACCCTCGATGGTTGTCAGGTTCTCCGTATCATAGGCAACGGTGACTGCATGATGCGAAGCGGCAGCGCCCGAAAGCAAGAGTGCTAAAGATAAAACCAGGGTGCGGCACATGACGACTATCCTCTATCTGTTGAATACATCCACGCGCAACGGTGTCCAGTTCATGCCGTCGGGCGTCTCGTGTCCGGCCGCCAGTGTCCGCGGCGGCGCCTCCGGGTCAGCGAAATCATAGACGAGAATACGCCCATCGAGGCGGGTGCTCACGAACCCGACGTCGTCGACGGCGAAGAATCCGAACCCGCCGGCTCCCACTCCGTCACCGGGAATCGCGAGATCATGCAGCACCTCCCGGGTCCGCGTGTCAAAAATACGAATACCGACCGTTTCACGGTTGCCGTAGATCACAGCCATCCGTCCGCCCGGCAGGTTAGCGAGTCGCCGGGGCTGGGTGGCCGCTTCGAACTTCTCCCGCTCGACGAGCCCCTCCGGGTCGATGATGGAGATGGTGTTCTCGTCCTGGTTGATCACCCAGACCGCCCCGCCGTCCGGTGTCACGGTGATCGCTTCCGCCCCGAGCCCGGTCTGAATGACGGTGGGCTCGCGAGCCTCATCGAGATAAACCACCGACACCGTCCCTTCCCCGAGGCGCCCACCGACGTAGACCCGGTTGCCATCCGGGCTCAGGCGGATCATGTGTCCCTCCCGCGCGGCATCGCCGATCGAGTAGGTCCGCACGACGCTCAGCGTCTCGACATCGATGACCGCCAGCCGGTCCTGCGTCTCGAGCGTGACCACCGCGTGACGGTTATCGGGCAGAAACACGGAGTCGTGGGGCTTGGACCCCGGCCCCATGTCGATGCTGCCCAGGACCCGGGCGCTCGGAATATCGATGACCACCACCCGGCGGCCCGGATCGTTCTCCCCGTACTCGGCGGTCAATGCCAGGCGGCCG
>Ga0224508_10001886_pt1 | contig 18424 bp, 18 predicted proteins | sample SF_Jan12_sed_USG_4_FD_170157 | JGI IMG/M metagenome (GOLD analysis project Ga0224508, IMG submission 170157) | Sediment microbial communities from San Francisco Bay, California, United States - SF_Jan12_sed_USGS_21 | ecosystem: Environmental > Aquatic > Marine > Sediment | place: USA... | reverse complement strand
CGTGTTCGCACGTCGCAGACCGCACTTATGCCTGCTTCCATCTTTCGCGGCCATTTATTCAGCACCAATTCAACCGCTATGACCGGCCACTACGGCCAATAGCAGATGTCAGAACGCGGTTCAGAAAGGCGGCCAGCGCAGCGATTTGTTTGGCGGTGCTCTGACGGTTGCGAGGTCGATGCAGCACGTCCGTCTTTATCGCTGTATTGCGCCGGAGTACAGAAAGATGAATCCAAGCGTGTCGTTGATCCCATGCGCAAGAATGAGTGGCCATAGATTCCCTCTTGCCAATAGAAACGCAGCACCATAAACGGCGCCGCCAATGCCAATGGATATCGCTTGTGCTGGTCCCTGATAAGCGTGAATAAGCCCAAATGCAACTGCCTGGGCAACAACTGCCGAAATCCAGGCAGCGCGGGAACCGCCCAGAACCTCAGCTATTGCCGCCATTAGGAAGCCTCGGAAGAAAAACTCTTCTCCGAACGCCCCGATCAACCAGGTGACAGGCAACAACATCAGTAGCAGCGGAAGATTGCCCGGCAGATCGGCGAACCGAGCTACCTGTGGCGCTTCTCCAAAGGCGCTCGTAAGAACGGGGGCCGCTATCCCGACGGCAACAGAATCAACAGCCATCGTGCCGACCACCCACATAAGCAATGTGCGAGATGGCTGAAAGGCTCCAAGCCCAACGCAGGAAAGCGGAATCTTCTCAATCCTCATCCAGATCATCGCGGCCAGGACTACCAGAAAGTTCAACCAGGCAGTCTCTACGACGGGAATCAATGACCAGCTTTCCGGAATCCACCCGGCACTCCGGGCAAACGTCAGCCCGAAGTAACCACCAACAAATAACAAAGATGCGATAGCTGAGAGGGGTTTCTGTTGCTCGATCACGCTTATCACCTTCCGCCTTTACACCTAGTTGCAAGCCCGCCTAACTAGTAATTAACAGGCGATATTGTGTGATGATTAGACGCAATTTATATGACATTTCGATGTTCGCTTTAGGTCATAAGCAGCCGTTCAACTCAATTCTAGCTCAACGGAAGCTTTGAGCCGCTAAGCGGTCATTCTGGAATAACCATTTTGGTCAGCCAGGAGCGGATGTCAGCTTTCACCGCTTGCGGTCATTCGACGACACAGATACTCGACACTTTCACAGGCCGCTTTCGGCCACAAGCGGACAATTTCGATCTTGGTCCCTCAATCACTGGACTGTATGCGTTCGATTTCAGCTGCAAAGCTCGTTGTTACCCTGGGGTTCTTTGATCCCAAACTTATCAATCCCAATTCGGACCAAAGGGGCGTCAGCAATCTCACAGGGTTGACAACCCTTATGTTGTAAAAGTCCTCGTCGAGGAAGCCGTTCTTGTATTGAAAATGTAGGTTGTCATATCCAGCAAGTCTGGCTGCATAATAACGGCGAATTCGTTCCCTTTCGATTGGATCGAGTTGTTGAATAGCCGAAACATCTCTCGGACCACCGGCAGCTTTGAACTTGACCATGGCCGGTAGCAGTTGTTCGGTGTCGGCCATGCTAACCCTGAAAGCTTCGAAATTGTCTGATCTGGCTTGGTGAATCTGAGCCCGAACCAGATCACTGTTTTGGTCAAGCTCCACAACCAAGAGTATCAGTCCGACTAACACGCCCAAGTTCGCACCGAGCGTGACCCAGCTGGTTATCTTTTTTGCCTTGCCCATGATGCTCTGCCTACCTTTCGAACGCGTTTACAAACGAAAAACCGTGATATGTCTGCTATGGATCATAAGCGGCCCTTTGAGCCAATAATAGACGAACGGCAGCTGTTGGGCGTAAACCGGACGTTAGGCAGCAAATTTTCGAGAACCCCAATCTGAACGGCTGCATTCCCCAATAGCGGTCATTCAAAAAGATTAAATCAAGCCGTTCCGACAGGCGGCTAACGGCCAAGAGCAACCGTTCATTAAGCTCGGCTTCTTGGCGTCGTTATCCCCGAGCCTAGGCGCTAAAGACCTGGTGGAAAAGCGGGACCGGCCAACAGCAAGACCGCGACTAGGATCGCCGATACTACAAGCGCGCCGGCGCCCAAGGTTTTGACTTCGCTCATCTCTTTAACGTAGAGCTCGGCGATGTCGGTGATCGCTATTGGAACCGGATCACACTCCTTGCAAACGGCACCTGCGATCGTTTCCTCAGACACCTCTAGGACCATCAAATCATACTCGGTGCCGTCACGCGTCCTAAGTAGCACCCTGTCTCCCACGTCAACTTCGTTCGCGATGACTTGGGAGGGGTGGCTTGCGTAGTTTTTCTGTTCGGTCACAGACTTCATGGTTGTGCAAGCGCTCAATAAAGCGACGATCAAGATCGGCGAAACAACGCTCATTTGACGCAATCGACTTGCTGCAGACATGGCCAGCCTCCTTTTCATTGTGACTTGGGTTGAGTTTCATCCAAGAACATAAAATTCGATGGCGATCCGAGTATCCGCTAGCTGTTGTGCGCAGCCGGATGGAGAGCTGATGGTTTCTTGAGGGTTCTTGTCGATGCCACGATATCCGACGAATTCGTCGCGAAGATGCGCTCGAACGAGGGCTTTAGGTCCAGGATTAGGAATTTTCCCTGGGTCAGCTTAGGGTCATTAGCGGCCGTTCATAACTTTGCCACCGCGATGACCGCTCTCGAGCGTAATGCGGTCAGTCAATCGCAAATCAAATCGACCTTGTCACAGGCCGAGAACAGTCACGAGACGACGTCTATGGGCTAAGCGTGATTCGTCTGATTGTGCTTATTCCGGTCTGCTCTTGTCGGCAAAAGGAAAGTAGTCGAGAACATCATACTCCCAGACGTTTGTTGGAAAGATCACCACCAACTCTGCCACTTCATCGTCTAGATTTTGAAAAGAATGCGGTACCATGGGTCGGATGTTGACGATATAAGGTCCCGTCAATTCAAAAACTTCGTCGCCCAGGGCGTACAATACCTTTTGATCAGAAGTGAGAACATGCGCCTCTTCACCCAAGTGCGTATGCATAGGCGGCGCCCCTCCCGGCGCTGTGTACGTGATCCCGACCACCAGGTTCTGGTAACCGTGCCGCTGGCCTTCCATTACATGTACATACTCTCCAGGCCCCGGATTGATGACGACAAGATCGTCTTTTGAGAGCGCGAAATCGCTGATTTCCGTCATTGCTGGAGCCTCGAATGTGCCGGGGACCCGGCGGGTTTCAATTATGCCGTGCGGATGATGCTGGGCATGCAGCACGCGCCGCGTCTCATCGATGTCGATGATCAATTCGCCGTGCTCAATTCGCTCCGCGGTGACTTCGCTTCCCGTGTATGTGACAACCGGCTCGGGCAGTTGTGAGCGTGCATTCATTTCGTGTTCTGGAGTGGCGTGCTGCTCGGCTGTCGGCCCGCACGCAACGATCGCAAAGAACGTCGCACTAGGTATAACGTGACGTTGGATCCGCTTCCCCATTTTCTTCTCCATTATTTTTTCAATTCTTACATTGGACTATTCGACCATATCGCGAGGGCCAGCGAAAGATAGGTATCGAGGTCAGGTTCGCGTTGTCACACCTAGTCACGCATTTGGAGTTTCGCCTCTAGTTCCGTAATTCGTTGCTGCTGCTCTTGTACGACCTTCGTTAATACCGCGACGATGTCCATGGTGCTTAAGCTTTGTCGATCACTGGTGGCAACAATGTCCGGAACGTCTTCAGCGATAAAACCCAAATAGGTCTCGTGTTCGTCATTTTTGTATCTGAAACTGACCGGCTCTAGCGCAACAAGCGCTTGAATCGCCGCTTCGATGTCGAGATCCTCAATATCCTGTTTGCGTTGCCGCGACGAACTGTTGGCCCATACGCCACCTGCCGTCACGTGCGCACCATTCGCCATCTGTAGCGGATGCGCTGGCCTAGCGACACCAAAGCCGATATTGCCATCGCGATCAATCGTCAAACGGTCCAATGAGCCCGCACCGATCGTCAACGTGCTCGCACGGTTATGCAAGATATAACCGGTTTCGCCTGATGACTGCGTGATCATTACGCCGGCGACGCCGCTGTTTTGATCGTGAATCTGGATGCTGCCATTCACTTCGAGCCGTTGCTGCGGCTCAGTCGTTCCGATGCCAACGAAGTTGCCATTATCAAAAATCTGCGAATTGGTGCCGGTCACCTCGTCCCTGAATCGGACAACGAAGTCTTTCCTGCCTTTCATCTTGGTCATGCTTGGTTCGGAGCGAATCACCGGTGTGGCTTCAATGACAGCTTGCGGTGCTTCTTCCACCACGACCTCGGCTTCGGGAGAGGCTTCTGGTTCAGGCTCAGGAACTTTAACCACTTCCGGTTCCTCTGCTGGCTCCTCGACCGGCTCGTCGATGGCCTCCTCAACGGGATCCGGCGCTTCTGTCGCGACCGGCGCATCCTCGGGCGCAGGAATCTGCTCCTCAAGCGCGTCCTCCAAGATGTCTTCGACGACCACTGCCTCATCAACGATGTTGGCCCAATCGCCGTGTACATAGCCGGTGCCCCCACCTGGCAATTCAACCTCGTGCCAGCCGTCCACGGTGCGAACGTAAACGAGCTCATCGTCCCGGCTCAGTTGACCGACAATTTCCGTTCCCGCCTGCGGGCTCATGCGAATATTGACAAAGGATTCAACCGACTCGATCGGCACTACGACCTCAGCCGCTGATAGAACAGGAAATAGCAGGAATGCCAGCCCAAGCAGTGCTTTCATGACCCTCTCCCAAAAAGTGGGTATAGGGGCCTTTGTGCCACGATCCAAGTGGCAATTAAAATGACGTAGGTCTCGAATTTGCTGTTCATCCGCCAATCGGTGTCGCGCAACAGATCAAGGGTATCGCTGTCACTCGCAGGTTTGAGCCGAATATGGCGTACAAAAAAAAGCGGCCGGTGGGCCGCTTTGGTAATTATGAGGACGCTGAGGTAGTACTGCTTTGTCGCGCTTCGATTTCCTACTCAGATTGCCTGCCTTTCGACCGACCTCTAGAGCCTGGACCCGAAACGTTCTTGGTATCGGGCTACCTTTGGCGTAATACTCTGGCGAGTTCTGAGTTCATCCAGTGCATTCCTTTCGTCTCCGACCTCGGCTTTCACCGCTGTCTTCGCCTCAAGGTTCCGCCTTTCGCGTCCACCGCCCCCGACACATGTTCCGAGACTCAGATCTCCTCCAGCAGGGCGGTTGTCAACAAGCGAACTTGCTGGCGCGAGGCTTTCGCCTCAGGACCTAATTTAATCCGTATTCAGCCAGACGCAACTTTTTCCTGTGTAACCGAAATTTGCTGCAAAGCGGTACGCAGCATAATCGACACCTTGCAATTTCTACTTCAAGTAACTTCGCAACTGTGCTACTCGAAGACCTTATTCGGATTGCGCAAAACGCTTATCGCTCCGTCACGCGCTTCGCGAAGATGGCGATCTCGGCGATCGCTTCCTCGGCCTCTACCGCACCTGGATGTTCTTGGAAAACGTGCCACATGCCGTCCCAAACGTCGATCTGTACAAGCACACCGGCACCACGCGCCGCTCGCGCGACGCGCAATGCATCAGACAGCAACACTTCGCGGCTTCCGGCTTGTACGAGCAGCGGCGGCAGCCCGGTGTAGTTTCCGAATGCCGGTGATATCAATGGGTTGGCCGGGTCATGATCCCCGGCGTATGCGGTGGCGGCGCTCGCGAGCGTATCCGGCCAGGTGATCACCGGATCAAAATCATTGAGTGTCAGGCCTGTGTCGCCGCTATTTGTCAGGTCGGCCCAGGGTGAGATCACGATCAAACCTGCAGGCATCGGCATACCGAGTGATTTCATCTGCAGCGCCACGCTCAAGACCAGGCCACCGCCGGCGCTGTCCCCGAACAAGATGAGCTTTTGTGGGTCCTGGCCGCTGTCGATCAACTGTCGGATCACGCCGATCGTGTCATCGAGCGCCGCCGGAAACGGGTGCTCAGGTGGCATACGGTAATCGACGGAGATCACCGGCATCTGCGATATGTGTGCAACACGCGCCGGTAGTACGATGTTGGCTGTCGCTGAGCCGACAACAAAGCCGCCGCCGTGCAAATACATAATCATCCGACCATCGTCGACGGTGTTCGGAAAACGGATTCGATTTACGGTCACACCCGAGTAATCGCCAAATGATTCGATCGGTGCCAGATTGAGCTTTGTCAGGCCACTGCGCCATGCGACGTCGATCTCTGCGCGCACGGATTTGACGGTTTGCAAATCGGTCAGATCAACGCCGACAACAGGCACCGGATTGTTGGCGTAAAACTGCCGCGCGCTCTGACTTAGCGTACCCGGCGGCGATGGAATTGCGACGGGTTCCGCTTGCTTTGAGCTGCAACCAGTCTGCAACAGTAAGGGAAGCACAAAAAAGTGCAGAGCGATCCTCCAGGGCATCCACGAACTCCCTCCAAAACATTGTTGGATCAGCGCAAAGTGTCAGTTTATGCGAATATACGGCCGATGCGGCCGCTCGTGCGCAAAAAAAGAACCCAATAACATGACGACCTTCATTCTAAGTGTGCTGGCCCTATTACTTGGTCCATTTATCTATGCATGGGGTCGCAGCCAGCCGACGACCAAACAGTTGCTCGACGGTTTTATTCTTGTGACGGTCGCTGGCATCGTTTGTGTGTATATCATTCCTGATGCGATTACGACCGGTGGTCGAATCACGATTCTTTTTCTACTATTGGGGCTGGTATTTCCGATCGCAATAGAAAGAGCATTTCGCCGCTCGGTTGATCAGGCACACGTGTTTATTCTGCTACTCGCAGCCGTGGGCCTCGTCATCCACGCTTTGATTGACGGCATTGCGTTGTTGCCGGGCATCGGTACCAGCGTCAACGCTGCGGCTGATGGAACCAATATGGGGTCGAAAAGCTCTATCTTTGACAATCAACTGGCTGTCGGTGTCATTCTGCACAGATTGCCCGTCGGTATGGCGATTTGGTGGTCGGTACGTCCAGGATTTGGCTCCGCGGCGGCCGTAACGACATTCGTTTTGATAATCGGCGCGACTGCGGCGGCTTACTTTCTTGGCGCTTCGGTTGTTGAATTGGCCGAATTACAAAGCCTGGCGTATTTCCAGGCGTTCGTCGCCGGTTCGCTGGTACATGTTGTCGCGTTCGGCGTTAGCCATGAGCACGCTGATGCGCCCGAACCGGGGCGACGCTTTGTTGCCTGGGGATTTCGCGCCGGTGTCTTGCTCGGTATGTTTGTACTGTTCGCCGTCCCATATCTTGACTAAGAAGGAGTTGCAATGATTCGCTTTTGTTCTGGCGCTCTACTGACGATTACGTTGCTTAGCGCATGCGCTGACCAGAATTCGGACCCCTATTTATGGCTGGAAGATGTTGAAAGCGAACGTTCGCTCGATTGGGTACGCAAACAAAACAAGGAAACTTTTGCGGAGTTAAAAGACCATCCCTTGTATCAGTCGCTGTATGAAGAAGCCTATTCAATCCTGACCTCAGAGGCCAGAATTCCGGAGGGCGAAATCGTCGGTGACGAATTCCATAACTTTTGGCAGGACGAGGCCCACGTACGTGGTGTGTGGCGCAGCACCAGTCTCGAGAGCTTTGTTGCCGGTGATCCAACATGGCGGACGGTCCTGAGTTTCGACGAACTCGCCGAGCGCGAAGACGAAAACTGGGTTTACCAGGGAATCGATTGTCTCGGCGACGGCAGTGATCGGTGTCTGGTTGAAATGTCACGCGGTGGTAAGGATGAATCGGTTTATCGAGAATTTTCGCTGAGCGAAAAGCAGTTTGTCGACAATGGCTTCCATGTTCCGGAGGCCAAGTCGTTTGTTGCCTGGGCGGACGAGAATTCGCTACTGGTTGCGACCGACTGGGGCGAGGACAGCCTAACGAATTCAGGTTACCCGCGCGAGGCGCGGTTGTGGGATCGCGGCACGCCTTTGGGCGATTCGAAATTTCTTTATCGTGCTGACGTAGACGACACATTGCTCGCCCCCGTGGTCTATCACAGCGCCGATTCAGAGTACCCGTTTTTACTACTTTACTACGCGGACTGGAACGATAACGCGTTCATTCCGATTGTCGACGGCAATGTGCTCGAATCGCTGGCCATTCCGCTGCGGCTGTCATTGGAAGGAATTATCGACGGCCGGGCGATAATCAGTCTCGAGCAAGACTGGTCCAACGGAGGCGCAGACTACGAGAGCGGAGATATCGTTGCGCTCGACCTCGAGGGCGGCGCCACCGAACTGGTTTTTTCGCCTAGCCACGAACAAGCGGTCAGCGATATCGGTATTGGCGCGACGAGTATTTATGTAGAAATGCTCGATAACGTCATCGGTCGTATCAAGCGACTTCGGCGTAGCGATGGAGGCTGGCACACTGACGACGTCGCACTACCCGATAATGGCGTCGCTTTGCTGGCGGCGACCAGTAGCAGTCGCGATGATCTATTCGTTACTTATGAGAGCTCGATCCAGCCGACGACGATGTATCACGTGTCGGCCAAAAACGAACTTACCGAGGTCGCTGCACTCGATCCGCTCTACGACGCCAGCGACGTCGTCATTAATCAGGCATTCGCGACCAGTAGCGATGGCGAGCGGGTTCCGTACTTTCTGATTGGGCGGATGGACGTGCTCAAAATGGGCAATGCACCCACAGTTTTGTATGGCTATGGCGGCTTTCTAAATCCGATACTGCCGGTGTACTACGAAGATCCGTCGCGACCGCAGCACGGCGCGCTCGCGGGCCGAATGTGGATATCGCGTGGCGGCGTGCTTGCGCTGGCCAACCTGCGCGGCGGCGGCGAGTACGGACCTCGATGGCACCAGGCTGCGCTTCTCGAAAATCGGCAATTGGCTTTTGATGACTATTTCGCCATCGCGGAACATTTGATCGACACTGGCGTCACGTCGTCGGATAAGCTTGGCGCACTTGGACGTTCCAATGGCGGCCTGTTGCTCGGCGTCGCATTGACGCAGCGGCCGGATCTGTTTGCTGCGCTGGACATCGGCGTACCGCTCCTTGACATGCAGCGCTACTCCAAGCTGCTCGCCGGCGCGAGCTGGATGGGGGAATACGGCAATCCGGACGTGCCGGAAGATTGGGCATTTATCAGTAAGTACTCACCGTATCAAAACCTTGACGCAGGTAAGGACTACCCGAAAGTTCTCTTCTACACGTCAACAAAGGACGATCGTGTGCATCCGGGGCACGCGCGCAAGATGGCGGCCAAGCTCGACGATATGGGCTACGACTTCTATTACTACGAAAACATCGAGGGCGGTCACGGCGGCACCGCAAACCAGGAACAGCTCGCGATGCGCACGGCCCTCGAGTATGCCTACTTCGTAAGTATGCTGATGCCGTCTAGCTGGGAACGACAGGCGACCGACTGAGGAACCGGTGCCAGTAAACGCTAAACGATATCGAATCGGGCGACCGTACAACCGACGGCAAATATCGGCAGTTCTGGTGTATAGAACTGCAATTCACCGTTGCCGCCTGCCGCCGCCGCTGCAGCGATAAAGGTACGAATCTCGAAGCCGCCCTGCCCACCGTCCTTATACGTATCTTCGTCGGTGTAGGACATTAGCGCTTGTTTGTCTTGTCGCATCAGACGATCGAGAAATTCCCGGTCCCATTCCACATTTATTTTTCCCGAGTCAGGCGTTGCGGGCCAGTGAGAAATGCCGCCTGTGCCAACGACAGCGATTTTTTCAGGCACCAAATCTGCGGCGCGCCGAATCGCTTCGCCAAACGCCCAGGCACGATGCAACGGCGTCAATGGCGGACCCTGACAGTTTATATTGACCGGGATGATCGGCAGCTCGTAATTCGGCGTCAGGAAATGCAGCGGTACCATGATGCCGTGATCGAACTTCCATTCTTCGGCATACGCAGTATCGACCGTTTGCATGACTTCCTTCGTCAATCGCACACCGAGGTCCGGCGCACCGGGAATCGTTGTCCTATCGATCTTTAACCATTCCGGATCTTCGATTGGACCATAGTATTTTTCGCCGATCCCTATGCAAAATGCCGGCATATTGTTCATAAAAAAATTGCCGAAATGCTCGGCGGCCATTACGACAAGAGCCTCAGCGCCTGACTCTACGATTTCCTGACGCTGCGTATCGAGCTTCGCGTAAAACTCGTCGCGCTTAGCGGTGTTCTTAACCATGTGTGCCCGCCCGGTAATTCCCGGTGCATGGCTAAGAACCCCTGAATAGACCAGACTCATTTCTCGTTCTCTCTATCTTTCCCTTCAACGGTAAAACTTTCGCCGCCCCCGGTCGTTGCATAAACACCGGCGCGCACCGGGCCATGTTTTTCGGTTCCCGCACGCATTAAATCGAGATAGTCGAACCATTCAATGCCGAGAAACGCGGCAAAGTGCATCAGAATTTGGCCGTTTACGCCGAGCACGTATAGTAGACCGATATCACCTTCCTTGAGCGCGTTACTCTCTTCGTCAGACAGATCGAAGTCAACGATAAGTCCATCAAGATCATCGTGATACCTCTGCTGCGCGGCTTCGTCACGATTTAGGACGTATAGGAATTTTTGTAGGTAATACAGACTCATTACTTACCCAGTTTCGGAACACGATGGGTTCCAAGTGCCACGCAAACGTTTTTCGTTTCCATGTAGAACTCGAAGCTGTAGTCGCCGCCATCACGACCTATGCCGCTGGCCTTCATGCCGCCAAACGGAGACGGTAGATGGCGGTTGTTTTCCGAATTCACCCAGATCATACCGGCATCCAGGTTTTGTGCCATACGATGGCCGCGGCCAATGTCATTCGTCCACACGTATCCGGCAAGGCCGTATTCGGTATCGTTCGCTAGTGCCAGCGCGTCTGCCTCGTCCTTAAACGGTATGACGGTCAGCACCGGACCGAAGATTTCCTGTTGCGCAATACGCATGTCATTGCGGGCGTTCGCAAACACTGTCGGTTCGACAAAGTTACCGTTGCCAGCCACCGCGTTACCACCGGCCACTATTTTGGCGCCATCCTCGACGGCGTAACCGAAAAAGCTACAGACTTTCTGAAAATGTCGATCGTGTACAAGCGGTCCGACCTCGGTATTCGGATCCAAAGGATTGCCAACCTTGAGTTTTGCAACACGCGCGACGACCTTCGCCGTGAACTCATCCTGAATGGCTTCGTGCACGAGTAATCGGCTCGAAGATGTGCAACGTTCACCGTTCAAGCTAAAAATCATGAATACCACGGCATCGAGTGCTCGATCGAGATCGGCGTCGTCGAAAACGATGACCGGGTTTTTGCCGCCGAGCTCCAGATGCAAGCGCTTCAGGGTATCGGCCCCCTGGCGCGTGATATGGCTGCCGGTCGTCGATTCGCCGACAAAGGCCACGGCCTTAATCGCAGGGTGCTCGGTAAGCGACTTGCCGGCCGACTCGCCGAGTCCCTGAACGCAATTCAAGACGCCGGCGGGCAACCCCGCCGCGTGCGCAATCTCAGACAACATCATGGCTGTATACGGTGACCATTCGGCCGGCTTGTGGACGACGGTGCAACCTGCCGCAAGTGCCGGTGCGATCTTCCAGGTTGACAGCATGAACGGCGTATTCCATGGCGTGATGACTCCAACTGGACCGATCGGCTGCCGGATCGAATAATTAATGTGTTCGTCGGCCGGCAGTGCCTGCCCGTCGCGCGCGGTCGGCGCTAAATCCGCGAAGAAACGGAAATTCTCCGCACCGCGAATTGCTGCCTTGCTCATGAACTTGAGCGGCTGGCCTGAATCGTAACTTTCGACCAGCGCGATCTCGCACGCATTGTCGACGATAGCGTCGGCAACTTTGTGCAGGATCTTCTTACGCTCTTTACCTGAAATCACTTTCCATTCCTTGAAAGCTTCCTCAGCCGCTTGGCAGGCGACATCGATATCCTCAGCGTTGCCCGATGCAACTTGGCCAATCAAGGAATTATCGATCGGCGTGACACTCTCGAATACCTCATTCGAGCGGCCAGGATCCGGCTTGCCGTTAATGAAGTGCGGTAACGTTTTATTTCGAAAACGGACCAGGATCCTTTCGACGTCGCCAAGGTTGGTTTCTAGTTCTGACATATGTTTTCCCGTAGATTCGATTCGTTCAAATTAGTTGGCGCGTTTCGCCATATAGTCGCGGATGTTGCCCTGCTTCCATCGTACTTCCGGATCGATTTCCTGTATTTCAAACGATAATGCCATCGGCCGTTCCTGATAGACGCTGTCAACAAATTCCAACAGGGTGCCGAATAGCCTTTCACCGGCGTCCTTTTTTTGTTCAGGGGTACGGCCCTTCATGATTCGAAGCACCACATAGATGAAGGAATTGTCCGAGTGGCCATCGGCGATCTGATAATGATCGTGGCGCACGGCACGCGTTCGAATCCCGCCGGTCGGCAACACATCGATGCTGATCGCCGTGTCGTGCAGCGCTTGAACGAGCTCATCAATATCGATGTCGCCGTCAAGATTCCCTGAATATTCAATAATTTGATGCGGCATTGATGCAGTCCCCGACTGGGTTTGAATTCATTTAACATGTTAAGTATACTGCCTCAATAGCCGAGGATCAAGCCATCGGCATCACAGAGAGAAAATACGGGGATTAAGGAACATGTCTGACTTGGAACGCCTGAAGGGCTCCATTCCACCGGTCGTTACGCCGTTCAAAAACAACGACGTTGACTACGATACGTATGCCTCACTGATCGACTACCAGGTTGCCCAAGGCTCACACGGCATTCTCGTCAATGGAACGACGTCGGAGCCGTCGACACTGACGATCGACGAGCGCAACAAACTTGTTGACGTCGCAATCAAGACCGTTAACGGTCGCGTGCCAGTCGTCGCTGCAACGGGTTCACAGTCTTTGGCCGAAACAGAAATCCTAACGCGGCACGCAGTCGATGCTAGCGCCGACGCGCTGCTCATCGTCACGCCCTATTACATCCGCCCGCCTCAGCGGGGCCTGGTCGAGTACTACCTAAAGCTGGCCGCAACACATGACACACCGTGGATGATTTATCACATTCCCGGTCGTGCAGCGGTCAATATGACGCTCGACTCGATGAAGGAGATTCGCGACAAGTCGGACAACTTTGTCGGCATGAAGCATGCCGTCAACGATCTAGGCTTTGTCACCGAGTGTTTTGAAGCGCTTGGCAATGACTTCAAAGTATTTGTTGGCCTCGAAGAACTTTCCTGGCCGATGATGACGATTGGCGCTGCCGGTCTGATGAATGCGGTCGGTAATCTTCGCCCCGACGTGCTCGCCGAAATGTGTGATGCCGCCTGGTCGAGCGATATCCCAACAGGGCGCGAGCTTCATCAGCGCTTGCTCGAAATTAATCAATCGGTGTTTTATGACACGAATCCGATCCCGATGAAGTACATGATGAAAAAGCTTGGGCTGTTGAAAACCAACGAGCACCGATTGCCAATGTGTCCGGCTACACCAGAACTTGAACGACGACTCGACGGCGTATTAGAACGCGCGGGTCTAGTGACCAAAGGTAGAGCCGCATGAATTTCGTCAGTTTTGTTAGGGACGGCAAAGCGAGCTTCGGCGCGGTCGTCGACGACCAAGTCGTGGACCTCGGCGCGAGACACCCAGAGTTCGCTGACCTGCGCGCGGCCATTCGCGCAGGTCAGCTAGATACGCTTGCCGACGAAGCGACGGCAGCCAACGGTGATTTTGCGACATCTGACATCGAATTCTTGCCGACAATCCCGAACCCCGAGAAAGTTATTTGCATTGGCGTCAATTACGCCAATCGCAACGAAGAATATAAAGATGGCTCGGCTGCGCCGAAATATCCTAGCGTATTCATGCGTACGCGCGAGTCATTTGTTGGCCACAATCAACTGATACTCGACCCGCCCGAGTCCGACCAACTCGATTACGAGGGTGAAATCGTTATCGTTATTGGTAAGGAAGGTCGCCGTGTCTCGCAGCAGGACGCGCATAAGCACATCGCCGGCCTAACGATCATGAATGAGGGCTCGCTGCGCGATTTTCTCAGGCACGCCAAGTTCAATGTCACGCAGGGCAAGAATTTCGAGAAGTCCGGTGCCCTTGGCCCTTGGCTCGTAACGCCCGATGAACTCAGTCCAATGGGCGAGTTGCAGGTCATTACACGAGTGAACGGCGAAGAGCGACAAAATGACGTAACGTCAAACTTGATGTTTCCGTTCCGATATCTAATCAGCTATTTGTCGACGTTTTATCGCCTAAAGCCGGGGGACATCATCGCGACGGGTACACCGAATGGTGCCGGCGCACGCTTCGACCCGCCGAAATACCTAAAGGACGGTGACATCGTCGAAGTCGAAGTACCTGGCATCGGCGTGCTACACAACGCCGTTGCTACGGAAATCGTGTGAATAACGTCGCCGAAAAAGGTAAGCAAGCGCCGTTACGCGACTTCCGACATTCACTGCCGATGGAGCTCTTGAAGGCACGTGAGGCCGCGATGGCGCGCTTTCGTCCGATGCTGCGCGAGCGCGGTTTGACGGAACAACAGTGGCGGGTTATTCGCGCATTGTCTGAATTCGATCAAATCGACGCCGGAGAATTGGCGCAGCGCAGTTTTTTGCTTGCGCCCAGCCTAACGCGTATTTTGCAACACCTTGAGAACGAAGGCTTGATCCGGCGCACGCCCGATTCCAGTGACCAGCGCAAATCGGTCGTCACACTGACGACGAAAGGGCGTCTCGTGTTCGACCAGATCGCGCCGGAATCCGAAATTCTGTACGCACAGATTGAATCAGAGTTCGGCGTAGATCGCCTGGAAGCACTGTACGAATTGCTTGCCGACTTCTACCAAGCGATGGGAAATTCAGAACGCTGATTTGGATCCAATGTAATGCTCGTGTTCCGGTAGCACCCATAGTATTCTGCATTGCTGTTTCGCAAAGCCACTCCCCAAACTCCCGTCTTTAGTTGACTTAATAGCCTATATGTCACGGTCCAAACCTATTCATCCCGAAGACTCGATGCTCGCGTTTCGCGCCTGTCTTGGACAGTTCGCAACCGGCGTGACAGTCGTTACTTGCAGCGGCGCTGACGGGCATCCCTGTGGCATTACGGTGAATAGTTTTAGCTCTGTGTCATTGGAGCCGCCACTGGTACTGTGGAATATTGCGAAGTCGTCAAATTCATTACGCGACTTTCTGAACACGAAAGATTTCGCGATTCACATTCTTACAGATGACCAAATGGAGTTGGCGTTGCAATTCGCGAAATCGGATCACACATTGTTCGAAAATATTGAGTTCCGCAAGTCGGATGCCGATGTGCCGATCCTGCCCGGCTGCTTGGCTGTGTTTGAGTGTTCAACCCACCAGGTACACGATGCAGGTGATCACCACATTATCGTTGGCCACGTCGATCGTTTCAGCTGGGACAGGGCTGGGCCGTTGTTATTTTTCAGCGGCCACTACCGACAAATGGGTGAGCCCACCGATTGACCGCGTTGCTAACGAATATGCAGCCTGTACGCGATAAGGCCACCGATCGCCATTGGTACCGCGAAGACTATGAAGTTGGCCGACATATCGAAGCCGAAGAAGATCAGGTAGCCCGCCACGGCTGGTCCAACGACCGCACCTGATCTACCAAGCCCAATTGACCAGCCGATGCCGGTGCTTCGAATCTCCGTGGGATAGGCTTTTGCCGCAGCGCCGTAAAGACCGGTAAAGCCACCCTGCTGCAACACGCCGATCGCAAATATCAAAGCTAACAGCAGGTCCCGCTGGTTCGGCGCCATCGCAAACACGACCATCCCAATAGCCGATGCGAATAACAGACCAAACACCAGATTACTTAACTTGAACCGAGTGGATAGCCCGCCCAGTAGATAGATCCCAATCACACCGCCCAAATTGAACAAGAAGAACGCATCGCGTCCTACCGACTCTTCATAACCAGAATCGACCATTAACTTCGGAATCCAGCTCATTAAGAAATAGAGCGTCGCGAAGCATAAGAAAAACGTCGACCACAACGTCAATGTCACTTTGCGGTGTGCCGGGAGCAGTAACGTAAGCATGGTTGATATGAAACCGAGTTTGGCCCTGGGTTTCTGATGTTTTACTTGGGGCATTTCACCGATTGTCGGTTTTTTCAACTTCGTCAAAACACCGTTGACTTTCTCGAGCGCATTTGCCGGTCTGCGCTCGATCAAGAATTTCAAGGATTCTGGAATAAACAGCCAGGCAACCAATCCCATTAACAGCGTTGCAGCGCCGCCGGCCCAGAACATGCCGCGCCATCCATAGTCAGGCATTACGTAGTCAGCGACGACTGAAGTGAACATCGCGCCTAACGGATAACCAGATGTCACGAGCACAACCGACAACGCGCGATATTTCTCAGGACTGTACTCGGCGGCGAGCGTTGCCTGCGACGCAAGCATGGCACCGGCGCCAATGCCGCTAATAAATCGTAATATGATGAACTCGAGCAACGTTGTGGCCTGCGCCGTCATCAATATCGACACACCGACTAACGTCACACTGAAAATAATCATTCGCCGGCGACCGACGAGATCCGATACTGGCGCCAGAAACATCGCGCCACCCATCATGCCGGCGAGTGCAAAACTGAAGATCCAGCCGACTTTCTCAGGTGTTAATAGCAATTCCGTCGAAACCGCGTTGGCGACGACTGCCATCGCGGTAATGTCGAAGCCATCGAGCATGTTGAAGAACATGCACAATCCGACGACCAGCAGTTGCTGGCCGCTGATCTGACCATTATCAATAATTTTGGCAACAAGACTGTCGCTGCTAGCTGGCTCTGAAACCGCTGACATTCGTTCGTTCCTAACTTTTGGCAAGCGAAGATTTCCGCATTATCAAGTGACTGACGCCCGCATTCAAAACGCTTGATAGCCCATGCGTATGGAAGCTGTCAGCAGAAACAGTCCAAACAAGATGCTTAGCCGACGTCGTGAGATGGCATGCGCGATCTTCGCACCTACTGGCGCGAATAGCACCGAAGTCGGTGTTATAAGAGCGAAGCCGAACAAGTTCAAATAGCCAAAGCTGCCATTCGGCAACAGCGTGTTGCCCCAGCCCGTGACGATATAACCAATCGCCGCTGGCACGGCGATGACAAGTCCGAGCAATGCGGATGTACCGACGGCGAGATGGATCGGCCTGTTGTAGACAGTCAACGCTGGAACCGTCATCGATCCGCCCCCTATCCCCATTAGCGTAGAAATGGTGCCGATGCTGAATGGTAGCACCGGCAGCAACGGGCTCCGAGGCAGGTCGTCGCCGAGTTTCCTATCGCCGAAGTGAGCAATCATGTTGATCGCCAGGATAGCCGCAATCGTCGCGAAAACACCTGCAAGGAAACGGCCGCTAACGGATGCTGATATCACAATGCCCGCGACCGCACCGAAAAAAATGAACGGCGACCATGAGCGCACAACGCCATGGTCAACCGATTGCCTGCGATTGTGCGCAACAGCGGACGAAATTGATGTTGGGATAATAACCGCGAGCGACGTTGCCACCGCGATATGCATTCGAAATGCTGCATCGACGCCGAGTATCTCCAGCACAGCCTCAAGGACCGGCACAATAACGATGCCGCCGCCGACGCCAAGTAGGCCTGCGATGACACCGCTGACCGCGCCGGTCAATAGCATTGCAACGATCAGACTGCTTAATTCGACGGGCTTACCTCATTAGATTGTCTATTCACCGTCACGAGTGTAAAGGACTCCGGGCCTGTTCGACGGCATCTTCTTTTCTGTCAAATACTTTCCCCAATCTTGTGCCTACCCAAGCCCAGGCGGCGGCAATGCCGGAGCCGACGAGCGCCACGGCGGCAAGCCCGAGTCCGACTTTGTCCGTCAATATCGCGAACAAGGACCCACTCAATGCATCCCCGCCGCGATAGACGACGATGTCGACAACCGGCTTGGCTTTGAATCGATCTTCCTGACTGACATGTGTGTATAACATTTCTCGCGCAGGTCGAGTCAGGCCGTAATTGCCGCCACGCCTAAACACTTGCAGGGCAAGCAGCACCGTCAGTATTGGCGCGAACGCCAAAATAAGCATGCCGATACAGATGAGTACGGGCATCAACGCGAGCCCAACCGACATGCCTAATTTATTGACAATTCTGCCGGTGACAAAAAACGCCAGGCCAAACGTCAACAGATTAACCATCCAGTCAATACCACCAAGGATTTGCGCACGCTCTGGCCGTGTGAAGTCGGCGAGCAGGTTTTTTTGTTCGAAATAGACGAACGAGCCGATGAAAACGTACAAGAGTATGAATGCGCCAATGCCGAGCAAGTAGGGATTTGTAATAAACGCCCTAAAGCCGTGCCACCAGTTGCCGCCCATAACGGCTTTCCGCGCATCCGCAGCAAGATCTTCGT
>Ga0224508_10001885_pt1 | contig 18427 bp, 12 predicted proteins | sample SF_Jan12_sed_USG_4_FD_170157 | JGI IMG/M metagenome (GOLD analysis project Ga0224508, IMG submission 170157) | Sediment microbial communities from San Francisco Bay, California, United States - SF_Jan12_sed_USGS_21 | ecosystem: Environmental > Aquatic > Marine > Sediment | place: USA... | reverse complement strand
AATGACCCGCGAAGCAAAACCCGTTCCTGGTCACATGAAGGGCCGCGACTGGCTCATGACACAGGACTGGTCGGACGACGAAATCGAACTCGCGCTCGACACGGCTGACACCCTCAAGGAGGAGTTCAGGAGCGGCGTGCCGACGCTGCATCTCGCGCACAAGTCTGCGTTCCTGATCTTCTTCGATAAGTCGACGCGCACGCGAAACTCGTTCGAAGCCGGCATGACCCAGCTTGGTGGCCATGCACACTTCATCGATTCCGAGACCTCGCAGATTGCCCATGGCGAAAGCCCCAAGGACATGGGCACGATCCTCTCGACCTACGGCCATGGCATCATGATTCGGCACGACCTGGTGCCAGGCGAAGGCCAGACCTACATGCGCGACGTCGCGCAGCACTCGTCGATCCCTGTCATCAACATGCAATGCGACGTAGACCACCCTTGCCAGACGCTCGCAGACCTCATGACGATTCAGGAAGAGTTTGGTAAAGACCTGAAAGATATAAAGATTGCCGTCTCTTGGGCCTACGCCCCGAGTTACGTGAAGCCGATGTCGGTCCCGCAGGGGCTGATCATGCTCATGACGCGATTCGGCATGGATGTCACGCTCGCGCACCCGCCTGAGTACGCACTCATGGACGAGCCCATGCAGCTCGCGCGCGACAACGCCGAGCGTTCGGGCGGCAAGTTCGAGGTCGTCGACAACATGGATGAAGCGTTCGCCGATGCGGACATCGTCTATCCCAAGAGCTGGGGCGTGGAGTCGCTGTTCAGCAATCCCGAGGAAGCCATGCGGGTTGCAAACCAGTACCGCCACTGGATCTGCGATGAGGCGATGATGGCGCGCGCCAAAGAGCGCGCCATCTACATGCACTGCCTCCCGGCTGATCGCAATTACGAAGTCACCGACGCCGTCATCGACGGTCCGCAGTCGCGCGTATACCCCGAGGCTGAGAATCGCCTGCACACGGCCAAGGCACTCATGGCCCTGACAATGTAGAAACGCTATGACTGAATCCGACAAACCACTGATCGTCATTGCTATCGGCGGAAACTCGCTGATCAAGGACGCCGAGCACATGGGTGTCGTCGACCAGTACCGCACGGCCGGCGAAACAGCTCAACACATCGTCCCGCTCGTCAAGGCGGGCTACCGCGTGCTCGTAACGCACGGCAACGGCCCGCAGGTTGGGTTCATCCTCCTGCGCTCCGAACTGGCGCGCGAAACGATCCACCAGGTGCCGCTCGCGAACTGCGTCGCAGATACGCAGGGATCAATTGGGATGCAGATCGCGCAGAGCCTGCAGAACGAGTTCCGCCACCAGGGCGTCAAGCAGCCTGTTACGGCGATCGTCACGCAATGCGTTGTTGACGAGCAGGACCCGAGCTTTGGCCGACCGAGCAAGCCTATTGGTCCGTTCATGAGCGAAGAAGAAGCACGGCAACATGAGCGTGAAGACGACTGGGTGGTTGGCGAGGATGCCGGTCGCGGCTGGCGGCGCCTCGTTCCCTCCCCCGCACCGCTCGAAGTCATCGAACTTCCTGCCATTCGCACCCTGCTCGACAGCGGCACCCTGGTAATCGCCGCCGGCGGTGGCGGTGTCCCGGTGATCTACCGGGAAGACGGCGAACTGCGGCCCCGCCCTGCTGTGATCGACAAGGATGCGGCGTCGTGCCTGCTCGCCTGCAAGCTGGGCGCGTCAGTTTTCATCATCTCGACCGACGTCGACAAGGTTGCCCTCCACTACGGCACGGACAAACACACCGAAATCGACCGCATGACAGCTGCCGAATGCCGCACGCATCTTGCAGCCGGCCATTTCGCCGCCGGTAGCATGCGGCCGAAGATCGAGAGCGCGTTGAAGTTTCTCAAGCAGGGGGGCGAAGAAGTGATCATCACGCAGCCACATAACCTGCAGGCGAACCTCGGGGAAATCTATGGCACGCATATCGTGCCCTGACGGACAACAGACATGAACGGATACCGTTGTTTTCAGTGTGACCTGACTCAAGCTGCCGACTTCCCGGGCTGGGCCTGTCCGGACTGCGGTGGCAACCTCGACGTAGTTAACGACCACGACACGATTCTGCGGCAAATCAAGAAGGCACCGTACAACTCGGAACGTATCCCGCTCCGGATTGGCAATACCCCGCTCTATGCAGCCGAACGACTTGGGCAGTCGATCGGGCTGCGTAACCTGTACCTCAAGGACGATACGGTGAACCCGAGCGCATCAAGCAAGGACCGCGCGAGCGGCGCTGTTGTCGTGCGTGCGATGGATGCCGGCGCGAAGATAGTCTCCGCCGCGAGCACTGGCAACGCGGGATCGTCGCTGGCATGCATCGCTGCGGCCGCTGGCCTGCAGGCTGTCGTCTTTGTTCCTGAGAGCGCGCCGATCGCGAAGCTCACCCAGGCCCTGTCGTTTGGTGCGACTGTCCTCTCCGTGCGCGGCAGCTACGACGACGCGTTCGATCTTTGCATGGAGGCGTCGAAGCGCTTTGGCTGGTACAACCGCAGCACGGGGATCAACCCGTTTACGCGCGAAGGCAAGAAAGTCTGCGCCTGGGAGATCTGGGCTGCGCTCGAGGGTCGGGTCCCCGACCGGGTCATCGTACCGGCGGGCGACGGCAATATTCTTAGCGGTATGTGGAAAGGATGGCGGGAGCTGAAGGAAGTCGGCCTTGTTGATCAGCTACCGAAAATCGATTGTGCGCAGTCAAATCGCAGCAACGCGATCACTCGCATGGTGAGGACAATGGGCAGGAGCGATCAACCTGACTGGGCGACGGCGACACCGGTGTCCGTCGCCGCCAGCACGGTTGCTGATTCCATTTCCGTCGACCGGCCGCGCGACGGCACGGCGGCTGCGAGGGCCGTCGTCGAGTCCGGTGGCATAGCGATCACCGTCTCCGACAAGCAGATACTCTCGGCCATCCCGGAGATGGCTTCAATGTCCGGCATATTCCCCGAACCCGCTGCAGCGACCCCCCTGGCCGCGGCAAAACTGATGGTGAAGGAACACCTGGTCGCAGCGGACGAAATCGTAGTCTGCCTGGTATCGGGCAATGGCCTGAAGGACATCGAACGCGCCCGGACCGTGACAACCGAGCCACTTGTGATAGAGCCGTCTCTTGACGCTGTCGAGGCCGCTATCGCCTCTGTGAAAGATCCGGCGGCTGCCTAGCCTGGCTCGCCTGCTCGAATGCGTAGGCAAACGCGATCAGTTGCGCGTCGCTGAAGTTACCGCCGATAAATGACACACCGATTGGCAGGCCGAGAATATTGCCCGCGGGAACTGTGACGCTCGCATAACCGGAGATCGCAGCAAGCGACGAACTCGAGATGCCGGACGAATGATCTCCGCTGACATTGTCTGTCATCCAGGCGGGACCGCGGGTCGGTGCGATGAGTGCGTCGAGTTGATGTGCCGCCAGCGCATCGTTGATGCCTGCTTGAGAGACCTGTTTGCTCAACGCCAGCGCCGCAAGGTACTCACGGTCAGTCAGCGGGCCCTTCTCCTGTGCTGCCAACATCCTTTCCTGCCCGAAGAACGGCATGACGACATCCGCATTCTCTTCATTGAATGCGATGATGTCGGCCAGGGTCTGCTGCGGCGCCCCGGAGTTTTTCAGGTATGCGTTCAGATCTGCCTTGAACTCGTGGTACAGCACTGTTCGGCTCGCCTGGCCCATACCCTCGGTTTCGATCTCGATGGGATCGACGACTTCGGCACCGAGGGATTCTAATGTCGCGATGGCATCAAGGATGATCTGGTCGACACGTGCATCATTGCCCGCCCCGTTGTGGGTCCGGAGTACGCCAATACGTGCGCCTTCGAGTGCGTCGAGAGTCAACCCTCCTTCGAAAGGCCGCACGGAATGTGGATACGGGTTCAGCGAATCGGCGGGATCGTGACCGACCATCGCGGTCAACAGGATGGCCGCGTCGCCGACGGTCCGGCCCATTGGGCCCGCCGTGTCCTGGCTGTGGGCAATTGGAATGATGCCACTTCGGCTCACGAGGCCGAGGCTCGGCTTGATCCCTACAATGCCGTTGACGCTGGACGGACACACGATGGAACCGTTTGTCTCCGTGCCGACCGCCACACTGGTAAGACTGGCTGCGACGGCGACGGCCGAGCCGCTCGATGAACCGCAGGGATTACGCCCTGTCCCGTATGGATTGTTCGTCTGACCGCCGATACTACTCCACCCGCTCGATGAACCAGTCGACCGGAAGTTAGCCCATTCACTCAGGTTCGCCTTCGCGAGGATGACGGCTCCTGCCTCCCTGAGTTTCGTGACGTGAAATGCATCCGCCCCCGGCCGGTGACCTTCGAGGGCCAGTGAGCCCGCCGTTGTCGCCATCTGATCGCCTGTGTCGATATTTGCCTTGAGCACGACTGGAATGCCGTGCATCAAGCCTCTCGGGCCGCTGACCTGCCGCTCCTCGTCCAGCGCTGCGGCAATCTCGAGTGCCTCGGGATTCACTTCAATGATGGCGTTGAGTCCGTCTTCACCGCGGTCGATCGACTCGATGCGCACGAGGTAGAAGCGTGTCAGGGCTTCGGATGTCAGTTCGCCCTCCTGCATGAGTCGCTGCAGGGTTGTGATATCAAGCTCGCTGTAGTCAGCCGTTTCGGGTTCCGCTGTACACGCGGCAAGCAATGACAAAAGAAAAATACCGAAATAGACCCGCTTCACTTTGTTCTCCCTATTGAATCAAGGCGTCCCGCCGCCTGCCCAGGGCGCGCAACCGTCTGCTGTCGAGCACCTCCCCAAGCTCCGTACGCAGGACATCGTCATCGAGCTCACGGAGTGCTGCCTGCCACTCATCGCCAATAAGCGCCCCGAACCTCCTGAGTTGGTTCAAATCCCCGTTGAACTCGGCGAACGCATTCTCGTTATCGACCAGCATCAACAGCCAGCCGTCGGGGTCGTACACCATCGACGACGGCGTGCGGGAGACATTGTTGACGAGCGCATCAAAAACCAGCATCGCGTCATACTGCCCTCGCAGCGGACAGGCGGCGTCCTGGCCCTTGCCGCTCGCAACGCGTTCTCGCTCGGTCAGGGTGACCCCGGGGATGAACTGCAGCGTCCCCTCCCGGCCATCGATGTTGCGTTGCACGGTGACGGGCACCATGCCGAGACGCAGCAGGCGGTCGAGCCGGAACGCCGCTAATTCCGGCGCAAACCCGGCGCGCCCGGGCAACGCACGAAAAGATGCAAGCACGGACACATCGCCCTCGCTGACCTGTACCAGTCGCCAGTCAGGCCCTTCCGCCGCCACCGCAACGATCTGACCCGTCTCGAGAACCTGCGCCAGGTCGTCCTCGCTGAAATCGGTATCCCTGTAGCCAACCTGTATTGGCTGATCCAACAGCTCGACCACCTCACTCCCGTCCTGGTTGACCACGCTTACCGTATTGCCCTCCAGGACAAGGGCGTTGCCGCTTCCGCCGTAAACGCGATTCAGCATCCCCGTATCTATTTCGAAGACTCGGTCGCCCAGGCGCCGCTGTACAGTTCGGCTAACGGCTGTTGAATGGCCGACCACGACCCGGGTCGCGCCAACTTCGGCCAGCACCGCATTCAGCGTGGGCGCTTCGACAAAGCGATTGCACCTGGACGTGCCTCTGTACCAGGTCGGCCCGGGCGGTCCGTGCAGGGGCGACTTGCTGAACTTGATTGCGCTCTGGGCCAGGGCGATGTCTGCAGCCGGCAGTTGACCTCCCTCAAGCATCGTCGCGAGTACGCCGGGAACCTGCTTGAAACCGACTATGGGACTCAGGGTGCCTCTCTTTACAAGCGCCTCCGATGCATTGAGATAGCCGACAAGCTCCGCATTGAGTCCGACATTAATGCCGTCAATCCCGTGCTCAGCCGCGTAGATCGGCGCGCCGCCATGCACGAACGCAACATCATTGATCACAATCATGAACGGCTTTTCGAGCAACCATTTGCCGTAGTGCCCATCGCGCCGAAATGCCCGGCGGTGCGCGAAATAGCCTGGCGGTGCCTTCTTCAGGAAATCCTGCCGCGCGGCCGCTTCGTCCATTTCCGCCGGTCCGCCTTCACGATACCGCTGGAACCAGGCCTCTCGTTCGTCTTCCGACTCTATGTCCTCGAACGCGGCAAATTCCTCGTCGGCAACATAACGAAGATCGCCGATGAGGTTCATGACCTCGTGATTTCCAAGCAGTTGATGCACCCGCCCACCAGCACGCTCTGCTTCACCCTCCAGTCGCATCATGAGATCCATGACATGTCGCGACTCGGCCCCACGATCCAGCAAGTCGCCTGTACTGACCAGGTGCGTCTTGCCACCACTCCAGCTCAGGTCCTCGTCGATAACACCTGCGGATTGCAGCGTCGTGACAAGTGCACCGTAGGCACCGTGAACGTCGCCAAAGGCCACGATCCGGTCAACCTCTTCGAAATGCCACGAATCTGCCCGCGCGAATGGCGCTGCGACAAGCAGTAATACGAGGCAAACCCACAGCCCTCCCGCCGGGCTGCTCCGAGTACGGTCAATCATGCGATTACCATCCCACTTCGAAACCGGCGCATACAGTCGTAAAAACACTGATACACGAGCCAACGAGAAACTACCTAAGCCAAGTACGGAAGTTGCGTATTCATAAGGAGACGGCCCGGCGTAAGCTAAACGTGTCAGGGTGCGATCGTTGCACGCCAAGGAGCAGGACCATGACCCGGGAAGTCTCACTCCCCAACGGGGCGGAGTTTTTCGAAATCCGCTTCGAGTCCATCGGTGGGCTGGGCGCTCACGTCGCTGGAAAAATCGTCGCCGCAGCAGCCGTTCTGCGAATGAACATGAACGGCGCACACTTCTCCTCGTACGGCTCTGAAAAGAAGGGCTCTGTCGTACGATCATTTATCCGACTTGCCCCGGCCGATAAGGCGATTCGCACGAGCGCGCCTATCGAAGAGCCGGATGTCATTGTCGTCTTTCACAGCGGGCTGCTGGCACATCCGGCGACCGTGTCGGGAATGAAGGCCAACGGGATCCTCATCTACGCGGGCACAGAAGGTGAAATTCCGGACGGACTGTCCTGTCTGCCCAAAACGACCAGGGTCATTCGCGTTGACGCACAAAAAATCGCGTTCGAGGAACACTCGCGCGAAAATGCGGTATTGATCGGCACATTGGCGGAAGCCGTTCCGCAACTCGACCGGCAAGCGGTTCTCGATGCCCTTGCCGCGACCTTCTCGGGCAAGAGCAAGAAGATCGTCGCCGCAAACGAACGTGCGTTCAACCGCGGTGCCAAGGAAATCGAGGTTATTGAAGACGTCGGCCAGGTCGATGGTAGCGTGCCGGCGCTATCAACCAATCCCGTGTGGGGCTACCGCACGGCGCCCATTGGCGGCGTTCTGCCAACACCGGGCAACACGGCCCACAACGACCTGCACACCTCACGCACTGGCTGGATGCCCGTCCTCGAGAGGGACAAATGCATCGACTGCGGCATGTGCGACATGGTCTGCCCCGACCTTTGTCTCGTCTGGTCGACACATACCGGCGAAGACGGCAAGCCGCTCGTAAAACTCGACGGCATCGATTACCAGTATTGCAAAGGCTGCATGCGCTGCGTTGAAACCTGCTCGACACGGGCCATGACCCGCGAAGCCGAAGTCCCGGGGAAAGCGGACGAATTGCGCGTCCCGTTGTTCCCGGACCTCGCAGCAGCGGCAGGAGGCAAACATGCTTGATTCAGTAGCTGTAACTCGTTCCGGCCCCGTCGCCCAGGTTCACGATTTCAAGAGTGGCAATGAAGCTGCGGCGCTGGCCGCACGCGACATCGGCTTCCATGTCATGGGTTATTTCCCGATAACCCCGTCGACCGAGGTCGCAGAGACCCTGTCGAAGATGCAGGCCGATGGCGAGCACGACATTGTCATGATCCCCGCCGATGGCGAACACGGCGCAGCCGGTATCTGCTATGGCGCCGCACTCGGTGGCGGGCGCGTTCTGAATGCCACGTCATCGCAGGGCCTGTTGTACTCCCTCGAACAACTGCCCGTGCAGTCAGGCACACGCGTGCCCATGGTGCTAAACGTCTCTACACGGACGGTGTCGGGCCCGCTCGATATTCGCTGCGATCATTCGGATATCTACTTCGTGCTAAACGCGGGATGGATCATCCTGATGGCGCGCGATCCGCAGTCCGCCTACGACATGAACTTCGCGGCAGTTCGGATTGGCGAGCATCCCGACGTCCGGCTGCCTGTCATCGTTGCCTACGACGGCTTCCTGACCAGTCACCAGAAACGCCGCATTGATCGATTCGACGACCCCGAGGCCGTAAAGGCGTTCCTCGGCGAACGCGAGGACCCGTACGACGCGCTCGATCCGGACCGTCCAGTCACCTTCGGGCCGTACATGAATGACCCGGACCTGATCAACAACAAGGTGCAACAACACGAGGCCATGGAAGCGGCCCGCCGCGTCATTCCCGAAATTCTCGAGGAGTTCCATGAGTTCTCGGGGCGCGACTATCGCACCGTTGACGCCTACCGGATGGAGGACGCCGACGTCGCCCTCGTCCTCCTCAACTCCGCGGCCGAAAACGCCAAGGGCGTTGCCGACCGGCTGCGGCAAGAAGGCCACAAGGTCGGTGTTGTTTCACCCAATGTTCTGCGGCCGTTCCCGACCGACGAGATCCGCAGACTCTTAAAGAACGTTCGCGCCATCGTTGTCGGTGATCGCGGTGATTCTTACGGCGCTGAGGGCGGCAACCTGTCGCTTGAAGTTCGTGCTGCTCTGCAACAGGACCCTGACAATAGAACCCTGGTCATGAGCCGTGTTTACGGCCTTGGCGGCAAGGACTTCTATGACGCGGATGCTGAAGAGTTTTTCCACGAAGCGCTGCAGGCGGCCGAGACCGGCAAGGTCGAGGTCCCGTTCGAGTATCACGGTGCATACGCCGGCGACGATGCCGCGGGCCCTGCACCGGGCCTGCCACCGATTAAATCCGAAGAAGTCTCTCGCGGCATGGCGACCGTCACGCCGAACCCCGAGACCAACAAACTCGAGGTTGAGCTCAAGCCGCTCTGGGAAATGACCACGACGCCGTCGCGAATTGCTCCCGGACACGGTGCGTGCCCGGGTTGCGGTTTCTTCCCGATGTTGCGCCAGGCGTACAACGTCCTCGAAGGCAATATCGTGGTTCTGTTCCAGACCGGATGTGCGATGGTCACGACGACGGGTTACCCGAAGACAGCCCACCGCATAACGTACATACACAACCTGTTCCAGAACGGCGCGGCGACGCTGTCCGGACTTGTTGAAATGTACTACGAGCGCATCCGGCGGGGAGAGATTCCGGCGGCACCGGAGGGCGAGGACACGACGTTTATCATGGTAACCGGCGACGGCGGCATGGACATCGGCATGGGCGCGGCGCTCGGCACAGCGGCCCGCAACCACAAGATGATCATCCTCGAGTACGACAACCAGGGCTACATGAATACGGGCTCCCAGTTGTCCTACGCGACGCCGTTCGGCCACCGTACATCGACCAGCGAGGTCGGTGACAAACTGTCCGGAAAACGCTTCCACCACAAGGACACGCCGCAGATTTTCGCGGCCTGTAACCTGCCCTATGTCTTTACCGCCAGTGAAGGCTACCCCGAAGACTTCATGCGCAAGATCAGCAAGGCGCAGTGGTATGCCCAGCGCGAAGGCATGGTGTACGGCAAGGTCCTGTCGTTCTGTCCGCTGAACTGGCGCACCAAGGACGACGCCGCGCAGGAGGTCCTGCAGACGGCTATCGACTGTTGCTTCTTCCCGCTCTACGAAGTGGAGAAAGGCCACACGCTGATCACATACGATCCGGACGCAATCGGACGGCGCCGCACGGTCGGGGCCTGGCTCGGGCAGATGGGTAAGACGAAGCACATGCTGGAAGACGAAAACTCCGAGCGCCTCGAGATGATCGAGCACGAGGTGGAGACACGCTGGCGCAAGCTCAAAATCAAATCCGAACATCCGGAGCTCTAGACGATGGCCAAGATCCTGGAAAAACGTCCACTGACGCCCATCACCAAGCTGTACAAGGTGGATGCGCCGTTGGTCGCGAAGTCTGCGAAGCCCGGGCAATTCGTAATCGTCCGCGTTCGCGAGGGCGGCGAACGCATTCCTCTGACAATCGCCGACTACGATCGCGAGGAAGGCACGTTGACAATCGTCGTGCAGGAAGTCGGCACGACCACACGCCTTCTCAGCCAGCTCGAGGTTGGCGAGGACATTCTCGACCTTGTCGGTCCGCTCGGCATGCCGCTCGAGATCCCGGTCGAGGGCCATATCGTCGGTATCGGAGGCGGCTTTGGCGCCGCGGCCCTGCTTTGCCTGATGCGCGAGCTGCGCCAGCGAGGCGACACCACGACCATCATCAATGGCGCACGCGAGAAAGACCTGCTGATCCTCAACGAGGAACTCACCGAGGTGTGTGACAACCTCGAACTGTGCACCGACGATGGCTCCGAGGGTTTCCACGGTTTCGTCACCGAGCGCCTCGCGCAATTGATCGCGGGTGATGGTCCGGGTCGCCCGGACATGGTCGTCGCGATCGGCCCGATGCCCATGATGCGCGCCGTGACCGAGACGACGCGCGGCAAGGGAATTCCGACCCTGGTATCGCTGGATCCGCTAATGATCGACGGCACCGGCATGTGTGGTGGTTGTCGCGTGACTGTCAACAACGAAGTGAAGTTCGCCTGTGTGGATGGACCTTTCTTCGACGCGCACCAGGTCGATTTTGAAGAAGCCGTTCGCCGCAACAAGATGTACGTCAAGCAAGAGGCAGAGTCGAAAGACCGGACTGATTGCCGCAAACTTGCCGTGGGACAAGACTGATGCCTGTAAAACGCGTTGAAAAGACACCCATGCCTGAACGCGATGCGGTATTGCGATCGCATGATTTCGGAGAAGTAAACGAAGGCTACGGCATCGCGCACGCCCAGTTCGAGGCCGAGCGCTGCCTGCGCTGCCAGGACCCCATCTGTATCGATGGCTGCCCGGTACGGGTACCGATCCCTGATTTCGTGCACAAGGTCGCGTCCGGCGACATGCGCGGCGCTGCAGAAGTTCTGCGTGCGTCCAATCCCCTCCCCGCCGTTTGCGGTCGTGTTTGCCCCCAGGAGGTGCAGTGCGAGGAACAATGTTCGGTCGGTATTCGCTTCAAACCTGTCGCAATCGGTTATCTCGAGCGCTTTGTCGCCGACTGGGAAATGCAGCAGGCGCCGACGGAGATCAACATCAAGCTCGACCGCGCCGAAAAAGTCGCGATCATCGGTTCTGGCCCCGCGGGCCTCGTGTGTGCCGGCGAACTGGCACGCCTTGGCTACCCCGTGACTATTTTCGAAGCCCTGCATGCGCCCGGTGGCGTACTGCGCTACGGAATTCCCGAATTCCGGCTGCCAAAGGACGTGCTGGACTGGGAGATCGAGCAACTGCAGAAACTGGGCGTCGAGATCCAGTGCAACGTGATTATCGGCAAGACCATCACGATGGACGAGCTTATGGGCGAGATGGGTTTCTCTGCCGTGTTTATCGGTACCGGAGCCGGCCTGCCGTCGTTCATGGGAATACCGGGCGAGAATCTCAATGGCGTCTACTCAGCGAACGAATTCCTGACCCGCGTAAACCTGATGCATGCCAACGATTTCCCGAGCGCCGATACACCGGTTATGGTCGGCAAGCGGGTCGCCGTTATCGGTGCCGGCAATACGGCCATGGACACGGTACGCACCGCACTGCGCGTCGGCGCGGAACAGGGCATGATCGTGTACCGCCGCAGCGACCAGGAAATGACGGCTCGCGTCGAAGAACATCACCATGCCATTGAAGAAGGCGTTGAATTCCACTGGCTCACCAACCCGATCGAGGTACTCGGCGACGAAGACGGCTGGGTAACGGGCCTGAAATGTATCCGTATGGAACTCGGCGAGCCAGACGCATCAGGCCGTGCACGGCCCGTGCCGATTGAAGGCTCCGAGTTCGTCATGCCCGTGGACAACGTCGTACTGTCGATCGGTAACAAGCCGAATCCACTACTGCTGCAGACCACCAAGGGCCTCGAGTCCAACAAGTGGGGCTGCCTGGTCGTGCATGACGGCTCCTCCGAGACGTCGCGTGAGCACGTCTTCGCCGGCGGCGATGCCGTCACGGGTGCGGCCACGGTCATTCTCGCGGCGGGTGCGGGCAAAACCGCAGCAACCGAGATTCACGAGGATCTGCGCGCTTAAATTGAAACCTTCAGGGCCCATCGCGCATCTAAATATCGTGTAATCTTCAACGCACCGGCGCGTGCGGAGTCCTGAATGCCACTATTAGCCGAACTACGACGTCGAAACGTCATTCGCGTTGCCGCCGGGTACCTGGTGGTAGGCTGGCTGCTGACTGAAGTTCTTACGACGATCCTCCCGGAAATTGGTGCCCCGGGCTGGACCTCACGCGCGGTCATCCTGATCTTCGCTTTCGGCTTCATCCCGGCCGTCGTCCTGAGCTGGTTCTTCGAAATTACGCCCGACGGTATCAAGCGCGAACACGAAGTCGACCGCGAACAGCCCGGTACCAATCGTGTGGCGAGAAGAGTTGATCAGGTGACGATTGCCACAGCCATCGTGCTGATTATCGTAATCGGGCTCTTCAGTGCCCGCTATACCGCTGACGACCCCTCGGCTATCGACCTCGGTATCAGTGCGACCTCGATCGCCGTACTGCCATTCGACAACATGTCGGGCGACAAGGACAACGAGTATTTCTCGGACGGGCTCACCGAAACAATCTTGCACATGCTTGCCCAGGTTCCCGATCTCCAGGTCGCCGCGCGCACCTCGAGTTTTGCGTTCAAGGGTCAGAACATGAGCATCCGGGATATCGCTGCGGCGCTCGAGGTCGCGCATGTGCTCGAGGGCAGCGTGCAACGTGCCGGTGACCAGATTCGCGTCACGGCGCAGCTCATTCGTGCCAGCGATGGTATCCATATCTGGTCGAAGAACTTCGACCGCACGTTCAATGATGTTTTCAAGATCCAGGACGAGATCGCCATGGAAGTGGGCAGCGCCTTATCCGCCTCCCTGCTCGGGACCGATCCCCAGAACCGCCCTGCAAGTATCACCACAGAAGACTTCGACGCGTATGAACTCTACCTGCAGGCGCGCAAGGAGCGTGCAACCTATTCCTACGCCGGTTTGCTGGCCGCTGAGGACCTGCTCAAGGGCGCACTGCTGATCGACCCGGACTTCATCGAGGCTAAGTCGGAACTCGCAAACAGCTACGTGCATCAGGCCGAAACCGGCCTGATGCACGTTGCAGAGGCCAATGCCGAGATCATCGCCATCACCGACCAGGTGCTGGCCGTCGACCCCGATGACCCTGTCGCCAAGGCCACCTCGCTCTACGCGAAAGCCATGTCGCTCGTAGTCATGGGCGATGACGCAGCGATGACAGACCTGGCCGCCGAACTCGAAACGATCGTCAACAGCGCTCCGACGGTCCACGAACCGCGCATCCTGCTGGTGCGCGCCTACACGGCGCTGAGACAAAACGAGAAGTGCGTACCGCTTCTCCAGGGAGCTCTGACACTCGACAAGTTCAACCCGGCCCTGCACTACGAACTGGGCACAGCCTACATCCGGCTCGAACGCTGGGACGAGGCGAAAGCTGCCCTGGAGAAATCCCTGGCACTCGAGCCCATGCAGCCGAACGCCTATACCTACCTGGGCATGATCGCCATGCAATCCGGCGATTATTCGACGGTGGTGAAGCACCAGCTCAACGCAATCTCGGTGGATCCCGAGGATCATGAGCTACCGGGCTTGCTCGCACTGTTCCTGTACCGGGTTGGCCTTATCGACATTGCCGACGATTTCCGTGAGCGAGTGCTGACCCTCGCGCCCACGAGCACCGTGGCATACCAGATCGAGCTCGTACGTGCCAAGGCCATTGGCGATATGGACGGCAGCATCGAAGCCGCTCGCCGTGCGATCGAAGACGATATCGACGAACGCCGCTTCTCGTATGCCGGGGCCGTACAGCACCTCGTTCGGTCTGCCGTCATGACCGGACGGGTCGAGGAAGAAATGGCCTGGATCGAAGAGCAGCAGCCCGGTATTTTCGATGTTGACGCAACGATTGTGCCCATGAAGTACCGCAACGCCCAGGGCACGGCGTTCGACGGTTGGGTGCACACATTGCCGCACGACGAACTCATGCGGCGGCTGGACGTCCTGATTGCATTTACCGAGTCAATGGGTAACGACCCGACCGACAATGCCGCCACCCACGTCGGCATTCTCACGCTGCGGGGCGAAATCGAAGAGGCGATCGACGTAGCCCTCAAAGAACTCTTTTCACAATCCGTCGCCCTGAATCCGGACTGGCGGGACATGTTGCTGCAGCCGCAATACGCGGAGATCGTCGCAGACCCCCGCGTCCAGGAAGCGATGCGCCGGTGGGAAGAAGAGGAAGTAGACTTACGCGCGAGCGTCGAGACCTACTTCGCCGATTTTCAAGCGGCGATGTGATCGCCTGATCTTACGGCCTCACTAACCAGCTCGGCGAGTTGCCCATCCAGGGGCTTCAGGCTGTATCCAATACGCATGCTCGGCTTTTCGATTTCGATAAGCCGGGTCAGGTCGATCGGCGTAGCGACCAGCACGAGGTCGCAATCGACCGCATTGACCGTTTCCTCGAGATCCGCAATCTGCTTGTCGCCATAACCCATGGCCGGCAACAAATCGCCGATATTCGGATACTGCTCGTACGTCTCGGCAATTTCGCCGACTGCGTACGGTCTCGGGTCGACGAGCTCGCCGACACCGCAGGTTGTCGCCGCCATGATTCCGGCGCCGTACGGCATGCCGCCGTGCGTTGTGGTCGGACCGTCTTCTATAACCAGCACGCGTTTGCCTGCGATCGCATCGGGATCGGGGATATCAAGCGGCGATTCGCGTAACAAAACCGTAGCGGACGGGTTGATGCGACGGGCGTTCCCGCGAACCAGTTCGACAGCGGCCGGATCGGCATGTCCTACCTTGCCGATCAGGATGACATCGGCGTGCTTAAAGTTGGCGGTGCCCGGGAAGTACGTCAGCTCGTCGCCCGGACGGTGCGGATCAGCAACGCAAATCCACAGGTCAGGCTTGTAAAACGGCGTATCGTTGTTGCCGCCGTCCCAAACAATGACGTCTGCTTCTTCTTCAGCTTCCTCGAGAATGGCGCCATAGTCGACACCCGCATAGACGACGACGTCATTCGCAATATGCGGCTCGTATTCTTCACGTTCCTCGATCGTGCAGTCGTTATTCTCCAGGTCGTCATAGCTTGCAAAGCGCTGCACGGACTGGGCGGCAAGATCGCCATAGGGCATAGGGTGGCGTATCGCCACGGTCTTCAGACCGAGATCACGCAGGATGTCGGTGATGCGACGGGAAACCTGGCTCTTGCCGCAACCGGTGCGAATGGCCGTGATTGCGATGACCGGTTTCTTCGACGAAAGCATCGAGGCTTCGATGTTGTAGTTCGAGAACGCAACGCCCTTCCCTTCTACATGGGCCTTCTTGCTCTTGATGTAGTCATTGCTGACATCGGAGTAAGCGAAGATGACCTCATCAACATCGCCACTATCGAGGTAATCGTCGAGTTCCTCTTCGGGAACGATCGGGATGCCATCCGGGTACAGCGTTCCGGCCAGTTCGACCGGATAACGCCGGTCCTCGATGTGTGGGATCTGTGTAGCCGTGAAGGCGATGACGTTGAAGTCGTCGTTGTCACGGTACATACAGTTGAATACATGGAAGTCGCGCCCGGCGGCTCCCATGATCAAGATGTTTCTGCTCATGGCAGGGGGTCTCCCAAAAACTAGACTTTGATGCTACTTGCGGCAACTGGGCAAACCGATACGCGCTTCTACCTAATCAACTATGGCAACTACGGTAGCCCCCGAAGTACGCCGCCAGTGCTCGAAAAACCGACTCTCGGACGGCGCAGTTTCCTGTGTGAAACCCGTATATTAAACGGCCCAGAAAGGCGTATTTTCGCGGTTGAAACTGCCTGTCGGAGGCTGTCATGCCCGTTGCCAAATTCCCTGAAAAAGACTTTCCAAATCAAGAAGCTGCCGCCCTGCACCGCGGCGTGAAAATTCTCCATGATCCGGTCCGCAACAAGGGCACGGCGTTTACCGCGGCCGAACGCGATGAACTCAAGTTGCGAGGCCTGCTGCCTCCACGTGTGCACACGATGGCGGAGCAGGAATTACGGGTTCTGGGCAATATTCGCGAGAAGCCGACGGACCTCGAGCGGTACCTGTACCTGATCGCCCTGCAAGACCGCAATGAGAACCTGTTCTACCGCGTGGTCATGAACAACCTCGAAGAGATGATGCCGATCATCTACACGCCGACAGTCGGCAAGGCCTGCCAGGAATTCCAGCACATCTACCGGAAACCTCGCGGTTTTTACGTGTCGCTGAACGACAAAGGCAGGGTCAAGGAGATCCTCCAGAACTGGCCGCACAAGAACGCCCGCATCATTGTTGTCACGGACGGCGAGCGGATTCTCGGCCTTGGGGATCAGGGTGCACAGGGCATGGGCATCCCGATTGGCAAGTTGTCGCTGTACACGGCTTGCGCCGGGATACCGCCAACCGAGTGCCTGCCCGTGATGCTGGACGTCGGCACGAACAACGAGAGCCTGTTGAACGACCCGTTGTACAACGGTATCGAACGGCATCGCGCTCGCGGCGCGGAATACGACGAGCTGTTTGACGAGTTCATCCAGGCCGCCAAGGAAGTCTTCCCGGGTGTGCTCATCCAGATCGAGGACTTCGGAAACACCAATGCATTCCGGTTCCTGAACGGCTACCGCGACAATACCTGCCTGTTCGATGACGACATCCAGGGCACAGGTGCCGTGGCAGTCGCCGGTATCATCGCCTCGTTGCGTATCACTGGCCAGAAACTCGGCCAGCAGAAACTACTGTTCCTTGGTGCGGGCGAAGCGGGTATCGGGATCGCCGATGTCTTCGTCGCGGCCCTCAAGGAAGAAGGCATGTCCGAGGAAGATGCCCGCAAGCGCTGCTGGTTCGTCGACAGCCGCGGACTGGTCTGCAATGAGCGGGACAATCTCGCGACGCACAAGCAAGCCTATGCGCACGAACACGCCTACATCGACAATCTGCTGGACGCGGTTCACGACCTGCAACCTACCGCACTGCTTGGTCTCTCCGGCCAACCGCAGACGTTCACGCAGGAGGTCATCGAGGCAATGGCCGAGTACAACGAGCGGCCGATTATATTCGCCCTGTCGAACCCGACCTCCATGGCCGAGTGCACAGCGAAACAGGCCTACACATGGTCGGATGGGCGCGCGGTATTTGCGAGTGGCAGCCCGTTCGATCCTGTCGAGCACAACAACCGCACGTTTGTACCCGGGCAAGGCAATAATGCTTACATCTTCCCGGGAGTCGGCCTCGGCGTCATCGTGAGCCAGTCCCGCATCGTGACGGACGAGATGTTCCTTGCCGCGGCGCATTCGCTCGCAAACCAGGTGAAAGACTCCGATATCGAACGCGGTCGTGTGTATCCGCCACTGTCGGCGATCCGCGAGGTTTCAGCGACGATTGCTGCCGACGTGTGCAAGATGGCGTACGACAACGGTTTCACAGACCGCAAGGAACCGGACGACATACTGGCTGACGTGCATGCGTACATGTACAGGCCCGTGTATCCGCACTACGTCTAGCGACTATCGCAGCCGTTGACGTATAGTGACCCATGCCATCCGCATGGGGAGTACTCGTATGTCTCGCATCATCATCACCCTGGTTATTGCATTCCTGGCCACACCTGCCATGGCCGACACCGTCACGGCCGGCACCATGACGCCCTTCGCTGACGACAGTGGCGCTACGGAAAGCGTCAAGAATGAATGTGGCTTTGAGACTCGTTTGCCAAAGTACGTTCAATCGTATGCCAAGAAGGCAGGAGTAAAAGTTGCGTTGACGAGTGACGCTCTGGACGGCGTCGAAGGCAAGGTTCTCTACATGACGACGACCAATATATTCGCCCCGGGTGGCGGCGGCTACAGCGGCGCCAAGAGCGCCACGGTCGAAGGCAAATTGATGGAAAACGGCGAAGTGATTGGCACCTTCTCGGATCACCGCCGCGCCCTGATGGGCATGATGCCGGGCACGTGTTCGATGTTGAAACGCGTCGCCAAGATCATAGGCAAGGATATTGGTGAATGGCTCGCCAATCCGTCCATGGACGCCAAGTTGGGCGACGCGCACTAGCCGCTCCAGATCAGCCAAGGCGTTAATGCGAATTCATTTCCCTGCGATGACGAACGACACAATCGCCGAGGCCCTGAACCGCAGCTGCCACTGCATCAGCGTGG
>Ga0224508_10001884_pt1 | contig 18432 bp, 17 predicted proteins | sample SF_Jan12_sed_USG_4_FD_170157 | JGI IMG/M metagenome (GOLD analysis project Ga0224508, IMG submission 170157) | Sediment microbial communities from San Francisco Bay, California, United States - SF_Jan12_sed_USGS_21 | ecosystem: Environmental > Aquatic > Marine > Sediment | place: USA... | reverse complement strand
CCACGGAAGATAAGTAAACTGTCCCCATTCAGGTTTCCACCGCCCCACACTGCCAGCAGGCAGAGAACTGACCCTCATTCTCTGCATTACAGATTCCGCAGCGCCAGGCAGATGCCGGGCTTTCATTGATGATGTTATTGCTGTCGATTAGCTGCAGCGCGCGATCATAGTCCAGGTCGTTCTCGACCCATAACTCCGGCCAGACTTCCTGGAACGGCATTTCGCCGAGAATGCCGCCGAGATGTTCGTTACGGATGAATGCGGGAATGCCTTCGCTCGCGAGCAGGTTTTTGTAGTGATTGATCGTGACCAGGGAATCGGCCGACGTCACTTTCTTCATCGAAGTTGCCGCAGCCAGGCTGCCGGATCCTCGCCACGCTCAAGCACCTCGACAAGGGCAGAACCGACGATCGCGCCCGCTGCATGCTTTCCGACGTTGACCACATCATCTGCCGTGCGAATGCCAAAGCCTGCACATACTGGCAATGAAGACGCAGCCGACACCTTATCGAGATAAGCGGCAAGATCAACAGGCAATCCGGTGTCGCCGCCGGTAATACCGGTGATCGTTACGGCGTACAAAAATCCGCGTGATGCATTCGCCAGCATTTTCAGACGATCGTCAGGCGTGGCAGGTGTTACCAACTGAATCAGGCCCACGCCTTCGGCATCAAGCGCGGCAGCGATCTCTGCGCTTTCTTCGTATGGCAGATCGGGCACGATAAATGCGCACACACCCGATTCCCGTGCGCGACTGGCCAGGTTGTCGTAGCCGAACGCCAATAACGGGTTCAGATACGACATCATGACGAGTGGTGCATTCACATTTCCCTTTAGTGAATCGAGCTGGTCGAAAATCCAGCTCAGCGTTACACCATTCTCGATTGCTGCAAAGCTCGATCTTTGGATCGTCATGCCATCCGCCATCGGATCGGAAAACGGCACGCCCAGCTCAACAACATCGCCAACATCGGCGATTGCTTGTAACGATGCGCCAAAAGTTGCGGGGTCCGGATAACCTGCCGTGATAAACGGTACGAGCCCTGTCCGACCATCCTTGTTTGCGACGGCAATTGCCTCGCCTATGCGCTCATGCGGCTGCATTAACATTCGTCCTTGCGGGATATTGTGTAAGTGTCGGCATATCTTTGTCGCCGCGGCCCGAGTTGCCAATCAGGATTCGTTTGCCGGGATTCTCCCTGGACCATTTTTTCGCTGCTGCATATGCATGGGCAGTTTCGAGTGCAGTCAGTATGCCCTCTGTCTCGCACAACTCTTCCAGCGCCTCAAGAGCTTCGCCATCGCTTGCGGTGATGTAGGTGACGCGGCCAACTGCCTGCAGGAACGCATGCTCCGGACCGACGCCCGAGTAATCAAGCCCTGCGGAAATTGAATGTGTCTCCTGAACATTGCCATTTTCGTCTTGCAAAATGATCGAGTAACTACCCTGCAGCACGCCCGGTGTTCCGGTAGCCAAAGTCGCAGCATTTTGCCCGAGTCCGTCACCGGTACCGCCCGCCTCGACGCCGATCAACTCGATATCACGGTCGCCGAGTAGCGGATAGAAAAGTCCGATCGCATTTGAGCCGCCGCCAACGCATGCGAATGCTGCGTCAGGCAAACCACCTGCACGGTCCAGCATTTGCTGACGCGCTTCTGCGCCGATCACAGATTGCAGTTCGCGAACGAGATAAGGATAGGGATGTGCTCCAACCGCAGAACCAAGCAGGTAATAAATGCCGGCCGGATCTGAAACCCACTCGCGAAGTGCTTCGTCAATCGCGGCGCGCAGAGTTTTGTCGCCTGTTTCAACAGGGAAGACTTCAGCTCCAAGGCGATGCATGCGATCTACGTTTGGCGCCTGCCGCTCAATGTCGACAGCGCCCATGTAAACGCGGCACGGTAATCCTACGCGCGCACATGCCGCAGCGGACGCAACGCCGTGTTGACCCGCACCTGTCTCGGCGATCACGCGTTTCGCTCCCAGTTTTTTGGCAAGTAGCGCCTGGCCGATGGCGTTGTTAATTTTATGCGCGCCCGTATGTGCAAGATCCTCTCGCTTCAGCCAGACATCCGTGCCCCATCGTTCCGACAGGCGCCCCGCGTGGGTCAGCGCCGTTGGCCTGCCGACCCAGTCGCGCAGTTGCGTTCGATACTCTTCCTGAAATTCACTGCTTGGAAGGTATTCCCTGATGCCCTGCTCGAGTCTTTCAAAGGCCGGCACCAGCGTTTCGGGCACATAGCGCCCGCCAAAGGGACCAAAGCGGCCACGCTCATCGGGCAACTCGCCTGCAAGCGATGCCCTCAGTAATTCGCTTGCTTCATCAGCATCCAAAACCGCTTTCATACTATCGTTTCCTCTTCTGTAGGATCACCTGCCCTCACCGCATCGATGAAGTCCTGGATCCTGTTCGCATCTTTTTTTCCAGGCGACGATTCGACGCCGCTCGATACATCAACGCCAAATGGCGCCACCTGCCTGATCGCTTCCTGCACGTTTTCGGGATTCAGCCCGCCCGCCAGAATCATATTGCCGCGGCTGGCCAGTTGTGCGGCAACTTGCCAGTCCACAGTTGTTCCGCTACCACTCGCACTGCCCTCATAAACAAACGTTGCCGGCAATTGAGCGGCATCGCGCACAGTGCCTTCCCGCATCACCGGCCATGTCTCAATCCGCTCCGGAACTTCAAGATAGTCTAAGTCCGCAAGATCCGTTTGCAGGATATCCGGCTGAAAAACATCTTTGACTTCACGCCACTCGTCGGCTGTCGGGTGCAGCATCACGGCAACTCGTTTCGTCTCGGCCGGCACATAGTCTGACATTTCGACTGCATGTCGCATGCTCACCCGACGAACTGAATCAGCGAAAACGAATCCGACGGCATCCGCGCCAGCTTCAATCGCAGCTTCAACTGCTGCGATGTCGGTCATGCCACAAATCTTTATCAGTGGTGTCATGCCGCAACCTTACCGCGGCCTGCAGCCAGCATTTCGCGAATCAACGCTGCCGGATCATCCGCACGCATGAGCGCAGTTCCCACGAGTGCCATTTGGTAGCCCCAGTCGACAACCTGCTCAGCATCGTGCGCAACCAGCAAACCACTTTCCGCAACGCCGGTAACACCCTCGGGTAACAATGGCCCATACCGCTTCAATCTCAGTTTATCGACTGTAAGTGAGCGCAGGTCGCGCGTATTAATACCGATGAGAAATTTCTGGTTCGCCGCTTGCTCGCGAATTTTGAATCGCTGCGCAACGTGCGCCGCTCGCTCCAGATCGACTTCCTCGAATGCTTCAAGCAGAACAAACATATCGTTATCGAATGCAGCGTCTAACATGCTGACCATTTGCTTGTCGGTGAGTATTGCTGCAATCAACAGCACGCCACTTGCGCCTGCAGCTTTCGCTTCAAGAACCTGCATCGTGTCGACCAAAAAATCCTTGCGCATGACCGGGATTTGTTGCGTGGAGACCGCGTCTGCGACCTCCTCGAGGTGCGACAGATGCCCATCAAAGCGATTCGGCTCCGTCAGCACGGATATCGCGGCAGCACCGCCTTTTGCATATGTCATCGCACGACCGACACGCGTCTCGCCTTCATTAGCCAATGCTCCTTCTGCCGGTGAGCGATCCTTGATTTCTGCTATCAGATCGAAACCCTTCAACTGCAACGGGAACGATGGCTGATCCAGCGCGTGCGAGGTAAACGAGACGTTGCTTGCCGCCGCCCTTTCCGCACTCTTTGCTGCCATTTCCTGGAGAAAGTTAGTCATTACGCGGCAAAATGTTTTTCGAAGTCTTGTAGAAAAGCGGCCGCCTTGCCATCGTCGATCGCTGCGGCCGCCATCTCGACACCTGATTTGATATCTCTGGCGAGTCCAACCACTTCCAGTATCAGCGATGTGCCCATAAGCAATGCATCCCTGTGCGGACCCTGATCTTCCCCGGAAAAAACTCTTGTCAGCTCGCGCGCGTTGTGTGCCGCATCAGCACCGCGAAGATCCTCTGACTGGCAGCGTTTGACCCCATAGTCCTCGGGCTTTCTGACGGACTCTTGCACCGAACCCGGCCATACATCGTAGAGAAGAAACTCACCCGCTGGTGAAGCCTCGTCCCACCCCGGATCCCCATGTACGACGAACGCCCGCTCAATCGGCATCCCCGATAACGTGTCTGCCATCAGCCTGGCAGCCTCGGCGCTGAATGCACCGACCAGGTGGTATGGTGGCGCTGCGGGATTCGTCAGCGGCCCGAGCATATTGAAAACCGTTCGCACACCAAGTGCGCCGCGAACCGGCATGATCGATTTCATCGCCGGATGGAATGCGGGGGCAAACAAGAACGTGAAATTCAATGCCTGCAGGCAATCGATCACCGCGTGCTCATCAAGCGGTAGTGGCATGCCGAGTGACTCGAGCACGTCGGCACTGCCAGACTTGCTCGAGACGGAACGATTGCCGTGTTTAACAACTCGTGCCCCTGCAGCGGCGGCAAGTAAACCCGTACCTGTCGACAGGTTCAGGCTGCCAGAGCTGTCGCCGCCAGTGCCAACAGAATCGACAGTCGGCGCGCCCTCCGGAATAGCGGGATGCAACGCAAGCTCACGCATCGCCGTCGCAAATCCACGGATCTCTTCCGCGGTTTCTCCTTTCGCACGCAGACCCGCCAGTAATGCGCCGGCAAGCGCCGCATCGATGTCGCCGGACGCAAGTGTTCGCATAAGGTCAGCGGCTTCAGTTTCGCTTAAAGCCTGGCCGTTAAGCAGGTCATCGAGCAATGCCGAATATTTCTTACTCACGTCGTCGTCATCCGCATGAAGTTTGCCAGCAGCCTGTCGCCCTCCGGCGTCAAGACGCTTTCCGGGTGAAACTGTACGCCATTTAGTGGCAAGGTCCTGTGGCGCACGCCCATTATTTCCCCTCTTTCAGTCTCAGCCGTCAGGGCCAGCTCTGCTGGCAATGTCTCCTGGTCGGCGCACAGTGAATGATAGCGGCCAGCCTCGAACGGTTGTGATAAACCTTCGAATAGCGAACTGCCATCGTGGCTCACCTGGGACGTTTTGCCGTGCATCAGACGCCCGGCGCGCACGATTTTGCCGCCGAAATGACTGACCAGGCACTGATGTCCGAGACAAACTCCAAGTACCGGCACGCGCTTGCTGAACAGGCCGATCATGCCCATTGAGACTCCCGCGTCTTCCGGGCGGCCCGGACCGGGCGAAACGACGAGATGCGTAGGTTTGATGGCAAGCGCCCCTTTCTCATCGATAAAGTCGTTGCGAAAAACACGTACGTCCGCGCCCTGCATGGCAAACGCCTGCACCAGGTTGTACGTGAAAGAATCGTAATTATCGATCAGCAGGATGCGAACAGTTCCGGTCACAGGCCTTCCCCTGCAATCTCCAGCGCGCGCCGCAGAATTGCGCTCTTCGCAAGCACTTCCCTGAACTCCTTGTCTGGCACACTATCGGCAACGATGCCGGCACCCGCCTGCAGGCTGTATTCATCGCCGTTGAAGACAAGCGTGCGAATGGTAATTGCCTGATCCATGTCGCCAGCCTTGCCAAAGTACCCTGCGGTGCCGCCGTACAATCCGCGACCGGTCGGCTCCATCTCTTCAATAATCTCCATTGCGCGCACTTTGGGTGCGCCTACCAGCGTTCCGGCGGGAAAACACGCGGCGAATAAATCAAATGCGTCATATTGCGGCGCCAGCTCGCCCTGCACGCCACTCGCGATGTGCATGACGTGGCTGTAACGCTCGATAGCACGATAAGGGTCGACGACGACGCTGCCGGCAGTTGCGACACGGCCCAAATCGTTACGCGCAAGATCGACCAGCATGACGTGTTCGGCAGATTCCTTCGGGTCCGCGAGCAAATCCTGTTCATTCTGCAGATCTTCGGCCGTCGTGGCGCCTCTCGGCAAAGTACCGGCAATCGGTCGCAGCGAAGCCGAGCGGCCCTGTAGTTTCACTAACGCCTCGGGTGACGAGCCGACAACTTTAAGATCGCCAAACTCGAGGAAGAACATATATGGAGAAGGATTCAGCAGGCGCAACGCACGATAGACCTCGAACGGCGGTACATTCGTACGCCCCTTGAACAACACGGATATGACAATCTGGTAGATGTCGCCGGCGGCAATAGATTCCTTGCAGGCCAGCACGCGGTCGGCGAATTCTTCTTCACTCATACCGGCTGCGGGTGCCGACATCGCAATTTCTTTACCATTTGCCGGGATGGCGCCGCGCAGGAGCCGGATGACTTCCTTTCTCAAGCTTGCACGTTCTGCCTCGGGGCCGTGGTGCAGCAACGCCACCCGTCGCGTCAGGTGATCGAATACCAAAGCAGACGACGTCGCACAGAACGCCGCCTCGGGTATTCCCGTTTGTGGTGCCGCATTGCGTGGCAATTTTTCGAACATCCGCACAATGTCATAACCGGAAACACCGACGAGGCCGCCGGAATATGGCAATCCCTCTACTTCGGGCTGCGGTACCGGCGCTCGCCTCAGCGCATCCCGCAATGCATCCAGGAATTCATCCTGGTTTTTGGGACGCTCATTAACTTCATCACCGATAACGAAACCGTCACTATCAAGCCGCACATCAAGCGCATCACCAAAACCGAGGAAGGAATAGCGCGCAAGCCGTTCACCGCCTTCGACGCTTTCCAGCAGAAATCTCGGCTTTAATGCCGAGAGTTTGAGGTAGGCCGATACCGGTGTATCGAGATCGGCTGTTATGTCGAATGGTGGTTTCATCGGATCCCTGTCATTACAGACAAAAAAACCCATCTCCGCTGCAATACGGGGATGGGTTTTTTGAATTTCGCTTCTAAATGCTAAACGTCAGCGAGCTACCCACTCCTTGCGGGGCAGCCACCACCGGTTTCGGTTGATGTGAAGTTCAGCGTTCATGAGGCGAGTATCCCTGCCGCTCCTGCAATCGTCAAGAGATCTGTTCGTCCAGCGGCCGTTCCAGCGGGTCCATCGAGAAGATTCAGCGCGTCGCCCGCCTGTTCTGGCGAATTTGCATCGCCAAAAAGACCAATGTCACGATGACAATGACCTCGCCGGCGATTTCAGCACCGTTACCGTAGTAGTCGACCGCCATATTCCTTTATCCCAAATCGTAAATAAGTGGCAAAACGATCGAGAATCCGATCCACATTAGTATCGTCAGCGGAATGCCGACCTTTAAAAAGTCCGAGAACTTGTAGCCGCCTGCACTAAGGATCAACAGGTTTGTTTGGTAGCCGAACGGTGTGGCGAAACTCATATTCGCGCCGAACAACACCGCAAGTACAAACGGCATCGGGTTGATACCCAATTGCTGTGCGATTGCGACCGCAATTGGCGTACCGATGACCGCTGCAGCATTATTGGAAACAACATTCGTTAGCACCGTCATAATCAGGATAAACGCGCTGAGTATGATCGGAGTCGGCAGGTCAGATGCGACGCTAACGAATCCACCTGCGAGATATTCGGCCATACCGGTTCCCATGATGGCTCGGCCGAGCGCGAGGCTCGTGACGATGATCATGATTACCTGTGCAGACAATGAATGCGCAGCGTCACGCCAGTTCAGGCACCCCAGGGCCAGCATCAATCCCACGCCAATCAGGGCGCTTACGGAAATCGGCATCAGACCTGTTGCTGCTGCAAGAACCACCAAGCCCATCACCGCAAGTGCCCTATTCGCACGGTGCGTATGCGGCAAGTCAGTGGTTCCGTCGAGCACCAGCATGTTGCCGCTGGACTTTAAGGTATCGATAGCATCCCGCGTGCCCTGAACCAGCAACACGTCACCGGCACGCAAGCGAATGCTGTTCAGGTCACCGGTCACCTGCGAACTGGGTGCGCGCGCCCGGTGAATTGCCAGCGGCAACAAACCGTAGCTCGCACTGAATCGAGCCGCCGCCAGGCTGCGAAAGTGCAAAGGCGATCCGCGCGTAACGACGACTTCGGCAAGTTGCTGACCTTCCGCTTTTAGCGGCGTGTTCTCGTCAACCGGGTGTTCGCTGTCTTCGGTGTTATAAAGCGTCGCTCCCAATAGTTGCTCGAAATGTTTGAGGTTCTCTGGTGAATCCTTGACGAAGATTCTGTCGCCCGGCTGAAATTTTACGGACGGCAATTTAGCAAGAAACAATGACTCGCTGCGCTGGATACGGTCGACCCGCATCTGGCCGTTGGTTTTTGCAAGCACCTCGGACAACGTTTTGCCTGCAGCAAAACTACCCTCCGTCACAAACAGGTGCCCGTTGAAGACGCGCGGCGTGGTATCGGCCATCAGCGGCACACGGTCAGGAAGCAATCTTGGAGCAATCAACCACAAGTAAAGCAATCCGACACCGCCGACAATGAACGCAGGCAAAACAAAATCGAACATGCTGATCGACGTCAGTTCAAGGTCCCGGGCGATACCGACGACCAACAGGTTGGTCGACGTTCCGATCGTTGTAGACATACCGCCGATGATCGTCGCCAGTCCCATTGGCATCATGACGCCGGACACCGGAAATTTTACTCGCAGGGAAACGCCAACGAGTATCGGCATGAGCAGCACCACGATTGGCGTGTTATTCATGAATGCGCTCAGAATGGCGCCAGCGATGAGTGTAACCAGCAATGCAAGAATCGGACGTGTCGACCATGCCCGGCTGACAATTGTTGCCAATGGCTGCAGTGCGCCGGTAGTCTCCAGCGCCTTGCCAACCATCATCAGCGCACAAATTGTGATAAGTGCTTCGTTACCGAATCCTGCAAAGAAATCAACCGGGCCGAGTGGTACGCCATTTCTTTCGTAGGGAAAAACCTGGAAGCCGGCAACCAGGATAATCAGAACTATCAGACTGGATGTTTCCAGAGGCAGTCGATCGCGCGTGAACAGAAAAAGAGCTACCGCAGTCAGCAGTAGCACAGCAACGCCATGTGCATCAGGTGTTAGTGCTTGCAATCGACCCTCGCAGATGCGATTCGGGCCCGGCAGCTTATCCACCCGGCAACCGCAAATCCGTATGCCCCAATTCAGAGATGTGCCCGATCAGAATAAACCGTAACTTAGTTCATACCCCGGCTGCAATGAGTTGCCCCGTTTTGCGTCCCTGGATGACTGCCCACGCTCGCCTGTGGAAGACCTTGTAATCATTCAGGTTCCAGCCGCGAAATTCCGGAGCATCGGCAAAGCTCCAGGCATCGGCATAAGAGATTACCGGCAGCAAATCCGTATAGTGCGCGCTTGAAAGTGTGGTCGACGGCAGGACTGAGTAAGGGGACAAAACCAGCATATTGCGGTTGCGCACTGCGGATTTTTCAAGAGCGGCCTGCCAGCGCCGCCGCCAGTTCTCGCGGTGCGCGCTATCATCCCAGCCGCTCGAGGGATCTGCGCCGCGAAGTGCAGGCAAGCAACCGTCGCTGCGTGCCAACTTGCGGGAGCGGTGCCACAGCGCCTTCCGGATGCGACCGACTATGACTGACAGCCACTTAAGAGTGTCGAGATCATGTGGATCAAGGCCACGATTGGTGACCAGGTCGCCGAGCCCGGAGATCGAAATCGCCAGCCGCCGATTTGTATACGCATCTGCACGCTGGCCCGCCTGTGACCAGGCAAGCTCATCGATGATTTTTTCCGCCAGCTCGACCCCGTGTGCCAACGTTGGCAGCACGAACGCCCACCTGATCTCGCCCGTGTCATCAGCGAACTGCGGTACTGCAAGATCAAGCGGCAACCAGGCGGAATCGACTGGCACCTGGATTCCCGACACCGGTAAGACAGACGCAGTGACTTCGTCAGCAAGCAACGGGCATGCGGTTCTTACGCTCGCCCCGTATGCGGGCCTGAGCGACACGGAAGCCTTGCGATTACGCCACAGGAATAACCAGTTTCTGTCAGTTTCGGCCTGCACCTGCGGGTTTCTGTGCTGCGTCATCTGCAAGCTGTCCAGGAGTATGTAGCGCGCGCCCCCGCCTAAAACTGATTTTGTAATGAGCTCAAATGCCTGCAGCGGCAGCTGGTGCGAATGAACGCACATTCCGATTTCATCACTGCATTGCCCGGTAGCGTCGGTTACAAGCCGAAGCAGCTCGCAGAACTTTTGCAGATTCCCGATTGCGGCAGCTTCATTGCCCAGGTCCGTCAGCGACAGCATCACCGGGACCTTATCTTTCAATAATCCGAGAATTGAGCTGATCGCAATTTCCGAGCTCGTGTTCGCGCGCAACATGTTGCGAACAGACAACCGCATGGGAACACCGCCGGCCGCTTTGTTCTGTGCACCGGCCAGCGGCGGTACCTCGAAACCGAGTTCACCCAACCGCTCCAACAGTGGCCGCAACGAGTCACTCTCAGTCGGCCTCTTTCTGACTGATGCACTGTTACGCCACCGCAACGGCAATGTTTCCGTGTTCCGCAGCATGATTGTCCTTCCGTGGACTTCTGCTTATGGTGCTGCAATTTGCGCGATGCTGCTGCCTCGGAATCCGGGCGGATTGACCAGTTTTGCAATGGTCACACATGCACGCAATGGCGGAATCTCTCGTCCCGCCACGCACCCATGCGTTACACTTGGAAATTCGTAACGGCCGTTATTCCGTGACGACCGACCGGTTGTGAGGGCACGCAACATGAGCAAACATCAAACTCGTGCAGCGATCATGGCATTTGCGGCGCTTGTCTTCGTCAGCGCCTGCGATCGCCCATCGGAAGTCACTGAAACAACAGTCGTTTTGCAGTCCGGTTACTGGCAGGCAAGCATTACCTTGCCCGGCGGTGACATCGAGACCGGGATTGAAATATCAAGCGATGGTGAGCGCTACCAGGCCAGCCTGGTCAATGGCCAGGAGCGGGTGCGAATCAACGAAGTCAGCTTTTCCGACGGCGAATTACTACTGCGATTCCCGGCGTTCAATAATGAGATTCGCGCTACGCTGGCTGACGGCAAACTGATCGGTGAACTAACTATCGTTAGACGATTTGGTGAGACCCAGGTGATGCCGTTCTCAGCCATGCCGGGAAATCAGCGCAATCAGGAGAACGGCGAACCATCGAGACATGACATGTCAGGCCGCTGGGCGGTCCGTTTTCACGAACCCGATGGCACAGACTCGCCCTCTATAGGTGAATTTGCACAGCGTGGCTCACGATTGTTTGGGACCTTCCTGAATCCGAATGGTGATCATCGGTTCCTCGCTGGTCATGTTCGCGGCAACAATTTCAAGCTATCAACGTTCGACGGTGCACACGCTTTCATATTCTCCGGCAAGATCGGCGAAGATGGCGACATTCAGAACGCGGACTTCTGGTCCGCGACGTCCTGGCATCAAAACTGGTCAGCTGTTCGGGACGAAAATGTCGAGCTGCCGGATTCATTCCAGCGCACGTTCCTGAAACCCGGCTATGAAACGTTCGAGTTTGAATTTCCCGACCCGGATGGCGTGACGGTTTCCCTGGCAGACGAGAAATATGACGGTAAAGTTGTCCTGGTTACGATAGCAGGCACCTGGTGTCCCAACTGCAACGATGAAGCCCGTTTCTTGGTGCCTGTGCACAAGGAGTTTCGCGACCAGGGGCTCGAAGTTGTCGCGCTGATGTTTGAGCATTTCGAAGAACACGAGATGGCGGCGCGACAGGTACGGGCATTCCGGGACAAGTTCGACATCGAGTACGACACACTCATCGCCGGCATCTCGGACAAAACCGAGGCGGCCAAGGCATTACCTGCCTTAAGTGCGGTGCTTGCGTACCCGACGACGATTTTTATTGATCGGGGTGGCCGCGTACGACAAATTCATACCGGATTTTCGGGTCCCGGCACCGGCGAGCATTACGAGAAACTGCAGCAGGAATTCAGAAGCACGATCTCGGCCCTGCTTGCCGAACCCGAGGACCTGATTGAAACGCTAACTTCGGACGACGTGCCGGAAGAATAAGAAGCCAACAGATCTCAGAATTGGACGGGAGGACCAAATGCCATCATTCGATGTTGTGAGTGATTTCGACGCTCACGAAGCCAGTAATGCCGTTGACCAGGCAAATCGCGAAGTAACTAACCGCTTCGACTTCAAAGGCACGGGTTCGAAATACGAATTCGAGGGGCAGGTCATTTCTGTGACCAGCCAGACCGATTTTCAGCTGAAGCAAATGGCCGACATCCTGCGGCAAAAACTGGCGAAACGGGGCATCGACGTAGCCTGCATGAAAGAGGAAGAGCCGGAGATAACAGGTAGTGAAGCGCGACAGAAAATCATCCTGCGACAGGGTATCGAGACGCCGCTCGCGAAAGACATGGTGAAACAGATAAAAAGCAGCAAGATAAAAGTACAAACGTCGATCCAGGGCGACAAACTCCGAGTTAGTGGCAAAAAACGCGACGACCTTCAAGCGGTAATTGCTTTGCTTAAGGATGCTGACATCGACCTGCCGCTACAGTACGAGAACTTTCGCGACTGACTCATCCGTCGTACGGACAAATCGATGCACAAAGCGCTACGCAGGCAGGACATAACCTTTGAGGGTAAAGACCAGGCCTTGCGCGACGACGTGCGCACACTCGGCGCCCTGGTCGGTGAACTCCTGAAAGACCAGGGAGGCGACGAACTTTTCGATGTGGTCGAGAATGCGCGACTGAGATCCATCCGTCGTCGCGAAGGCAACGAGATTCCGGGTGAGGAGCTGGAGGATCTGGTCCGTGGACTTGATTTGTCGCTCGCCATGCAGGTCATCCGTGCATTTTCCACCTATTTTCAGATGGTCAATACGGCGGAAAAAGTGCACCGTATTCGTCGGCGCCGGGAATATTTGCAGGACGTTGGCCAATACCAGCCCGGCGGTCTGGAAGAAATGATGGTCAGGCTCAAAGCCGCCGGATTCGATATCCCGGCGTTGCAGGAATTATTGAATCAAATCCGGATCGAGCCGGTATTCACCGCGCATCCAACGGAACCAACGCGCCGCACGATTCTGCGCAAGGAACAACGTATCGTCAGTCGCCTGATCGACATGCTTAACCCGACGATGACAGTGCAGGAAACCCACACTTGTCTTGAAAACATAAAGCTGGATATGACCACCGGTTGGCAGACTGACGAGAATCCGTCCGAGCAAATGACGGTTGCCGATGAGCTCGAACACGTGCTGTTCTTCCTGACCGACGTTCTTTATCGCGCAATGCCGCCTTTTTATGAGGATATTGAAAACGCTGCAAAGCGCGTTTACGGGGCGGAAGGGGAACAAATTCAGGTTCCCGGGATGATCAGGTTTGCGTCGTGGGTTGGCGGCGACATGGATGGCAATCCCAACGTCAACGCCAAGACAATTCGATCAACGCTTGCACGACAGCGTTCGCTGATTCTCGATCTGTACTACAGGGAGTGCGCGGCCCTTTCTGCAAAACTTAGCCAATCGACCCGGCGTATTGGAATCGACGGTGCGATTCACGGAAAAATCGAACAATATCGCGGCATGTTTCAAAACGCTTATCACGCAGTGCCGGCCCGGCACCGCGATATGCCTTATCGTGTCTTTCTGCGTCTGATCCAACAAAGACTTCAGTCCACCTATGACGATGAAATCTATCCATACGAATTCGCGAAGCAGTTTCGCGCCGACATTCAGCTAATCGCTCAAAGCCTCGAAGCAAACAAAGGAGAACATGCTGGTTTGTTTGCCGTGCGACGATTGCTGCGCAGAATCGATACGTTTGGATTTCACTTTTTGACGCTCGATGTCCGGCAGGATGCGCTCGCACATCGCCAGGTTGTTGGTGAGCTGCTTGGCGAAGACGACTGGCTGGACTGGACACCGGAAGATCGTGCCAAACGCATCGTAGAAGCGATCGAGCTTCGCGATTCAGCACCAGATTCGCAAAGCGTCGCCGCTCGCAAGACCCTGGCGGTATTCCAGGCGATGGCATTCTGTAAACGTAAATACGGCGGTCATGCAATCGGACCTTTCATCGTCAGCATGACGCAGGGCCCGGACGACATCCTGTCAGTGCTGCTGCTCGCCAACTGGAGTGAACTACACAATCGTCACTTCGAAGTCCCAATCGACATCGCACCTCTTCTGGAGACCGTCGACGATCTCCAGCAGGGACAGGAAATTCTCAAGTCTCTTCTGCATAACAAGCTGTATCGAAAGCACGTCGAACAGCGCTCCAACAGACAAATCGTCATGATCGGCTATTCCGACAGCAACAAGGATGCCGGCCTCGCATCTGCACGCTGGGCATTGCAGGAGGCACAAATCGAACTTGCGCAGGTCGTCGGCGAATTGGGCATCCAACTTAATCTCTTTCATGGCCGGGGCGGCACAATCAGTCGCGGTGGTTCCAAAACTCACGCAGCGGTGCTTGGAGCGCCGCCAGGTACGGTCAATGGTCGCCTGCGGGTCACGGAGCAGGGCGAGATCATCAATGAAAAATACGGCTTGCGCGGCATCGCCTTGCGGACGCTCGAGCAGGCGGCCGGTTCCGTAGCGTTGGCGACGGCGTTGCCACAGCACCGCGGCAACGACATGCCGGAGTGGCACGAGATGATGCAGGTCGTCGCCGATGTCAGTCGCGACACGTATCGTAAGCTTGTATTCGAGTCACCGCGTTTCTACGAATATTTTCGGCTTGGAACGCCGATCGATCTTATAGAACGAATGCGAATCGGCTCGCGCCCGTCCTCGCGCCGTGCCGGCGGCGGCGTTGAGGATCTGCGCGCCATCCCCTGGGTATTCGCATGGACACAAACCAGGCTAATGCTGCCCGGCTGGTTCGGGCTAGGCAGTGGTCTCGCCGCCGCCGGAGAAAAATTTGAAGACGCGCCATTTCGCGAAATGTTTCGTGACTGGTATTTCATGCGTGCGCTAACCGCCGATGCGGAAATGGTACTCGCCAAAGCAGACATTGGAATCGCACGGCACTACTCCGAGCTTGCCGGCGAATTACACGAGGAATTTTTCCCGATCATCGAAAAGGAATTCGAACTGACCTGTGAATTGACTCTAGAATATTCCGACCATGATGCGCTACTCGATGGCGATATAACGCTACAGCGCGCCATCATGCTGAGAAACCCCTATGTCGATCCAATGAGCCTCTTGCAGGTGGATTTGCTCGGCCGCTGGCGTGAGACCAACTATGAAGATCAGGAATTATTCAGCGCTTTGCTCGCAAGCGTGAACGGCATCGCCCAGGGATTGCAAAACACCGGCTAGATTCCCGAATCACCTTGCTTTGCATGCTCCATCCGCCATCTCGTTGTCCCATCTGCACACTCCATCTTTTGCGTCTAACATAAAGTGTTGCGTCGACCAGTGGAGACCGCCGCCCGGAAGCGGAAAACGCTATACGAAATTACTTACATTTCATTATCGCGAATTTTGGGCTGACGAATAATGGTCAGAGAGCACATCGTTAATGCAACGCTTCGCCGCTGGCTCGGGCTGTCGATCGAATGGTGATTCCAGCTCGGGGTCCCACGTTTTCGTCATCAATGGATCAAGCCAGTTAATAATCAGGTCTAACTGCTCAATATCTTTCTTCACTTTACGGTGCGGCATTTCACAAATGCCAAGGCCGAAATCGGCGGCGTGCACGTAATTCTGGCTGTCGCGCAATGCCGCAATTGTGGGAGTCTCAAGGTCCGCCAGAACCTGCTCGAGCATCGCGAGGCTGTTTGTGTTTTGTCGCGCTCGGTTTGCAACAACAGCGACTGGTCGCTCAAACTCCGTCAGGAGCAACAGTTCGGCAATGAAATTGGTTAAAACACTGATATCAAATGCCGAAGGCAAGACGGGAATCAAAACGCAGTCTGCATCGTAGGTCAGCTCGTTAATCTCGTGCCGACCGACGGCAGACGGTGTATCGATGATGATCGTGCTGGTCCCGTCCGGGATGCGAAAAGGCCAGGTACGTGTGCCATGTATGGATAATTTGCGGTTGGTAAAGCCATGGATTTTGCGGCTGGTCCGCGGACGCTTCTCCAGCCAGCGCACGGTGTATCCATTGGGATCATTATCAATCAGCATTGGCGGGGGTCCGCGAAGCGCAAAGTAGCTCGCAAGGTTGGTTGCTAGCGTGGTCTTACCGGCACCGCCCTTGGGATTCAGAATGACGATTTTGTTCAGGTCGTCTCGATATGGAGCAATTATCATCTTCCCGTCGGAGCGTCCCTTCTCTGTGGCGAAAATTTTGAGGATGTTCGGCGGTTACAAAAGTCCGCTTGAATTTGTTTGAATTAACACTGTTCGCGATATTTTCAAATTATTGTCGACTTAGGCAGCCGTATTTCTTTTTTTTTAATACGCGCATTTGACCGTATTGCATGCCTTCCATGAAGTCAATATGAGTTGCAGCGTTGGCTATCTCGGAAGCCATTGGAACAACGGCGCGTCCACAGAAGACTAGACATAACCCCCAAGCCAACTTCTGCTTCTGGCCGAAAGCGGGCATTCACTTAACGCCTGCGGATATACCTGGCTAAACACCGGCCTAGTCTTCGACGAAACTAACGAATTCATCCAGCCCCTTGCGGCTGATGTCAGGAATCATTGCATCGTTTGCCGGGTAGCCGGTGACGAGTAACAGAAACGGCCGGTCACTCACTGGTCGATCCAGAATCTGATTCAGGAACTTCATCGGACTCGGCGTATGCGTCAGGCACACCAGGCCTGCCATGTGCAGGGCCGTAATCAATATGCCGGTGGCAATACCGGTCGATTCCACCGGGTAATAGTGCTTGACCTTGCGGCCATCGGGTAACCGGCCAAACTTCTGCAGGAATACCGCAATCAGGTACGGTGCGGTTTCGAGGAACGGCTTGTTGGTATCAGTGCCCAGCGGTTCGAGGGCTTTTAGCCACTCAGGTGAGGCCCGGTGTTCGTAAAACTCCTGCTCCTCCACTTCCGCTGCAAGCCGAATTTTGTGTTTGGTTTCGGCGCCGCTCACCACTGAAAAATGCCACGGTTGAAGGTTAGCGCCACTGGGTGCCGTGCCGGCCGTGCGCAATGCATTCTCGATGATGTCGCGCGGCACTGGGCGGTCGGAAAACTCACGTACTGTCCGCCGATTATTCACATTTGCATAGAAATCACCGAGGCGCTGCCGCATCTCCTCGATCGGATACTCTTTGTAAGTAGTCAGTGGAACGAATGGATGCGATGTCACGTTTGCTCTCGTCGGCTGTATGCCACTTCAATATAAGACCTAATCACCGAGTCTTCGCAGAACGGTCCACTGGCCTGTTTCGGTCTCCGAAACCATCTTGCCCATCGCAGAGATTCCGGCGTCGTGTACGGAGTTGGAATCCCCGGTGATCAACGGGTGCCAGTCAGGAAGGTCTTTTCCTTCGTCAAGCAAGCGGTACGCACAGCTTCCCGGCAACCAGTGAAATGCTTCGGGCTCGTCGGCCGATAGCACCAGGCAATCGGCGACTTTCTGCGCCCGCGCAGCGTAGTCGGTGCATCGGCAGGTGCTCGTATCCAGCAGCCGGCAGGCGACATCCGTAAAATAGACATCGCCGGTTTCTTCGTCCTCAAGTTTCTGCAGGCAACACAGCGCGCAGCCATCACAAAGTGACTCCCACTCGCTTTTCGACATCTCTCCAAGCGATTTGCGTTTCCAGAATTCATCCGTCATCGTTCGTCCTCATTCACAGAAGAATAACCGATAAATCATGAAAGCAGTTTTCCTCGACTTTGGAACAATGGGCGCGACTGAACTCGATCCATCGCCGCTGTCGGACGCGGTGCCTGATTTCGAGGCATTCGATAGTACGCCGGCGGAGTTAGTACCGGAAAGAATCAATGGTGTCGACTTCGTTTTCGCGAACAAAGCGCGCATGACGGAGAAGATAATTTCGAATGCCAGCAACCTGAAGTTCATTGGACTGACCGCAACCGGTGTCGATAACGTCGATCTCGATGCTGCAAGAAAATACAATGTAGCGGTTTGCAATATTCGCGCCTATTGCACGCAATCAATTGTCGAGCATGTATTTGCAGTGCTACTAAACCTCACACACAGTGTTCGTCAATACGATCGAATCGTTCGCGACGGTGCGTGGCAGAAGGCGGAAAACTTTTGCATGCTGGAATTTCCGATTCGTGAACTCTCGGCAATGACAATCGGAATCGTGGGCCTTGGTGTTCTGGGTTCAGGCGTTGCAGATATGGCACGCCAATTCGGCATGTCGGTCTTGGTTGCGCAACGACCCGGTATAAACGGTGAGCCAGGTAAAGGTCGTGTCGATTTCAGAGAAATCCTGCAAAAAGCCGACGTCATATCGCTGCATTGTCCGCTGACCGACGACACCCGCGGGCTGATTGGCGCCGATGAACTAGAGCTAATGAAGCCCAACGCCATACTTATTAATACGGCGCGTGGCGGACTGGTCGATTCCATGGCACTGGTGACGGCGCTGCGGAATCGCACGATTGCCG
>Ga0224508_10001883_pt1 | contig 18434 bp, 13 predicted proteins | sample SF_Jan12_sed_USG_4_FD_170157 | JGI IMG/M metagenome (GOLD analysis project Ga0224508, IMG submission 170157) | Sediment microbial communities from San Francisco Bay, California, United States - SF_Jan12_sed_USGS_21 | ecosystem: Environmental > Aquatic > Marine > Sediment | place: USA... | reverse complement strand
CGATGCAGGGTCCGCAGGCATTGGCCAGTACCACTCCTCCCATTTTTTCAAATATTCTTAAGTAACCATCACGCTCCACAGTATATCGAACTTGTTCCGAGCCTGGGGTAATGGTAAACTCCGACTTGGCGGTCAGATTTTTATCAATAGCCTGTTGCGCTATAGAAGCAGCACGGGTTATGTCTTCATAGGACGAATTAGTACAGGATCCAATCAGTCCCACTTCCAATTTTTGGGGCCAGCCTTTTTCTTTCACCACCTCGGCAAACTTGGAAATAGGCGTGGCCAGATCCGGAGTGAAAGGCCCGTTGATATGCGGTTCCAGTTCGGAGAGATTGATTTCGATTACCTGATCGAAATAGTCTTGGGGATTGTCATAAACCTCCTGATCGCCGGTAAGATGTTCTTTTATGGCATCGGCGAGATCGGCAACTTCTGCTCTTCCGGAACCTCTCAGATATTGGGCCATTTTCTCATCGTACCCGAAGGTGGAGGTAGTGGCTCCGATCTCTGCACCCATATTACAGATGGTTCCCTTGCCTGTGGCCGATAAACTTTTGGCGCCTTCACCAAAATACTCTACTATAGCTCCGGTACCACCCTTAACCGTTAGGATCCCCGCCACTTTCAGGATCACATCTTTGGAGGCTGTCCAACCGCTCAAATTTCCGATGAGTTTAACCCCTATTAATTTTGGAAATTTTAGTTCCCAGGGCATTCCGGCCATAACATCCACCGCATCCGCCCCGCCTACTCCAATGGCGATCATTCCCAGTCCCCCAGCATTAACGGTGTGGGAATCGGTACCGATCATCATGCCACCTGGAAAAGCGTAATTTTCCAGTACTACCTGATGAATGATGCCGGCGCCGGGCTTCCAAAATCCGATGCCGTACTTGTTGGATACCTGGGCCAGGAAATCAAATACTTCGCTACTGGCATTTATGGAATTCTTTAAATCCTCGACAGCCCCTGACTTAGCCAGGATCAAGTGATCGCAATGGACGGTGGAAGGCACTGCTGCTTTTTTCTTTCCGGCCTGCATAAACTGAAGCAGAGCCATTTGTGCAGTGGCGTCTTGCATGGCGACACGATCCGGGGCGAAATCAACATAGGTTTTTCCCCTTTGAAAATTCTCCAGTACCTGGTCCTGGTGCAGGTGGGAGAATAAGATCTTTTCAGAAAGGGTAAGCGGTCGATTCACTACTTTACGAGCAGCCTCTATGCGGCTGGCAAGTCCACCGTAAGTGGCCTTAATCATGTCAATATCAAATACCATTTAGTGATTTTTTAATGATTTAAAATATGTGATTTTTAGGAGTTCAAAGGTAATTAAATTAAGGGAATTTTCACTTCACCCGGCCATTAAATCACTTCCGGTAAGGGCGCTAATTCCGAACTAAAAAAATTATTGTTATCAATGTAAGTTTTGAGGTAAAGAAAGTTGGGAATCCAAATAAGATTCTGCTAGCTTTAAAATATAAAATCAGGGCCATTCTTGTTAAAGGATCAATTGTTTTATTCTAATTACTGGCGTAAAATAAACCAATAAATAATTGTATTATTTGAATATTTCTTGAATATTTATGGCGGGAAATGCAACACGCTATTTGTCAAGATTTTTAAACGCCTTTCCTCAACAACAGCGGGGCATTTGTAAGTAATACCTTGTATGAGAAGTAAGTTTACGAAGTACTTTTTTACTTTTTTATCTTTAGTTCTGCTGTCACCCCTGTCTTTAATCTCTCAAAGCGACTCACAAGATTGTAGCTTTCCAAGAATACAAGCAGACATCAAACCCACTTGCCGGGATTTGAGCACTGGTCGATTAGACCTGCGGATTTCGGAAGGAACGCCGCCTTATCGCATAGAATGGCAAGATGGTTCCAATAGAAAATATTTAAGAAATTTAGGTGAAGGTGAGTATAGCGTGCAAGTAACAGACGTCTTGGGATGCGTATCACTCAAGTCGTTTGCCGTCAGCTCTTACCGTGACCTAACGGCTTCTGCATCGGTGAGTCATACTTCGAAAACAGGCAAGCATAACGGAAGTATCGATATTCAGGTAGAAGGGGGAGTGCCTCCATACTACTTTACCTGGATAAGCAGCAGGGGTATACTGGTTGGATTAAAACCAGGGCTGCAGTCAATGTCAAAATTACCGTCAGGTGATTATAAGATCACCGTTTATGACGCGGCTCACTGTTATTCGGAAATCATGACCAAGATACAATAGGGATGAAGAGACCATTACATACTTGGTTGTTTATTTTTATGCTGATGTTCGGCAGCAGCTGGTTATGGGCCCAACCGACATTAATAACCAACAATGTCATTCAGCCTACCTGTACGGCTCCCAATAGTGGTCAGATCGATGTGGAACTCATCATGAGTCTTGAAGACACGGTCGTTTTTGTGCTATCTGCATTCCCCTCATCTGGGGGTATGTTTACCCAAACTGATACTACTACCCTCAAGACCATAACCTACCCGGGTTTGGAGGAAGGAAGTTATTTTATTAATGTCTTTGTGCCGGGGATTCCCGGTGACCATGCCCCAGGTATCCTTGTACTACTGGACATTACGGAACCGGTAATTACCGTACCTCCCATCCCTGTCACAGTTTGTAGTAATGACGGACCACAGGACCTTTTAGCCCTGGTAAGCGCAGATCAGCCCGGGGGCACTTTTTCCTTCAGCGGACCTGGTGTGTCCGGTACTAATTTTGATCCTTCGGGATTAAGCGGATTTGAGAATGTAACCGTAACCTACGATCTGGGAGTGTGCTCAGTCATCAACACAATTATCTTTGACGTGGAACCGGCGCCGGTAGTAATACCATTTCCTATAAGCGTCTGTGAAGATAACGGGCTGGTGGATCTTAATACTTTGGTAATCGCCAATATACCGGGTGGTGCTTTCACCTTCTCCGGCACTGGTGTATCGGGAACCGATTTCGACCCCAGCGGATTAAGCGGACCTATTACCGTAACCGCGACCTACGTGCTTAATAATTGTACGGTAATTGAGATGTTCGATATCACCGTGCAGACCTTACCGGTACTAACCCTTTCCGATACTACTTTATGTGATAATATAGGCGTGGTAGACTTGACCACCATCGTCTCGGCAGTTCCAGGAGGGGGGACATGGAACTTTGCCGGACCTGGCGTGAGCGGGAACAATTTTGATCCTGCCGGACTTAGTGGTGCACAGCTTATAAATGTACAATATTCCCAAGGGTTATGTAATGAAACCGGCAGCTTCACCATTACTGTGGAAACGGCGCCTATACTTACTTTAACGCCCACTTCACCATTGTGCGAAAACTCCGGTGCTCAGGACCTGCTGACCATGGTAAGCGCCAATCCTGTAGGAGGCGCATTCAGTTTCGCGGGTCCCGGCGTGTCCGGTACTTCTTTCGATCCGGCGGGACTGGGTGGTACCTCTGCCAATATTGACGTAACCTATGTTTTAGGCAGCTGTACGGTAGTTCAGTCTATGACCATCGATGTGGAAACAACCCCGGTGTTGACCTTGACACCCATTACACCATTGTGCGAAAACGCCGGGACCCAGGATTTATTGACCATGGTGAGCGCCAACCTCCCCGGAGGAGCATTTACCTTTTCCGGACCGGGAGTGGCCGGAACCTCTTTTGATCCCATTGGACTGGGTGGGACTACGGCTAATATAGATGTTACTTATGTTTTGGGTGCTTGTACGGTAACCGATATTTTGGTGATTGACATTGAATCTACACCGGTGCTGACCCTTAACCCTACCACACCGCTATGTGCCAATGCCGGATTACAAAATTTGCTGACCATGGTAAGTGCGAATCCACCCGGCGGCACCTTTAGCTTTTCGGGTACAGGCGTTAGCGGTAATAATTTTGATCCCTTCGGATTGAGCGGCCCCATTAATATTGATGTGACCTACGTATTAGGAGTTTGCTCGGTAACTGAAACCATGGCGATCGATGTAGAACCTACCCCTATACTTACCCTTAATCCAGTTTCGCCGGTTTGTGATGCCGACAGCCCCTATGACTTATCCACCATGGTGTCCGCGAATCCCGCAGGTGGTGCATTTACTTTCAGCGGTCCGGGAGTATCCGGAAACCAATTTGATCCTATGGGTCAGAGCAATATGGTGAACATCAGTGTGACCTATGTTTTAGGAGCCTGTACGGTAAACGAGGTGATGATCATCGAGGTGGAGCAAGCCCCGGTGCTGACGCTGAATCCTGTCACCCCTCTATGTGTTAATGCCGGCCCTCAAGATATAAGTACCTGGGTGACGGCCAATCCTGCGGGAGGTGCCTTCACCTTCACTGGACCGGGTGTATCAGGAACAACCTTCGATCCTGCCGGACTAAATGGGTTTGTAAATATCGATATAGAGTATACCCTGGGAGCCTGTATTGTAATGAACACGATGGTAATCGATGTACAAGCTTTGCCTACTGTGACTTTTAACCCACCCGCGGAGATATGTAATGATCAAGGCCTATTGGATTTATTGACCATAGTGAGTGTAAATCCCACAGGAGGTACTCTCACCTTTTCAGGAGCGGGAGTTATAGGAAATAACTTCAATCCTACCGGATTGGTGGGAGTTATTGATATTCAAGTAACCTACACCTTGAGCAGCTGTACGCGGATCGATACGCTACAACTAAACTTAAACGACGCAGCCACAGTGAATGCCGGGCCCGATCAGGTAGTTTGCGAGACCGATGACGTATTCTTAGCCGGTACTTTTGGTGGGGGAGCCACCTCAGTGCTCTGGACTTCCACCGGCACGGGTCTATTTGATGATAACACCAGCCCTAACGCCATTTACACGCCCAGCTTAATGGATAGAAGTAATGGTAGTGTAATCCTTACTCTTATTACCAACGACCCTGATGGAGCTGGCCCGTGTTCCGTAGAAAGTAGTTCTCTAACGGTCACCTTCAATCCGGCTGCCGTGGTCGATGCGGGAGTGGACCAAACTATTTGTGAGGGAGATGACGCTTTGATAACCGGTACCGTTTCAGGAGCTTCAACGAATCCTGTGTGGACCACTTTAGGTGGAGGATCTTTCGCCGATGCCACCGCTTTAAGTACCACTTATTTTCCGGATGCTTCGGATATTACCACGGGATCGGTTCAATTGGTACTGGTTACTGATGATCCCGACGGCCCCGGGGGGTGCCCGGTGGGCAGCGATACTCTGGATATCATCATAAATCCTATTCCCCAGGTGGATGCTGGTACAGATCAGGCTATTCCAGCCGGAGACATGGTTAACCTGGCCGGTATCATTGGCGGTAGCGCTACCAGCAGTACCTGGAGCAGCAACGGTACAGGCATATTTGATGATATTACTTCATTAAATGCGGTATACACGCCAAGTGCAGCAGATATCATCGCCGGCAGTGTGATATTGATCCTTACTACCAACGATCCTGATGGTCCAGGCCCTTGTACAGCACAAAGTGATCTTATGACGGTGTTGATCGTTACAGGAAATACGGTAATCGCCGGGGCCGATCAAACTCTGTGTGAGGGGGAAAATGTGTTCCTTAACGGCATAGTTGCCTGTATTGCCAATGGCACCACCTGGACCACTACTGGAACGGGGACTTTTGCTGATCCTGATGCTTTAAATACTATTTATGTGCCCAGTGCTGCCGATATAGCGGCCGATAGCATTTTAATGATACTTAACATTGATGATCCTGGTAGTTCATTGGGCTGTGTTCCGACCTCGGATACTTTAGTAGTAAAAATAAATCCCAGCCCAGTGGCTGACGCCGGACTGGATGTAACCATTTGTCAAGGAGATAGTACCCAATTGACCGGTAGTGGTGGCATGACTTATTTGTGGAGTCCGGCTGCTGGTCTTAACGATGCAACCTTGGCTAGCCCTATGGCGTCTCCCATGAATTCCACCATTTACACCCTGACGGTAACCGATGCTGTAGGCTGTACAGATACCTCCCAGGTAACGGTGGATGTTATTATTACGCTGCCTCCTGCCGCCACCAGCCCCGTAGATATCTGTCAGGATTTCTTAGCACCCCGTTTAATGGCTACAGGAATCGATCTGAAGTGGTATACGGACCCGGGCCTAAGCAATTTGGTAGCAAATGGACCTGAATATCAACCAGGACCTGGAGAATTGGACGTGACCGTAGTAGGCAGTACCACTTTTTATGTCACCCAAGATGTAGGTTGTGGAGAGAGCACCGCCACGCAGGTAGTGGTGAATGTCTTTGATCGCAATGATGCCATTTGTAGCACATTATGTCCTACGGTTGACTTCACGGCGGTGGTTACAGATGTGGTATGCTTTGGGGACAATACCGGCATCATTGATCTTACCAATATTGTGGGCTCAGGGGGATCGTCACCTCTTCTGGATATTTTGGTAAATGGTAATATGGTTACTCAAACCGATCAATCTCAATTCAGCATTACGGGTCTGGCTGCGGGTGATTACGACATCACCGTTCAGCAAACAGGCGTTTGCACTAATTTCCTCACCACCACCATTACTGTTGGGCAACCGGCTCAACCGTTACAGGTATCAGTAATTGACGCGGTCATGAGTCTGCCAGATCAACCCACAGGACTGTTTACGGTAATAGTACAGGGAGGCAGCGGGACACCGCCTATTGAGGTTAGCATAAACCTTACCGTACCCGCATTCCCTCCACAGTCTCATTTTGTGGACTTTCTACCAGCAGTGCTTAACCCTAGTACCGGAAATTACGAGATCACCTTCCAGGACCTGTACGCAGGTACTTATGAGATTACCACCCGAGATGGCCAGGGTTGTGTAACTGTAGTTACTCAGCTGATCGAGTTCGATCCAACTATTTTCATTCCCAACATCTTTACCCCTAACGGGGATAATGTAAATGAGACCTTCTTTATCCGAAATTTGCCCTCCGATGCTACTCTAGTAATATCAAATCGTTGGGGCAAAATAGTTTACGAAGCGAGTAACTATCAGAACGATTGGGACGGCGAAGATCATTCCGATGGAACATATTTCTATAGATTAGTGGCAGAAGGGACCGTTTATAAGGGTTGGGTGGAGATCTGGCGGGGTAATAGTCCTTAGTCCAGGTTCTTTAAAAAAGCCATGGTGTCCATATCATCGGTGTAGTCCAGTAATTCCGGAAATTGAGCAGTTCCCATATCAATACTGCCTGTGTACCAACCCTCATGGGAAACCAAGCACTGTATTTTATTCATCTGACTATCTAACTGCTGTTTCAGAGTGGAATGGTTTTGATAATATTGATAGTAGATCACACCCAGTGGACTAACACTCCCTGTATTTTCCACCAGAAGGGTGTACCCTAGATCTAAAAAGCGCTCCGGCAAAGTACTCAGAAGGGCTTTTTGATACTGCAGGTTATTTTGGTAGTGGGAGTTTCGAACCAAATGACCATAACCCTCATTGGCTTTGGCCAAATCCTCAAAATCATACCCACTAGGTACCCACAATTTGGTTACATTGCGACATCCTCTCCCGAAATAGCTAAACATATCGATTCCCAGACGTTTCAGGATATTCAAATCCTCATCACCACGAATAACTGCATGGGATGTACGATTTCCTCTTATGATCTTGGGTGTAGAGGGGAACTGATAGGATACGTACCGTGCGGTGTTGTCACTGCCAGTGGCGATAAGGGCATCCAAAGGCACCTCCCAATTTTCTATGAATTCCACTTGCTCCGCCAGACTGGATTTTTCGGACCAGGCTTTTATTAATGAGGGTAAAATCAAATTATCTTGATGACTCAATTTTACCAGGGCGCGGTGACCTGATATAAGTACGCAGATTAAGTCATGGAAGCCCACCAATGGAATATTCCCGGCCATGATGAGGCCCACCGTCTTCTCAGTTTGGTTTATCCTGTGGTAGGAACTGTACCAGCTTTTCAATTTATCTTTATCCAAATACCTGAGAATGCCCTTAATTGCCGTCTTTAAATTTCCTGGTGTGAACCAAGGATTGCGGGCGTTGATCGTTTCTAAATCCGGTTGCCACCGTTTGGAATGTATGGCTGCTGCCAGATGTCCGAAAGCCTCAATCCTTTGATTTAAAGTCATGCCTTGAAGATCCCGTTTAAAACCTTAAATTGTTGTAGGAGTTAGAGTTTGTAATTATTTTTGTAAATGTAGCTAAATAAATACATCACCAAAAAAACGAGCAATTATGGCGATAATGATCACCGATGAATGCATCAACTGTGGAGCCTGTGAGCCGGAGTGCCCTAATACCGCTATTTACGAGGGCGGTATGGAATGGACCTGGGCCGGAGGAACTTCTTTGACAGAAGTACAATTGGACGATGGTAGTACACAGGAAGCAAATATCGCGCAAGAACCTATTTCGGAGGAGTTTTACTATATCGTAAGCGGCAAATGTACGGAATGTACGGGCTTCCATGAGGAACCTCAATGTGCGGCGGTATGCCCGGTAGATTGTTGTGTGCCAGATCCTGATAATGAGGAGACTGAGGAAGAATTGATGGCAAAGAAAGAGCAAATGCATGTATGATACCTGATTTCATGCATCTATGTATTAGGAGAGCCTAGGCTCTCCTTTTTTATTTCATTCGGGCCCGTTTGATTAAATACTGGGAAAGCACTTTCTGAAAAGGGGTTTTGATGTCCACCTCTATCAGATCTATTTTAAACTGATTGCACTTCAACTTTAGCTTTTTAAAGCTCTCGGCCATGGCGGTCTGGTAGCTGCTTTTGATCTCACCAGGCATAAGCCGGGTCTTTTCGCCACTTTCCAGATCGATAAACTCATAAGGACGGTCCTCAAAATCGAAATCTACTTCAGTGTCGTGATCCATTACGTGGAACAGTAATACTTCGTTCTTTTGATGTTTTAAATGTTGTAAGGCCGTAAAGATAGCCTGGTGGTCCTCTTGGTTATGGAACATATCGGTGAACAATATCACCAGTGATCTCTTATGGATCTTCTGGGCAATCTCGTGAATTACCGGGGCAATAGCTGTTTTTTGCTTTATATTTTCCGTGTTTAACAGACGATTTAGGGCCAGAAAGAGCTTATGGGCATGAGTGGCAGTAGAACGCACTTGGGTTTGTAATGTTATTTGATCGGTAAAAGTGAATAAACCCACGGCGTCTCTTTGTTTTTGCAACAAATAAGTTAAAGCTGCCGCTGCCATTATACTGAAAGTGATCTTACCCCTGGTTTCAGTAGGATAATACATAGAAGAGGAGCAATCCAATACCAGGTGGCACCTCAAGTTAGTCTCCTCTTCGTAGCGTTTGGTATACAACCGATCCGTTTTCGCAAATACCTTCCAATCAATATGACGGGTACTTCCACCGCTATTATATAGCTGGTGTTCCGCAAATTCCACGGAAAATCCGTGATAAGGAGATTTGTGCAGACCGGTAATAAAGCCTTCGACCATTTGTCTGGCCAGTAGCTCCAGATTTCCAACTTCACGAATCTCCTGTAGGCTAAATTGCATAATGGTTTCCCTCTTAACCTACTAATTTGTAGAAGGTGAGGGTCTAAAAGGTAACTTGTAAGTTTAAACGGAAAATTAGTAATTTATTTTTATAGTTTATCAAAATTCCTATTTTTACAACTAGACAAGCCAAACTTCAGGAACGTGGATGAGAACAAAGACAATGGAAAAGCTGAGATTTACTCGCAGCGAGTAAGGGCAGGCAAACGCACTTATTTCTTTGATGTAAAAGCAACAAGGTCCAACGATTATTATTTGACTATTACCGAAAGCAAGCGGCGTTACAAGGAGGACGGATACTTCTACGAGAAGCACAAAATTTTCTTGTACAAAGAGGATTTTAAAAAATTTGTAGACGCCCTGAGTGAGACCGTCGAACATGTGAAAAACGAGCTTATGCCTGAAGTGGACTTCTCTCAATTCGATGAGCGTGAAACCAAAAAGGAAGTACAAGTGGAAAACGACTCAGGGTTAGACCAAGAACTCAGCTGGGAATAACCAGAACCTAAGTTATTATATGGGGCTCTTGATATTCAAGAGCTTTTTTTGTAGACCAAGTAATTTTTTCCTGGGGCATCCGGGTAGACAGTTTTAAAATCATAAATGGGTTTGAAAGTTGGAATTGTGGGTTTACCCAATGTGGGAAAATCGACACTGTTTAATGCTATTTCTAGTGCCAAAGCGGAGGCTGCCAACTATCCTTTCTGCACCATAGAACCCAATGTTGGGGTTATTACGGTGCCAGATGAGCGTCTGGACATTTTGGAAAAATTAGTACAGCCGCAGAAGGTAATCCCTACCGCCATCGAATTTGTGGACATCGCGGGTTTGGTGAAAGGAGCCAGCAAAGGGGAGGGGTTGGGCAACAAGTTCCTGGCCAACATCCGTGAGGTTGATGCCATAGCTCATGTCGTACGCTGCTTCGTTGATGAAAATATTGCACATGTGGCGGGCAACATCGATCCCTTGTTCGATAAGGAAGTCATCGACACGGAGTTGCAATTGAAGGACCTGGAATCTATCGAGAAAAAAACCCAAAGGTTGGAAAAAATCGCCAAAACAGGTGACGCCGCGGCTCGCAAGGACTTGGCTAACCTGCAGTATTTCCAACAGCAGTTAGAGCAGGGAATAAGCGTACGCAGTACCGGGGCTAGTCCCGAGCAGCTGGCCTCCATTAAGGATTTACAGTTGTTAACTGTTAAACCGGTCATATACGTGGCCAATATAGATGAGGATTCACTACCAGAAGGTAACGAATACAGTGAAAAACTAAGGCAGGTGGCCCAAGCTGAATCTGCGGAGATGGTGACTATCGCCGGTTCTATTGAGGCGCAGATAGTGGAACTTGATGATGAAGAACAAAAGCTTTTTATGAAGGAATATGGGCTGAAAGAGTCCGGTTTGGATCAGTTAGTAAGGGCTTCGTTCCAGCTATTGGATTTGATCACCTTCTTTACAGCCGGTGAAAAAGAGGTTCGCGCTTGGACTATCAAAAGGGGGTGGAAGGCGCCCAAAGCCGCGGGGGCTATACACACTGATTTTGAAAAAGGTTTTATAAAAACAGAGGTTATCAAATTGGATGACTATGAACGGTATGGATCGGAATTAGCGTGCAAAGAAGCTGGTAAGATGGCCATTGAAGGCAAAGAATATACGGTTTTAGACGGCGATATTATGCACTTTCGATTTAACGTATAAAGGTAAATTTTGCAGTTTTAGGTTAAATTATTAAAACTTTTTTAGTTTTTTTACGAGGTTAAAGGCATTGACCCACTGTGAGTTGGGGCAAATGGATCGGTTTTTACAATCAGATATGGGTTAATTTTTTATAATCGAGAAATTGAGAATCAGGATCATATTTCAGCTGAAGAATAAGGGAGCCGCCGTTCCTTTTCATCACCAATACCTATTGGCGCAGTTGCTTAAAGGTATTCTAATTAGGGGAGGTGAACCTTCCTTTTTCGACTATCACTGGTTCAATTTTTCCGGGTTAAAAGGGCAAACCAAAGTAAGCCGTAGTGGCTTGCATTTCTACTCCAACAAAGTAACTCTGGTGATATCTGCTTTTGATAAGACCTTTGTCGATTACTTGCTGAAACACTTATTTAGCTTTAGCCAGATTGAAGTGGGAGGCTTAATGTTGGAGCCCGAATATGTCGAGCAAGAGAACTTACCGCCGTTTGAAGAATCCATGAAATACATCTGTATTTCGCCAGTAGTGCTGCTGGAACCTTCCTTCAATGATAACCAAGGGAAAAGATTTATCTCGCCCGAAGAAGACACCTTCTCGGATTCTTTGTATGAAGCTACAATGGAACGAATGTCGAAGATGGGCAAGTTCAATGAGGAACAGTTAAAGAATTTTTTCAGGTTTCAAATCGTTCCCGACAAGAAATACCTACAAAAGATAAAAGCAACTCAAAAGAAATTTGCCCGTATTTATCCCATGTTCGATCAAGATGTAAAGTACGAAGTACGAGGATATACCTTACCGTTCACACTATATGCCGCCAAGGAAGTTCAGGAATTCGTTTTTGTAGCAGGTCTTGGAAAGTTTTGCCATAAGGGATTCGGTATGCTGGATGTTACTAACAACGATCCCGGTAAAGAAAATCCCCGCTACCAGATCCCTTCTTAAATTAATTGCGCCGATTGTGCACAATGTTGGCGTAGCCAACCAATTGATCATAAAGAGTGCCCAATGCACGGTAATAGACCAAGATCTCATAGAGATTCTCGGTTTCAAAGTAACTGCCCTCAAACCGATAGGCTTGGACGTCGTCCGGCACGTAATACATGTAATTGTACCACCCTTGCTTCAACAGTATAGTGGTTTGATACCCTCCTAACTCACTGTTATAACCCATGATATTTTGATCCCCATATTGCCAATTACTCAAGGCACCCATTACGAATACAGGGTTAGAAATGGCATCGGATTCTAAAAAGAAGCTAACGAATACGTAGTCGCTGGTTATGTTGGGCGGATCACTTTCCAGATTACCCACTACATATTCGCCGTTGATGTCCCGTACCAAACCATACCCTTGATTGCGATTGGGTTTGTCCTTAAGAATAAAAGCATTGATTCTGTTCTCATGCCTGTCGATACTGCCAATGTTCTGACCTAAAGTGTTCACGGATCTCAAATCGAAAAACCTAAATTCATTGCCCCCGGGAAAATCGTTCTCCATATTGAAGTAGCGATATTCCAACCGGCTGATATCGGTCTTCATGGAAGTAGGCTTTAAACCCCAAAGGGCATTATCCCATCGCTTGTTTTGACGGATCACAATTTTAATGTCTTCCAGAGGATTGCTGACCTGCAGGTTGGGGTAATTAATAGCGAATTCAATTTGCTGGTTCATGTCCCTTTCCACAATACCCCGAGACATGTTTACCGTGGCATCGAATTGCACCTGGTTGTTGTACACCATAAACCGGCGGGTTAGTATAAGATCGGCCTCACTACCTTCCCGGTAAACTTTGATGACATAATTACCGGGTAATTTAACCGGGGGTACCTGCCATCGATAATGGACATATGAGGTGCGGGTACCAAAGGAATACTGGTAGTTTGAAATGGGGAATTCATTGTATTGTGCCAGGAATTCAATATCGTTCAGCCTTGATTTGGTCCAATCGTGATTGCAATGGATAATGCGGGCATAGTAGGTTTGATAATCTCCAAATAATTGATCGAACTCCAGTATTAATCCCGCGGAACCCAAGGATATTACTGCGGGCTGTATGACTTCATCGTAACTGGTAGTCAGAGGAAATAGACGGACTGTCTTGATGTTTTCCTCGTATTGGAAATTATCGAGCCGCAGCTTTTTTTCGGATGGTGGTGTGGTGAGATTGTTACTGGCTTGATCCAAGGGGACACAACCCATTATTGCGGTAATTGTGGCAGATAATATGAACTTCCTTAGTACTGGCCAGTGGGTGATCATGTGGTATAAACTAGGTATTATCTCTTAGAAACACGAATTTCCAACCCTTTTTGTAAAATTGGTGTCTTATTAACAAAGGTACAAGTAACTAACGACCTACAATACCTTCTATGCATAGTGAGGAGCAATTAATAGCCGGTTGTACTAAAGGTGAGCGCGGTATGCAGCGTGCGCTTTATGAGCGTTACGCGGGAGCAATGCTGGTGGTATGCATGCGGTATTGTAAAAACAAAGATGATGCGGAAGATATACTACAAGAGGCCTTTATAAAAGTGTTTAAGAGCATACAATCGTTCAAGGGCGACAGCACCTTGGGATACTGGGTCAAAAGGGTTGTCATCAATACGGCATTGAACTATCAGAGGGGAAAGCTATACTTATTTCCCATGGTAGATATAAACGAAATAGATCCTAAACAAACTCAAGATCTCACATTGTCCAATTATCAAATGGAGGAGTTGCTTAAAATGATTCAGTCCCTACCGATCGGATGCCAGGTAATATTTAACATGTATGCCATTGAAGGGTATAAGCATCGGGAAATCGCCAAGATGCTGGACATCAGTGAGGGTACTTCCAAGTCTCAATATGCGCGCGCCAGGCTATTGCTGCAGCAAATGATGGCGGATGCAGATAAGATCAATTACGAAAAATATCAATAAAATGGGTCAGGGAAATTACGAACGTAAATGGCACCAAGCTTTCGAAGGAGCGGAGATCATACCCCCTGAGAAACTATGGACGGGAATAGAAGCCTCTATTGCCAATGGAGAGGTGGCCAAATATAAGCGACGGGCCTTTTACTACAAATGGCTGGCTGCCGCAGGGATTGTATTATTTGCCGGATTATTAGGCTATCTGGCTTATCAATCATCATCGGTTACCAATTCCTCGGAAACCACCGTAACCGACCGATCCGATTTTCAGGAAAGCACTCCATCAAAAGAAACCCAGAAATCGAACTCCGGTGACCAGCGCCCGGACCAAACTACAGATCAGACCTCAGATCACACCCCAGACCAAACCCTGGATCAAGCCGCTGAATTATCTCAAACGTCGGATCAGGAGGAATCCGCTTCCTTGAGTGAAGGTTTTAAAGGTGAAGATATTCAAGATACTAATGAGCAACAGGTAAAACAATCGCAAGAAACCCTCCTTTCTCAAACAAATAGATCTGAGAAGGATCGAGCTGTCATAGCGGAGTCAGGCCAAGATCAAGTAGGGGAACCGCAGGATCAAGGCGATCGAAGTGATTTACTGGCTGGGAAGCATGATGAAAACGATCTTGATGCTACTGAAAAAGAGGCTGTGTCTCTTGAGAATAGTGAATTACTAGAAACTAATCCAACTAATTATTATAACACCGATGCGGCAACCACCGCTGAACAACAATTGCTGGCGCTCAATCCCTTAACGCCTCGGCAACAGTCCTTGACTCTTTCCACAACCCCTTCACATATATACGGAGTTGCTCTGCAGCCCACTTCCGAGCCGGAGATCCTTGAAAGCAAGGGGTTATGGGCGGGGATCAGTCTGGCTCCGGGACAATTCGATCCCAATTATCGTCAAGGCAATGAACGGGCACTAAACTCTCCGGCCTTTGATCAGGTCACTGGGAGCAGCTTTACGCCTAGTGAAGAAACCTCTAGGGGATTCTCTTTTTCACTGGCAGTAGACTTAGGCATGAAACTTTCTCCCCGATGGGAGGTTACCAGCGGTTTGCAGTATTTCCGTAACAATGTTCAAAGCAGCACTAACGCGGTAATAGGACAAACGCCGGTATTTTCCAGTGTGGTGGAGTCTTTGGATTTGAGGAACTCCTCCGGAGCACTGGCATTCGCGCCCACAGATTTGGATAATGATTTCCAATTTATCTCTATTCCCTTGCAGGCCGGATATATCGTACTGGATAAGAAAATTCAACTAACCATTAATGCGGGTTTGGCCGCGGATATATTCCTTAAAAACACCATATCTCCTTCTGATGCCAGTTTGGAAAGTGTTACCATAAATCCCGGTTCCGACTCTCCCTACCGTACGGTTTACTTCAACGGTATAGTGGGATTACAGGCCAGCTATGAGATACTTCCGCGCTATAGTATTACGCTACAGCCGCAATATAAAATTGCTATTAATGAGTTTACCAAACCTGATAATACTTATTCCAGTTTGCCGGCATCTATCGGCATAGGCGTAGGTATTAAATACAATTTCAAATAACGACAACAATCAAGGGTTCTTAGAAAATAGATTTACCACATCAAATTATTGATTATGACAAGCAATCGACAACTATTCCGAAACCTGGGTGCAGCAGCCTTAATAACTATTTTATTAGCTATCGGGATCAGCATGATCAGCTGTACAGATAATTGTGAAAATTCTGAAACGTACGTTTACCTGGAGCCTGTCTATACTACTGCGGCTGAGGTACGCGCTTCTTATGCCAGCTTAGAGCCTCGGGGTCTGGAAAATCCCGGGAAGATATACCGCAAGGACCACTATCTTTTCATAAATGAATTTGGTAAAGGGATCCATATATTCAACAACAACGACAAAACAAATCCTCAGGCACTGTCTTTTCTTAATATTCCCGGGAGTTTTGACGTGGCAGTGAAAGGAAATATCATGTATGTGGATAGCTTCGTAGATCTTTTGGTGTTGGATATTAGCGATCCCACGGAGGTTAAATTGATCAAACGCCTAGAGAATGTGGTGGAGTTCGTGGAATTCAATGGTTTCTGGAGCACCGAACAAAATGGCTTTGTTACCGATTTTGTGGAAATTGAAACGGTGCAGGTGTATGATTGTGATGAAGGGTTTGCTTTTCCACAGGTAGGTGGAGGCGGTGTCTGGTTAAGTCTTGATCAGGTGAACCGAGGATTTCAAAGTGCCGCTGAAGCCAGCCCGGGAAGCGGTCTAGGCGGATCCTTTGCCCGTTTCGCCATTTACCAGGACTACCTGTATGTGGTTGACAATTGGAGCATGCACGTTTTCGATGTCAATACACTGACCGACCCGGCGCGATTAAGCACCATTGAACTGGGATGGGGAATTGAAACCATTTTCCCCTATAATGATAAGTTATTTATCGGGTCCAATACCGGTATGCAGATATTCGACAATTCTGCACCCCAGTCCCCGCAATTCCTCAGCACCTTTAACCATGCGCAGGCTTGTGATCCGGTAGTGGCCCAAGGCCATTACGCATACGTCACCCTTAGATCGGGAAATGCTTGTTTTGGGATAACCGATCAGCTGGATGTGATCGATATCTCCAACATCCAACAACCGCTTTTAGTTAAAACCTACTTAATGGAAAGCCCTCATGGATTAGCCATTGACGATGATCTATTGTTCCTGTGTGAGGGAGAGTACGGCCTTAAGGTTTTTAATGTGGCAGACAAAGAGGCCATAAACGATAATCTGCTCAGTCACCTTCCTTCCATTCCGGCATATGATGTAATAGCCATTGATAGCCACCTAATCCTGGTAGGGGCGCAGGGTATTTACCAGTTCGACTACTCCAATCCGGAAGAATTGAAATTGTTAAGCGTGATCAGTATCCAATCGGAGTCATGAAGAAATTACTACTTAAAGAACTGCTGTTAATCGTCACCCTGGGAATGCTCCATTACAGTGGCGTGGCACAGGTCGAGAAATACCTGGATAAGGTGACGTTAAAAAATGGTAGCGTGTTGTGGGGAATCACCGAACTGCAGAACGATCAGTTAATGGTTCATATCACTCCTGAACACACCCTTTCTGTGCCTATTGCGGAAGTCGTGACTCTGAAAAAACAAAAATTAAATCCTCAGTACTATCTGAAAAAGGTACCGGGAACTTATTACCAGGTTAACTGGGGTATTACCTTGGGAAAGAGTCATACCGAAAATCCCACTGAGACTACTTTCAATGCCTCCCTGGCCGCAGGTTATCGCTTCACCACAGCCCTGGCTGTGGGAATGGGCACTGGCATATTCTATTATCCGCAGATACGTACCGTTCCCTGGTATGTGGAAGTTCAAGGTGACCTGTTAAAGGGCCGTATTACACCCAGCTATTTCCTGCGCACCGGTTGGGGCTGGTCTACAGATCGCAACCAGGGTGGGTTGGTGGCCGACACCAAGAGTGGGTATTATCTGGAACCAGGTGTCGGGCTACGCTGGTATGCGGGCAAATATTCCTGGATTCTTAAGGTCGGGTACCTCCGCCAGCATTCAGAAACCGTGTACGAACCCCTTGACTTCGGTAACGGGAATATAGTATCCAACGTCGAGACCCGTACTTTTGAGCGCACCACCATTAGTTTAGGCCTGATCTTTTAGGGAAGCGTAGGGAATTTGAAAAATAATGCCCGCAGTTAAACCTGCGGGCATTTTACTTATCCGCCTTTAGTTTTCCGTAAGGAGATCAATTTTAAGAGCCAACTCCTCCCATTGTTTATTTACCTTCTGCAGGTCATCTTCATTTGTTTGAAATGAAAGTGATGTTTGAGCCAGCAGCTCGGGGTTGCCGTATATCTGTGGGTCGGCCAATTTTGCCTCAATTTCTCTCTTCTGGGTTTCCAGGGTTTCAATTTGAGTTTCCAATTTTGCTAATTGCTTTTGCAACTCCTTTAACCCACCGGGCGGTGGTTTTTTGTGGAGGTTCTTTTTTATTTTGGATTTTTTTGGTTTAACCCTGTCGGTTTGGGAAGCGGACGAAACCGATTGTTTTGCCTGCCAATACTCGTATTCTTCATAATTACCGGGAAACGACTTCAATTCCAGATCCTGGATATACCAGACCTTGTTAGCCACTTGTGATATAAAATGCCGGTCATGGCTTACAATGATAAAGCTCCCTTTATATTGATTCAGGGCCTGAATCAGGATCTGTACGGATTGCATATCCAAATGATTGGTAGGCTCGTCCAGTAGTAGGAAATTGGATTCGGATATTAGCGTTTT
>Ga0224508_10001882_pt1 | contig 18435 bp, 19 predicted proteins | sample SF_Jan12_sed_USG_4_FD_170157 | JGI IMG/M metagenome (GOLD analysis project Ga0224508, IMG submission 170157) | Sediment microbial communities from San Francisco Bay, California, United States - SF_Jan12_sed_USGS_21 | ecosystem: Environmental > Aquatic > Marine > Sediment | place: USA... | reverse complement strand
GATCCCGTAGCCCCCGAGGTGCTCCTCGGGCTTGCCGGGACCGCCGAGCGCCTCGGCGGCCGAGACGACGGCGTCGTAGCCCTCCCGCATCCCCTTGGTTGAGAAGTTCGTGTGCATGCCGGCGCCGTTCCAATCGCCCTTCATCGGCTTGGCGCTCAGGGAGATCTCGACGTTGTACTTCTCGCCGAGCCGGTAGAGCAGGTAGCGGGCGACCCAAACGTGATCGCCGACGGTTACGGTGTCGGCCGGGCCGATCTGGAACTCCCACTGGCCGGGCATCACCTCGGCGTTGGTCCCGGAGATGCTGAGCCCAGCCTCGATGCACAGCGTCGTGTGCTCCTCGACGATGTCGCGACCGGCGATCTTCACCGCCCCGACCCCGCAGTAGTAGGGCCCCTGCGGACCGGGGAAGCCATGAGCCGGGAATCCGTGGGGCCAGCCGCTGGCCGGATCGACCATCGTGTATTCCTGCTCCATGCCGAACCACGGCTCCTGCTCGCCGTACTTCTCGAGGGCGGCGACCGCCTTGGCCCTGGTATTGGTCGGGTGGGGCGAGAGGTCGGTCGTCAGCTGGGTCTCGCACAGCACGAGCAGGTTGTCGCCGCCCCGGATCGGATCGGGGCACTGGAACACCGGCTCGAGCACGACGTCGGAGTTGTCGCCTGTCGCCTGATTGGTGCTCGAACCGTCGAACCCCCAGGTCCCGGGCTTCTCGCCGTCGGGCAGGATCTTCGTCTTCGAACGGATCTCGGCCATCGGCTCGGTGCCGTCGATCCACATGTACTCGGCCCTGTATGTCACGCTTCGTCTCCAACCGTGTGTTGAACCGGGAAGTCCCGAGTCTTCACTTAAACGCCAAGAACGGGCCGAGGCAATCCCCCGAGTGTTAACGGAATGTGAATCAAGGCCCGGAGAACACCGGTTTTGGCCGCCCGCCCCGTGCTCGGAGAGAGCGAAGCTGTTACTACTCGAAGCGTGGAACGACAGCAGGAGTACGTACTACGGGCCGTGGAGGAGCGCAGCGTCAAGCTGATCCGACTCTGGTTCACCGACGTGCTCGGCAAGCTCAAGTCGGTCGCCATCTCGCCGGTGGAGCTGGAAACGGCGTTGGAGGAGGGGATGCACTTCGACGGGTCGGCGATCGACGGCTTCAGCCGGGTGCAGGAGTCCGACGTGCTGGCCAAGCCCGACCCCACCACGTTCGAGCTGTTGCCGTGGGCCGACGAGGGGGGTACGGCCCGGATGTTCTGCGACATCTTCGATCACGCCGGCAACCCGTTCGACGGTGACCCCCGCCACGTGCTGAGGCGCAACCTCGACGACGCGAACCGCGACGGCTACTCGTTCTTCGTCGCCCCCGAGATGGAGTTCTTCTACTTCGCAGACGGCGAGCCGTCGCACCCGCCGACGCTGCTCGACTCGGGCTCCTATTTCGACCTGACCACGAGTGACGTGGCCTCCGACCTCCGCCGCGAGACGATCTCGGTGCTGGAGACGATGGGCATCCCGGTCGAGTACTCGTTCCACGAGGACTCGCCGTCGCAGCACGAAATCGATCTCCGCTACACCGATGCCATGTCGATGGCCGACCAGGTCATGACCTTCCGGCTCGTCGTCAGGGAGCTGGCGCTCGAGCGCGGCCGGTTCGCCTCGTTCATGCCCAAACCGCTCGAGGGCATGCAGGGCTCGGGGATGCACCTGCACCTGTCCCTGTTCAAGGACGGCGACAACGCCTTCCACGACGCCGACGCGGACTTCTCGATGTCGGCGGTTGGCCGTGCGTTCATGGCCGGGCTCCTGGTGCACGCTCGCGAGATCACGGCGATCACCAACCAGCTCGTCAACTCCTACAAGCGGCTCGTAGTCGGCTACGAGGCCCCGATCTGGGTCTCGTGGGCCAAGAACAATCGGTCGGCCCTGGTCAGAGTGCCGGTGACCCGGGCGGACAAGCCAAGCTCGACCCGCGTCGAGTATCGATCGCCCGACCCGTCGTGCAACCCATACTTGGCGTTCTCGGTCATCCTTGCGGCGGGGATGGCGGGGATCAGGGAGGGCTACGACCTCCCGGCCGAGACCACGCAGAACATCTTCGAGCTGACAGCAGAAGAGATGGAGAAGCTCGGTGTGGAGCCGCTTCCCCAGAGCCTGTCGGAGGCGCTGGACGTGATGGAGCGCTCCGACCTGGTGCACAATGCCCTGGGCGAGCACATCTTCGAGTGGTTCCTTCGCAACAAGCGATCCGAATGGCGCGACTACAAGACGCACGTGAGCCAGTGGGAGCTGGAGCGCTACCTACCCTCGTGGTAGGCAGACCCGTCGCGGGCAGCGACGGTGGACCGTGACCTCGCGCGGTGACGAGACGTTCCTCGTCTACCCCGACCCGGCTCCGCCGGAGCTGGCTCGCTGCCTCGATCTCGGTGGCTACCCGTGGAAAGCGGTCGACGGCGTCGATGCCATCGATCAGTCGGAGGGGGCGACGTGGACCGGTGCCATCGTCGCCGCCGACACCAACCCCGAGACGGCGTGGTCGGTGTGCCGGGAGCTTCGCCGGGGCGACGTGCCGACCGAGCCGATGCTCGTGCTCGTCTCTGGCGGTCAGCTCGACGACCTCGAGAGCCGCAACGAGCTGTTCGACGACTTCATCATCACGCCCTTCCATCCCCGCGAGCTGGAGACAAGGATCCGCCACCTGCTCTGGCGAGTCGGCCGCGGAGCCCGACCGGAGCTGGTGGCGTACGGTCCGATCGAGCTCAACCTGGAGACCTACCAGGCGATGGTCGACGGGCGCCCGCTCGACCTCACCTACATGGAGTACGAGCTCCTCCGGTTCCTGGCGTCGAACCCGGGACGGGTCTTCACGAGGGAGACGCTGCTGAACCGAGTCTGGGGCTATGAGTACTACGGCGGGGCCCGGACGGTCGACGTCCACGTCCGCCGGCTCCGGGCCAAGCTCGGCGAGGAGAACTCGAACCTGATCCAGACCGTCCGCAGCGTCGGCTACAAGCTCGGCCAGTCCCGCTGGAGGAACGAGCAGTCGGATCAGGGAAAGATGCCGCGACGCTCGTAGGCCTCGGCGAGACGGGAGAGGGCCACCACGTAGGCGGCGTCACGCCGAGAGCAGTCGAGGGAGTCCCTGGCCGCGACCACGTCATCGTGAGCGCTCCATACCAGCGCTCGGAAGCGGTCGTCGACATCGGCGAAAGGCCAGGCCCTCCCCGACTTGTTCTGGAGCCACTCGAAATACGACACGATCACGCCGCCGGCGTTGGCGAGGATGTCGGGCACGACGTCGATCCCGCGCTCCGCCAAGACCTTCTCGGCAGTGGCGGTGGTGGGCCCGTTGGCGGCCTCGACCACGAGGCGGCACTTCAGCGCCCCGGCTCGTTGCGCCGTGAGCTGATTCTCCAAGGCTGCGGGCACGAACACGTCGACCGCTTCACTGAACAGCTCCTCGGTGTCGATCGGGTCGGCGGCGGGGAAGCCGAACACCCCTCCGGTGTCGTCGACCCAGGCGCGAAGCTTGACGACGTCGAGCCCGCCATCGGCCCGGATCGTCCCGGTGTGATCGGCCACCGCCATCACCTCGCACCCGGCCTCCGAGGCCAGCTCGGCGAAGTGGCCGCCGACGTTGCCGAATCCCTGGATGCTCACCTTCAGCGCATCGAGGCGCTCGCCGACCTCCCCGCACCAGTGGCGGAGGCTGTAGAGCACCCCTCGGCCGGTGGCCTCGGCCCGGCCTAGCGACCCGCCACAGGTGATCGACTTACCGGTGACGACGCCCTTGACGCTCTGGCGGTCGCCGGGGGGCGAGATGTTGGCGTAGGTGTCCATCACCCAGTCCATCGTCTGGCTGGTCGTGCCGAGATCCGGGGCGGGGATGTCGTGGTCGGGCCCGATGTTCGAGCCGAGGGCATGGGTGAAGCGGCGCACCACCCGCTGCAGCTCGCACTCGTTGTACGCCGATGGTGCCATCGTGACCCCGCCCTTGGCGCCGCCGAAGGGGATGCCGACGAGCGCCGTCTTGAACGTCATCCACGCGGCGAGCGCCTTGACCTCGTCGAGATCGACGTCGGGGTGGAACCGGAGACCGCCTTTGTATGGCCCGAGGATGTTGTTGTGCTGGATCCGGTAGCCGGTGAAGACCTTCGCCGTCCCGTCGTCGAGGTGGACGGGGAAGTTGACGATGATCTCGTTCTTCGGCTGGGCCAGGATCTCGCGGTATGCGTCGTTCAGCTCGATCAGGTCTGCTGCCTTCTGGAACTGGTCGACCGCAACCTGGTGGAGGCTCCGTTGCCTCTCGTCGCTCATGGGTTGTCCTGTCGTCTTCTTGCGCCGAATCTCAAGTCGGGTCGGCGGATTGTCCCATCACTTCCATCTCGCCGCAGTACGGGCGGAGCACGTCGGGGACGACGACCGTCCCGTCGGGTTGCTGATGATTCTCCATGATGTAGAGCAGCGTGCGGCCGATGGCGGTCGCGGTGCCGTTCAACGTGTGGGCGAGGACGTTGCCCGCATCGGTCTTGACCCGGGTCGACATGCGGCGAGCCGAGTAATCGGTGTAGTTCGAGCACGACGTGATCTCGCGATACCGCTGCTCCGACGGCAACCACACCTCGAGGTCGTACTTCTTCGCCGCCGAGGCGCCGAGGTCGCCGCTGGCGACCGTGATGACCCGATACGGCAAGCCCAGCTCGCCGACGATCTCTTCCTGTAGCCGGCGGAGGAGCTCGAGCTCCTCCCAGGACTGATCGGGATGGCAATAGACGAACATCTCGACCTTGTCGAACTGGTGGAGCCGAAATAGCCCGCTGGTGTCCTTGCCGTAGGTGCCAGCCTCTCGCCGGAAACAGCTCGAGTAGCCGACGTAGCGGAGCGGCAGCTCCTCCACCTTGATCTGCTCCTCCCGGTGGAGCCCGGCGAGCCCGACCTCGGCGGTGCCGATCAGGAAGAGGTCGTCGTTGGCCAGCTCGTATACCTGGTTGCGATCGGTCGGGAAGAACCCGGCGAGCTCCATCATCTCCTCGCGGACCAGCACCGGAGTGACCACGGGGACGAACCCGTGAGCGGTCAGCTTGGCGAGCGTCCACTGGATGAGCGCGAATTGAAGCCGGACGGCATCACCCAGAACGTAGGCGAAGCGGCTCCCCGACATGCGCACCGCTCGCTTGGTGTCGACCAGGCCGAGCTTCTCGCCGAGCTCACCGTGATCGAACGGCGGCGGGGGCGACGTCTCACCGACGACCGTCTCGACCCGGAAGTCGTCCTCATCGCCTTCGGGCACCGAGTCATGCGCCGGGTTCGGCACGCCGAGGGCTAGCTCCCGCAACCGGGCCTCGGTTGCGGTCAGCGAGTCCTCGGCCGCAGTCAGCTTCGCCTTCAGCTCACCGGCGGCGTCGATCTTGGCCTGGCGGGCCTCGGGGGCGGCTCGGCCGATCTCCTTGGAGGCGGCATTGGCATCGGCGCGGAGAGACTCGGTGAGCGATCGGGCCTCTCGGTTGGCGGCATCGGCCGCCAACACCTGGTCGATCAGCTCGACCGACGCCCCCTTGCTGATGGCGCGTCGTCGGTAGTCCTCGTCGTCACGGAGCAGGCGGAGGTCGATCACAAACGCGTACGGTATCGGCCGATCCCGCCTTCGTGTCGAGCAGTTCTCTCCAGGTGCCGACCGAGCGGACGGCTGGGCTCAGTAGTTGGTGTCGAGCAGCTCGCTGTCGGCATTGCGCCGCTCGGCGTCGGTCTTGAGCAACGCGCCGAGGGCGCCGGCGGCCAAGGTCGTGCTCATCAGGAATCCGACCGGAATGACGACGACCACGATGACGGCGAAGATGATTGCCTCGGCCACGATTAGGCCTCACTACCGGGACGGTAGGCCCAGGCCTCGACCTCGATCCGAGCCCCGATCGGGAGCGCGGCCACGGCGACGGCCGACCGGGCCGGCCGGTGGTCGCCGAACACCTCGACGTAGATCCGGTTCATCTCGCTGTAATCGTCCATGTCGGTGAGGAACACCGTGGTCTTGGCCACATCGGCGAGCGACGCCCCCTGGCTCTCGAGCAGCCCGGCCATGTTGGCCAGAGCCTGACGCAGCTCCGGCTCCAGCCCACCTTCGACCAGCGCCCCGTCGACGATCCCGACCTGGCCGGAGCAGATCAGCCACGGGCCGGCCTCGACGATCGGGGTGTAGGGACCTACGGGTTTGCTCACGCTGACTCCTCGCTGCTCGCCAGCACCGGAGGCACCGGGAGGCACCAGCGGCTCAGGGCGCTTCGATCGGCCAGTCTCGTCTCCGGTCGAGCGAAAGCCAACCCGCCGCGGCGACGGCGGCGAAGACCGCGTCCGATCCGTTGACCGGCCGATCGGGGCCGCCCGGCTCGACCGTCACGTCGATCGCCGGGGTGTCGACAGCCCGGAGGATGCCGAAGCTGCGGATCGTCAGATCGGCGATCCGACCGTCGTCGTCGACGGTCAGCGCCTCGCTGGTCAGCCACGACCACGCCATGTGGGCCGCTCCGATGCAGTACGAGCGGAGCACGATCTCGTCGAGCACCGGCCCGCACCGGACGGTCACGCCGATCGTCCCGTCGCCGATCTCCGCGGTCGCCTCGGCCCCGTTCGGGGCGCGGACGGTGCCGACGTCGCCCCGGGCGCCAGCGGTCAGGGCGACCGCCTCGGCCCAGCCGGCAGCCCGGATCGCGGCCGAGGTGGGCGGGCCCGGCACCCCGATCTCCTCGACGATCAGCCCGGGAGCCACCGCAGCGATCACCTCGGCGACGCCCGGCGTGGCGACGACCCGCATATGGCCCGTGCCGTCGGCCCGGGCCCCACCGGCAACCGGTGGGCGCTTGGGCCCCCACCGGGTGGCGTCCTCCCGGCTGGCCAACACCAGCACGGCCCGACCGTGGCGATCGGCCAGCTCCCTCGCCGCTCCGGTCACTTGGGAGGCGGTCTTCCCGCCGAAGGCCCCACCGTTGGCCAACGGGGAGTACGGCGAGCCGCCGGGCTCGCACCACGACGCGTCGGTCTCGAGGTAGCCCGGCTCGACCCACGTCGTCCGCAACGTCGCCGCCCAGTCGCCCTCGGGCACCCCGAGCGGCCACGAGTGCTTGGCGGTGGTGCGGCGTCCCTGAACCTTCCCTGCCGCCGCCCTGGCCTCGGCGAGCGACTCCCCGACCGCCCAGCCGCCCTGATCGTCGGCCACCGCCACCAGCGCTCCGTCGGGGGCCGTGTCGGCGGCGAACCCTCCGCCACCGAGCGCCACCTCGTCGCCGACCACCTGCGGGACCCCGCCCTCGATCGCGGCCCGCTCGGCGGCCGCCGCCAGGTCGCGGGGCGGTCCGCTGGTCGGGCCGGGCCGGCTCACGAGGTCCCACGCCTCTCGGATCGTCTGCCACCCGGTGCAGCGGCAGAGGTGGGCCAGCAGCGCCTGGTCGACCGCCGCGGTCTCGGCCTCCGGTCGGGATCGCAACTCCGCTTCCATCAGTGGCTCGGCCGGGGCCGCCAGCTGGCTCCCGGCTCGGGGTTGGGATTCGGTCCAGCCGAGCTTGGTCGCGAGCGCATCGAGGCGGACGATGATCCCCGGCGTGCAGAAGCCGCACTGGCTGGCCCCGGTGGCGCAGAACGCCGACGCCCAGGTTGCACGGCGGTCGGCGTCGAGCCCGTCGAGCGTCGTCACCGTTCGGCCGGCGACCCGTCTCGCCGGCGTGACGCAGGCCACCCGGGGTTGACCGTCGACCAGCACCGTGCAACACCCGCATTGGCCCTGGGGGCTGCAGCCGTCCTTGACCGACCGCACACCGAGCTGATCTCGGAGGACGCCGAGCAGCGAATCGCCGGCGTCGCCGATCTCGACCGTGCGCCCGTCGACGGTGAGCTGCATCTCCGACCGGACTTCTGCCATCGAAGAGAGGATACGGTCGAGACCATGTCGACGACCCTGAGCCGTCGCGGCTTCGTGATCGGCGGACTCGCCGCCGGCGTGCTCACGGCCTGCGGCACCAGCGGCGGCGGGACGGCTGAGCCCCGACCGCAGCTGGTGAGCCTGTTCAGCTCCGACCGGGTGATCACCGCCGGGCTCCCCCAGCGGATCCCGTTCGCCGTCGTCGACGCCGGCGGACTCCTGCTGGGCGATACCGACGAGGTCGAGGTCGTGATCCTGGCCGACGGCGACGTCGTGACGACGACCTCGGTTCGCGGGCGCGTGGTCGATCACGATCACACCGCTGCCAAAGCCGACACCGACCACCAGCACGCCGACCTGTTGCGGTACTACGCCCTCAGGGCCGAGCTGCCGAAGCCGGGGATCTACGACCTGGAGGTCGACTTCGGGTCAGGGGGCGTTGGTCGCCTGCCGGTGCAGGCGTTCGACCGGAGCGAGGTCGCTCTGCCGCTGCCCGGGGATCCGCTGCCGCCGGTCGTCACCCCGACGCTCGAGCGGCCCGAAGGCATCTCACCGCTCTGCACCCGGTCCCCCGAACCGTGCTCGTTCCACCAGCACGACGTGGCCGAGGTCATCGGCACAGGACCGCTGGCCCTGCTCGTCGCAACCCCGGCGCTGTGCTTCACGGCCTACTGCGGACCGGTGCTCGACACGCTGATCGAACTCGCGCCCGACTTCGCGGGGGTCACGTTCGTCCACCTCGAGGTCTACGCCAACGCAGCCGACGTCGACGGGAACTACGCCGACCCGGCGCTCGAGCTCGCCCGTCCGGTCCGCGAGCTCGGGCTGGCCTTCGAGCCATCGCTGTTCCTCGTCGACACCTCCGGAACCGTGGTCGACCGGATCGACAACGTCTTCGACCGGTCCGAGGCTCACGACGCCTTGGCCGCCCTCGCCACGCCCTGATCCGGCCAGCGCAGCGCAGGAGAAAACGAGAGCGGAGCAGGACCGGGTCGCCCGACGGTTCCTGCTCCGCTACCGAGGCATGTCCACCAAGACCGCATCGCCCGACGGTCCTGATGCAACTGCCTGCGGGTCAGACGACCCGCTCGTCCGGATCGGCGGCGGATGATCCGGGATTGCGACGGGAGTGGAGCAGAACCGCATCGCCCTGCCGTTCCTGCTCCTCTCCCGAGCGCCCGAGCCCGCTAGGAATGGGCCCGGTGGGCGGGTGCTGCCTGTGTGGAGCAGCAGAACCGCCGGGGGTGTGAGGCCCAGTCGCCCGACGGGCCTCACACCGACCCCGGGTGGCTGAGGGAACCACCCGGGACGCTTGCTAGTCCGTTGACGCCGGGTCCGGGGCCGGAGCCGGCGCCTGTGCGCTATTGCCGGACAGGCTGTCGTAGACGTTTGGCCAGAACCGATCGCGGGCCGCCCAGACACCGCCGACCCCGAACTTGATGATCAGGATGGCGCTGAGGCTGGCGAAGATCGCGGTGGTGAGCGTGTCGACGAGGTCACGCCCGATCTCGATCTGGTCGAGGGCGGCGAGCCCGAAGAACAGCCAGACGCCGATCGTCGCGACCCGGGTAACGAACGGCCCGTAGGTCTGGCCGGCGGTGGCCCCACCGACGAGGTCGCCCACGACGTTGGCCACGAGCCCACCGATGATGACCAGCACGATCGCCACGACGAGCTTCGGCAACCAGTCGACCAGGCCGTCGAGCGCTTCGGTGATCGGGTTGGCGCCGAACACGTCGAACGCCATCTGCAACACCATCAGCACGATGAGGTAGTAGATGATCTGGGCGAGGAACCGGCCGCTGTCGGCGAAGCCCGCCCGCGCCAGCGGCGCCCCGAGACCGGCCCGGTCGATGTAGGTATCGAAGTTGATCCGGGTCAGGAGACGGTGGACGATCCGCCGGATCCACCTGGCGACGAACAAGCCGATGAGCAGGACGGCGAGGAAGAGCAACAGCTTCGGGACGAAGTCGGTCACCGTTCCGAACGTGTCCTCGAGCGGCCCTCGCCAGTCGAAGGAATCCTGTGCGAGCATCACATCAACCCTTTGTTCGATGGTTCAACGGCCCTATGACGTCCGTCTCACCCGCCGGGTCGCGGATTTCCACGAGATTTGTCGAAATGGAGGCGGCGGGGAGATCCGCGACTGATCTAGGGTTTCGAGCGTCGATGTCCAACAGTGCTCACTCGTGCCCGCGCCCACCCGCCACCAGCGGATCTACGTCCGATCGGGGTGATGAGGATGGCCCCCGGTAGCTCGGCGCGGGCCGCACGGTCGGCAGGGCAGTCCGCAGAACAGCCGGCAGCCCAGGCAACAGGACAGTCGGCAGCCCAGTCCACCGCTGCGACGACCGCTCCCGCGACCAGCGCAGCCGCCAACGATCCCGAGGAGCTCCACGCGCTCGTCGTCGACCATGGCGACGCCGTGTACCGACTCGCGCTGTCGATCGTCCGGGACAACGCTCTCGCCGAGGACATCGCCCAGGACACGTTGGTCAAGGCATGGTTGGCCCTCCCCAGCCTGCGTTCGGATGCGTCGCTACGCAGCTGGGTGCTCCGCATCGCTCACAACACCGCGATCTCGACACTGCGGGCCCGCCGTGCCGTGGTCGTCGACCCTCACGACCTTCCCGATCAGGCCACCGCGCCGGAGCGCTCGGTGGAGAGCCGGGTCCAGAGCGGCGAGGTCGTCAACGACTTCGTCGAAGCGCTCGATACCCTCGACGACCTGTCGCGAAGCATCGTCGTCCTCCGCGAGCTGGAGGGGCTCTCCTACGACGAGATCTCCGAGTTGCTCAACGTGCCGCTGCCGACGGTCAAGACCCGCCTCCTTCGCAGCCGCCGGAAGCTGGGCTCGGCCCTGAGGGAGTGGACATGAGGCTCCGCCACCCGAACCGCGACACGCTCGTGCGCTGGCTGAACGGCGAGAGCGACGCCAACCTCGATCTCCACGTCGACACCTGCCAACGGTGCGCCAGCAACCTGGAGGCCCTCGAGTCGGATGCCGAGAGCGACATCGGTGACGCGCTGGCCGAAGCGCTGGCCCCGCCGGATGACCTGACCGCTCGCCTGACCGAAGGCGTGGCCGCCAAGCTGTCGTCCCGCCAGGTCATGGACGTCGTCGCCGACCTGTTCGGGGCCGGCCTCGAGACCACTCGCCTACTTCTCATCGAGGAGCCCGATGACAACGACTGACTGGATCATCGTCGCCGCTGCGATTATCGGCGGCATCGCGGTCGGAGTGATCGCCTCCCGGATCGTCATCGCGGTCCTGGGAGGCCCGAACCGACCAGGGCCGATACGGGACGCGTCGCCGGCGGTGGGGAGCCTGGCGATGTCGATCGGTATCGTCGTCGGCTTGATCGTCGCCTTGGGTGTGGTGTCGCCCGACTCACTCGACCAGCTGCCGAGGGACGTGATCGACTTCATCCCAAGGCTGTTGGCGGCCGCCATCATCGTCATCGTCGCCAACGTGCTGTCGTCGTTCGCCCAGGCGGCGCTGGCGCCGGCTCTGGCTCGGATGCCGGCCAGCGTGCAGCGCCAGGCGCTATCGGCCGTCAGGATCACGATCATCACCCTTGCCGTGCTCCTCGCCGTGCGCCAGCTCGGCTTCGACACGACGGTCATCAACCTGGGGGTCGCCGCCATCTTCTTCGGGATCTCCGGGGCGCTGATGCTGCTCGTGGCCCTCGGCGGCCGCGCGGTGGCCACCGAGGTCGCCTCGACGAGGGTGTTGCGCCGGCTCCTGCAGGAGGGCGATCGGGTCGAGCTCGACACCGTTCAAGGAACGGTCGTCTCGGTCCATCCGACGGCGATCGAGCTCGACACCGTCGACGGTCGGCGCATCCTCGTGCCCTCGTCCCGCTTCGTCGGCGACACGGTCACGATCGAGCGAAGCCAGCGAAGCGAGCGCGCCGATCAGGCCCAGCGGTCGTAGCGCCCCGGCAAGGTCGTCCAGACCCCGCTCCTGACGTGGCGGCGGCCCGGTAGGTCAAACCGCGGGTGCGTCAACCAGCTGCGGACTTGGCGACGTCGTAGGCGTCGAGGGCCTGCTCGGCGAGGTTGAGCAGGCGCGCGGTGCAGCCCTCCATCTCGACGGGCGGCGCGATCTCCGTGGCGATCAGCTCGGCGATCTCGTCGAAGGCCTCGGCCGCCGGGCCGCCGCTCAGGGCTACCGGGGCGCCGTCGTCCCCGCCGGCCGAGACCGAAGGTTCGAGCGGGATCGAGCCGATCAGCGGGACCCCCGAGAGCTCGGCCAGCGCCCGGCCACCGCCCTCGCCGAACAACGGGTAGGCAGTGCCGTCCGGGGCGACGAAGGCCGACATGTTCTCGATCACCCCCGCCACCCGGAGGTATGACTTGCGGGCCATCGTGACCGCTCTCGCCGCGACCTTCTGGGCCCCGGTGGCCGGAGTGGTGACGACGATCAACTCTGCCCTGGGCAGCATCCGGGCGAGTCCCATGGCCACGTCGCCGGTGCCGGGCGGCATGTCGATCAGGACGTAGTCGAGGTCGTCGTCCCAGGCCACATCCTCCAGGAAGTGCTGGACGGCACGGTTGAGCATCAGGCCCCGCCACAGCAGCGCCGACTCCTCGTCCTCGACCAGGAAGCCCATCGACACGACATCGAGGCGACCTTCGCCGATCGGGAGCGAGTGGGGCGCGATCGTCGGCCGCTCGGCGCCGTCGCTGGTCTCGGCCTCGAGGCGACCGTCGAGACCGAGCATGCGGGGGACCGAGAACCCCCAGATGTCGGCGTCGATGATCCCGACCCGGTAGCCGGTCCGGGCCAACGCCGCCGCCAGATTGACCGTGACCGACGACTTGCCGACCCCGCCCTTTCCCGAAGCGATCGCCAGCACTCTGGCGGTGGCCGGAATGGCGGTCTCCGGGGCGGAGTCCGCCACGTTCTTGCGAGCGACCGACATCGTCGCCGCCTTCTCCTCCGCGGTCAGCTCGGTCCAGTCGATCTCGACCGACTCGACGCCAGGCAACGATTCGATGCGGGCCTTGGTGTCGCGCTGGATCTGGGCCCGCAGTGGGCAGCCGGCAGTCGTGAGCGCGATCTTGACCCGCACGACACCGTCGGGGGAGACGGTCGCTCCCTTGGCCATGCCAAGCTCGACGATGTTGGAGCCGAGCTCCGGGTCGATCACGCCGCGCAGGACCGCCATGACCTCGTCCTCGGTGGGAGGCTCGATCGTACGGTTCGTGTTCACCGCTTGCCCTCGTTCATACCATCCACACTAGGTCCGCCGGGCCGGAGTCTGAGCATCGAGCGACCAACCCGAACCGGGAGGGCGATTGTGTGTGAGATTCGGGCCGAGCGCTAGAATGGACCCACGAGGAGGTCATCGTGATAACTGTCACACAGTCGGCGGCAACCAAGGTCAAGGAGCTCCTGGACCAAGAAGGCGACGAGTCGCTAGCCCTCCGCGTAGCCGTGCGTCCCGGTGGATGCTCGGGCTTCAGCTACGAGATGTTCTTCGACGGAGAGATCGCCGGCGACGATCGGTCGACCGACTACGGCGGCATCAAGGTCGTCGTCGACCCGACGAGCGCCCAGCTCCTCGTCGGCGCCACGCTCGACTACAAGGACGGCCTCCAGCAGACCGGGTTCTCGATCGACAACCCGAACGCCCAGCGCACCTGCGGCTGCGGCCAGTCGTTCTCCTGAGCCGCGGCGCTAGAGGATCAGCACCGACTTGGCGTTCTCGATGTACTGCCCGTGACCGGGCGCGATCGACTTGATCCGGAACGACTTCACCTTGGCCGGCAGCTCATCGGGGACCCCGGCGTCGCAGTGATCGCCAGCCAGCAGGGTCCGCTCCTGCTCGAGCACGAACGAGTACCGGCCGTCCGATCCGTCGCTGATTGCGATCGCAGTGATCCGGAACTCGGTGGCGTCGATCTTGTAGCCGTCGCCGAGGACCTCGTCGGCACCGTGGAAGCCGGCCGGGGCCACCAGCTCGGCCCCCGTGCGCTCCTTGAGCTGCATCGCACCCGCTGAGTACTCCTCGTCGACATCGGTCAGCACGATCCAACGGATCCGGTCACCACCGCACCCGCACAACACGTCCAGGTGGGCCGCGTCGAGCGGCCCAGGATCGATGATCACGATCTCGTCGATCCCCACGAGGTAGGTGTTCAGACCGGGATCGCCGTTCGCATCGGCGCAGGCAATCCGCCTCACGAGCGGGCTGAGCGCCCGGGCCACACCGGGGGTGATCGGCGGCAGTGGTGCTGCTTCTTCGGTCATCGGGATGACGATCTCCTCTTCAGGTACTCAGCCAAGCTCTGGTGGAGCAGACTGGGGCACGTCTTCACTGACAACGTCCACGTCGACGACATCGACCCGGAACGAACCGCGGCGGAAGGCGGTGCCGGCGGGGAACGGCGAGGCGAGCCCCTCGGGGACGTACCGGGCGAGGCGGCGACGGGTAGGACCGCGCAGCCACATCCGGATTGGCGGAAGGACAAGGAGAGCCCCAACTGCTCCGGTGAGGAGGCCGGGCACGATCAGCAGGAGCCCGCCGATCGTGAGCAGAGCCCGACCGACGGCTCGATCGGCAGCGTCGCCGGTGTCGAGCTGCTCGACCCCGAGCCCGAAGCTCCGTAGCGCCTCCCGACCACCGGCGAGCAGCGCCGGCACCTGATGCCGGATCAGCGCACCGCCAGCGAGGGCGGCCACGACGGAGGCGAGGAGAACGACCCCAAGCCCTACGGCCCGAACGGCGAGCCCGAAGACGAAGAACTCGGCCAGGATCACAGCGAATGCAGCGAGCGCAGCACGGGAGAACATGTCGCTCTCAGTCTACCCGGGGAGGCTCCGGGCCCGACCTGAGCGGATTTTCCAGGCTCCGGTAGGGTCCTAGTCGTGGAGCGCCCACCCTCGGTCGATCAACTGGCTCGGAGCCTTGCGCCGACGGGGCTCCCCCACCCGTTGACGGTCGAGGTGGCGAGGGAGGCGATCCGCACCGACAGGGTCGCCGAGGCCGACGCGATGGCCCGCAGTCGGATCCGGCGGATGCTCGTGCCGGTGATCAACGCCACCGGGGTGCTCTTGCACACGAACCTCGGACGGGCGCCGCTCGCCTATTCGGGTGTTGCCGACTACAGCAACCTCGAGCTCGACCTCGCGACCGGGACCCGAGGGAGCCGGCAGGCGGCCGTCGGTGAGCTGCTGGCCACAGCCTGTGGCGCCGAAGCGGCAATGGTCGTGAACAACTGCGCCAGTGCCGTGCTGCTCGCCCTCGCCGCCATCGGTACCGACAACGGCGTCGCCGTCAGCCGCGGCGAGCTGGTGGAGATCGGTGGCGCGTTCCGGGTGCCGGACGTGATGGCCCAGTCGGGAGCGAGGCTCGTCGAAGTGGGCACGACGAACCGGACACGGCTCGCCGATTACCGGCAAGCCGTGTCCGTGCACGACGTCGCCACCGTCCTCAAGGTCCACCAGTCGAACTACCGGATCGTCGGCTTCGTAGAGGAGACGACGGTTGCGGCTCTGGCCACGCTCGAGGTCGACGTGCTCGCCGACATAGGGTCGGGGCTGCTCGACGCCGCTTGCCCCTGGCTCGACGGTCCCCCACCTCGGTGGTTGGACGGCGAGCCGGCCGCCCGCCAGACCCTGGAGGCCGGGGCCGACCTGATCATGTTCAGCGGGGACAAGCTGTTCGGGGGACCGCAGGCCGGCATCATCGCCGGGCGGCAGGATCTGGTGGCTGCCTGTTCCCGCCACCCGTTGGCCCGAGCTCTGCGGCCCGGCGGCCTGGTGCTGGCGGCGCTGCAGGACACGGCGCTGGCCTATCTCCGCCGCGACGGCCTCGCCATCCCCTTCTGGCGGATGGCGACGACACCGATCGAGGAGCTCCTGGCCAGGGCCGGGGCGATCGCCGGCTGCGTCCCGGCGGTGGCGGTCGTCGACACCGAGGCCGTCCCCGGGGGTGGCACGCTGCCGACGGTGTCGATACCGAGCGCGGGTGTGCGCCTCGAAGGCGACCGGACGGCCGAGCTCCGTGACGGCGACCGGCCGATCGTGGCCCGGGTCGAGGACGGTGCGACCATCCTCGACCTGCGAACGGTCGCCGAGGGCGACGACGCCGAGCTGATCGACGCCCTGCGCGGACTCGATCGGCCATGACGGTCATCGCCACCGCCGGCCACGTCGACCACGGCAAGTCGACGCTTGTCCTCCGACTCACCGGGACCGACCCGGACCGCTGGGACGAGGAGAAGACGCGCGGCCTCACGATCGACCTCGGGTTCGCCTCCCTCGGCCTGCCGTCGGGTCGGGAGCTGTCGTTCATCGACGTCCCTGGCCACATCAGGTTCATCAGGAACATGCTGGCCGGTGTCGGTGCCGTCGATGCCTGCCTGTTCGTCGTGGCCGCCACCGAGGGCTGGAAGCCACAGACCGAGGAGCACCTCCGGATCCTGTCGCTGCTCGGGATCGAGAGAGGCGTCGTGGCGCTGACCAAGATCGACCAGGTCGATGACGACCTCTACGCCCTCGCCGAGCTCGACGTGGAGGAGCACGTCGCCGGGACGTTCCTCGAAGGAGCGCCGGTGCTCGGCGTCTCGGCCACCGAGGGTCTCGGGATCGACGAGCTGCAGGCAGCGCTCGATCAGCTGGTCGCCGAGATCCCGGCCCGGGATACCACCGCCACCCCGCGACTGTGGGTCGACCGGGCGTTCGCCCCCGCCGGGGCCGGGACCGTCGTCACCGGCACGATCGTTGGCGGCACCCTACGGGCCGGCGACGAGCTGACGATCGTGCCCGGCGACAAAGTCGCACGGGTGCGGAGCCTCCAGAGCCACCACCGTCAGACCGAGGCGATAGAGGCCGGTAACCGGGCTGCGGTGAACCTCACCGGAGTGAGTCACAACGACCTCGGCCGCGGTCACGTGCTCGTCGAGGCGGGAGCCTGGCACCACACCGCGATGATCGATGCCGAACTGAGCGTGCTCGAGAGCCTCGACCACCCGGTATCCCGGCGGGGGGCATACGTCGCCTACATCGGCTCGGGTGAGTTCCCAGTCCGAGTCCGGGTCCTCGGGCCCAGCGAGCTCCAGCCTGGAGGGAGCGGGGCGATCCGCCTGTATCTCGCAGTCGAGGTGCCGCTGTTGCCCGGCGATCGGTTCGTGCTACGGGAGAGCGGCCGGGACGAGACGGTCGGTGGCGGCCAGATCCTCGACGTCGAGCCGGTACTCCCGGCGGCCACGGCCCGTCCCGATCGCTCGATCGATCGTGTCGTGGCCGAGCGGGGCTGGGTCGACGTCGACCACCTCCGCCGGCTCACCGGCGCGGAGGTCCCGGCCACCGTCGGCCGGTGGGTAGTGGCCGACGAGGCGCTCGCCGCCACCGTCGACGAGGTTCGCAGGCGAATCGACGACGCCGGACCGCTCGGTCTCGACCTCGCGGCCCTCGACGACCGGGAGCGGTCGGTGGTCGATCTGATCGACGACGCCTCGGTCGAAGCTGGCCGGGCGACGATCGGCGAGGCACCCGATCCGCTGGCCGGCCACCCCTGGGTCGCAGCACTGGAAGCCAGCCCGTTCAACCCGCCAGGGATCGAGGGCATCGACCGGGCCGAGGTGCGGGAGCTCGTCCGGCGAGGAACGGTCGTCGAGTCCGACGGCGTCTACTTCGGAGCCGGAGCGATCGCCGAGGCCGCCCGACGGATGGCCAGGCTCCTCGCCGACCAGCCGGAAGGGTTCACGGTGGCCGAGGCCAGAGACACGCTCGGGACGACCAGGAAGTACGTCCTACCGCTCCTCGCCCACCTCGACCAGACCGGCGTCACCCGCCGGCGCGACGATCTGCGGATCGCGGGGCCTCGGCTACCAGCCGCCGAGTAAGCGGCGCTCGCCCTCGGTCATCCCGCCCCAGATGCCATGCTGCTCGCGAATCTGGATCGCGTAGTTGCGGCAGTCGAGCTCGACCGGGCACGAGTGGCAGATCTCCTTGGCCCGCCGCTCGCGGGCCCGCTTGTCCGAGCGCCGCTCGAGTTGGGACGGTGGAAAGAAGATGGAATGGTTCGGACCGCGGCAGGCGGCTTGATGCTGCCACAGGACATCTACCTGTTGAGCACTCATCGGTTCTGGGTGGTCATGCTCAGTTCCCCCTTGCTCGAAGCGAACCTTATGTCGGGAAACCCGCGCCATCAAGGGGTTGGGCATCAACGTTGTCGATAGTCTTTGGCCCCGCCTTCTTCGGGTTCGATCTCGAGTACGAGCCGATCCAGGCCGACCACGCGAACCGGGTCGCCGGCCTTGACCGGGGTGGCCCGATTGGTGATCGCTCGCCAGGCGACGTCGCGTATCCGCACCGTCCCTTCCGGTGAGACATCGGTAACCGCTTCGCCCATCTCCCCGATCATCCAGCTCCGCCCGATCGTCGGCGTCGAGAACCGGGTCCTGACCATCGACGGCATCCCGGCATAGGCGTAGAGGATGGCGCCGACGATGCCAGAGACGATCGTCACCCACGACATCGACACGCCGTCGTAGAGCGCGAACGTCCCGACGACGAACGCCAG
>Ga0224508_10001881_pt1 | contig 18438 bp, 18 predicted proteins | sample SF_Jan12_sed_USG_4_FD_170157 | JGI IMG/M metagenome (GOLD analysis project Ga0224508, IMG submission 170157) | Sediment microbial communities from San Francisco Bay, California, United States - SF_Jan12_sed_USGS_21 | ecosystem: Environmental > Aquatic > Marine > Sediment | place: USA... | reverse complement strand
CCCATGCAGAGAGGCGAGCGCCTCGATGTCGTCCATGATGGCGTCGGATTCGGCCTGCTCGTTGAACCGGCACTCTCCCCAGCTTTTACTCACGTAGTAGGCCTCGCGCTTGGTGGCGAAGTCGTCGTCCTGGACCATTGCGCGCGAGACAGCCATCAGCCTCAGCGTCTGTGCAAAAGACTTGACGGTGCGCACCGTCAGGGCCCGCGACTTCCTGGCCTCGCCGATGTCGAGCCATCCTTTTCGTGGGTCGTAGGTGACATTGGCAAGGCTGCGAACGGGAAGCTCGATGCGGGGAGCCTCGCCTCGCTCAGCGCTCTCTCGCACGCTTCTGGCGACGCCGTCGATGAGCTCGAGCGTCTCGCGATCAGCCAACGTGAGCGCGCGCAAGTCGCGCGTCGCCGCGCCGCGTTCCTTGGCCTGCCGGCGCTTCACGGTTTTCGGCTGCGGTGGAGAATGGCGTCGAGGCGCGCTACGTCGCGATCCCGCTCCCGATCGCTCAGCTGCAGGATCGCCTGCAGAGCAACGCCGACGTGGGGCAGATAGCTCTCGATGTAGCTGCGCTTCTCGTACTCGCGCTCGAGACGCCGTTCGCGGCGTATGTGCGCTGCCAAGCGCCTGCCGGCCTCCTGGAGCGCGAGCACGAGCTCCCTATCGATCTCCGCAAGCTCAGCCACCGCTTCTTTCGACTCCGACGTGTAGGGGACCCACACTGAGGCGACGTGCGCGACGATCACCATAGGGGCGACGGGCAGCGCCCTCTTAGGCTGCTTGAGCCCGTAGGCTCGCCAGTTGGTCTGCGTGATGGCCCGGGTGATGGCGCAGGTGGATTGCTGGTACAGCAGAGGGACGCGATTGGCGAAGCGCAACACGTGCGCCGGCTTGTCGGTGTGCGGTGCGTCTTCCGCGCGCGCCCTGACTGCCTTTCGCTTCCGCCTGCGGTGGATGCGCCCTTGGGTGTCGACGTCGAGACCGGCCCCGCCCAATTGGCCCCAAGCGATGCCCACCTCGACTTGGAACGGATTCCCGCGATAGACCGAAGGCGGGCGAGTGACGACCGCGAAGAAGTCGGCATCGAGCTCCTTGCGGAGCCCTTCCAGCAAGCGCGTTTCGCCGATGGGTACAATGCAGTCAGTGCGCGGCGCGGATACCCGAGTCCGCGCAATCGCCCGGTGAAGCGCCATTGCCTGAGCGTGCGCGATACGCCGCGGGTTGGAGCGCTCCGAGAGCCGGCCGCGGGTGTGCTCGATAATCCGTCGCGATGTCGTGGGGCCGACTCGCGAGAAGTCGTCCTCGAGAAAACGTCGGAGTGTGCGGCTCGGCGAGTCGTGGAGCATCTGAATGAGCCGTCCGAGCTCGACGCCGTGCGGATGAGGTTTGATCGCGCGCGGCAGCACCGGCAACGCTTCGGTGCTACGCCGAAAGACGCGGGTCCTCCCGGCCGGGTCCACGAAGCGCAGCGTAACATGCGGGTTGGCGATCGCCGTCTGCTTGAGGTACATGTCGACTGAGTGGAGCCCCTTGCTGTAGTGGCCCTCCATCTCGACCTCGACGCGCGTGCCGTGGCGGCGTCGCCAGGGCACCTTTCGCCTGCGGTGAATGTCGGGCCGGTTCTTCGTCGTGTCGATGGAAACCAGCATCTCGGAGGCCCGCGCGTCGCCGTCGATGCGGCTCACGATACGCATCGGACGGCCGGTGGTGAGCTGACCATACATCCCCGCCGCCGAAATCCCCATGCCTTGCTGGCCGCGCGACTGACGCAGCTCGTGGAACTTCGAGCCGTAGAGGAGTTTGCCGAAGATGCGCGCGATCTGCTGCTCGACTATCCCGGGACCGTTGTCCTCGACGGCGACTACGTAGAGGTCGTGTTCCTGCTGCGCGACCTCGACGCGTATATCTGGCAGGATGCGCGCTTCCTCGCACGCGTCCAGGGCATTGTCTACCGCCTCCTTGACCGCGGTGAGAATCGCCTTGTGGGGCGAATCGAAGCCGAGAAGATGACGGTTCTTGAGGAAAAACTCGGAGACCGCGATATCGCGCTGGCGGCTCGCCATTGCGAGCGCGGTGCTTTCAGACGCTGAAGTCACGCATGGATGGAAGAACGGTTAGCCGAGAAACGGGCACTGGCTGCACGAAGATGACCGCCCCGGTCAGGGTTCTACAACACTCGATTCTGACGACAGCGCGAACATACCATAATCTCCCCGTGCGCGTATCGTGACACGCGAGGATAGATTTTACATACGGCTGCACGGGTTACCTTCAAACGAAACCAATACCTGAGGTCAGCGGTTTTTACCGTCATGCTTCGGCGCAACACAGTGCGCCCTAAGCGGACCAAGGCACCAGCAGGCAGCTTGTGTGACTTTTGAATCCCTTTGGGACGCCAGCAACAGGAGATGCCCGCTGCGTGCGGGCATGGTCATTTCAGGCTTGCAAGGGACGAAGAGTCGTTTACTGTCGACGAGGAGACATGACAAGCTTTCTCTTTCCGCACGCCTCGAGGCGGTAGCCTGAACGATGAACGAGTTCGCTGTCACCACTGGCCTGTTCCCTGCCCGCGAACCACCGCGCCGTTACCTTTGGACGGATGCGTTCGCCGTATGCAATTTCCTCGGTCTGTGTTCAGCCACCGGAGACGAAACCTGGCTGGGCAGGGCAAACGAGCTGGTCGCTCAGGTTCATGACAGGCTTGGCCGTTTCCGCGCCGATGATCCCGATATCGAGCGGCGTGGGAAGCACGAGATAACGCGGCGCCTGCCGGACCGGTGGTGCTGGCGGCGCTGCAGACAGATATACGCGAACAAGTGAAGTTCATCGTGACGCTAGTCGGCTTTCACGACGCGAGGCGCACAACCACTTATTTCACCACCGGTTACTACCGCGACGAGACAACGGGAGAATGGCGTTATCGGGAGCAGAGCCTTTACGGAGTGCGGGTGTTTGCCCAATTGTAGTCCACCTGGGGACACGCGCGAAGGACTGCGAACGTTTGACACGATACATCGACGAACTTGCGGCCGAACGTCGAATCGCCAACCAGAGAATACTGCCCGGTCTCGCACCTGATGCACGGGCGTTACAGGCGCTGCTGATCAATCGCGATCCGGAGCGTGTGCCCGGTTTGATTGCGCAGCTGTCGCGACGTATGCGTCGCGAGATGGACGGATTGAACCCAGCCGCACACGACTTGAGGCAACTCGAGGCGCAGATGATTCTGATACACGGGCGCGGTGACAACATTATTCCTTATACCGAAAGCATTGCCCTGGCTCAGGCGCTGACACCGGGGCGGGTCGCGTTGTTTCTCATCGATGGCTTTACGCACGTCGATTTGAAATTTACGCGCCAGGATGTGCCTGTACTGTTGCAGGTGATGGAGTCCTTGCTTTCGCAACGGGGAAATGAATGACTGCTGAGTCGGCCAACCTGGACATACTGAGAGAAGCATCATGTGACTCAGTTGACGGGAGAGATCATGGCTGTCGCGCGCCTCTCGGACGGCAGCGCCAGGGTTGGTCGCACAACCAACGGGGTCAGGTCTTGAATCACGCTTCAACTTCCTCTTCGTGGCGGGGGGCACCAGCGCTTGAGCGTGTTCAGGCGTAGCAAAGTACCAGAATCTGACTAGCGTAACGTTCAAATCCCCTTGGGGACGCCAAAGAAATCAGAGAGTTATGAACAATAGTCGAGCACTCGGTGGTTTCTTTGGATAATTTTTGGGTAATTTTCTCGCGTTAATTCTGCCTCTACGCTTCCCTAGAGAACGCGGCGCAGCTCCCATCACGGTCACTGCTAACGAGGCTGGCTTTCTGGCGAGTAGGCTATCGGGCCGGCTCCGGCGAGCATCGCAGAAGGGATGAGACATTACCACTGCTGATGCGGGGTTGGTCGTCCTATGCCTTTTGCTCAGGGCACCCACCAATGGGCAAATCAACAGAGCCGGCACGGCTAAGCCGCCAAGTGGTCGATATCGGTTTCGTTCTGTTGTTGGAGGTGTAAGGAGACGATTGCGTCGTTGATACCCTTGGCATCAACGACAATCTCCCTCTGGTTGCCTATGTTCTAGCGTCCACGTGACAATTCACGTTGAGCTACATGCAACTCATATGCTTGGGCCCTTGGCAAGCAATAATCCTTGGACTCCACAAGCTCTTAATGTACGCGACGATATCGTAGGCGTCTTTCTCCGAGAGTATTGGTTTGAAGGCCGGCATGCGATCTGTTCTGCGCAGACCGTTAAGGATCACCTCTGCCAATTGTTCATCGCTGTGGTGCCAGGCATGCGACGTTTCATTTAGAGGCATGGCTGTGAAATAACCTGGCCTGCGTATGCTCCATGGTATTGGTGTTTCTCCCACCCCGTCTTTTAGATGACAACCCTGACAATGATTCTCATAAAGCTGTTTTCCCAGCGCAACGGCCTCCGGCGCCGGCACTTGGCCTGTTTCAGCACTAGCGAGTCCACCGAAGAAAATGATCAAGAAAGAACTAATGACCCGAATTTTCAATGTTATCTTGATCCAATCAGAGGCGATGAGTGGGAGACAGCAGTGTTTTGCGCTGGCTGCCTTGCTTCCGATTCTCCAGCAACCGTACCACCTAGAGAATCTCCAATGCCGGGACCGGAAAGCGGGCTTTGAACGTCGCCGGGCAATAACCATTCATAACTGGCCGTCGGCCCTGCAAACTGACGACTGCGACCGCGCTGCCGGGCTCGTTGGCGAACTCGACTTAGTACTTGCCGTGTCAACCTCTCTCGTACATCTTGCCGGTGCATTGGGGGCACCTTCCGTCGCCGGTGTCTACGAGTTCGTCAGATTCTTTTGCGTTTGTGCATCTACTCGCCATACCGACGGATACGCCTACGTTTGCCTTTAACGCGGGCTAATAAAACATAGAGTCAAAAAAACATGAAACGTACGCGCAAATAATGATTCAGGTCAGGTGATCATTAAACTGCGGAGTATTCGGTTAGACGGATTCGGTTCACGCCTGCCCATTGCGCAACGCAGGAGAATCGTGTTCCTGCTCGCTTTTACGCTGTCTCCAATGTCGACAAGAGAAGAAATCGCGGCGCCGCGTTGGTGTAGATATGTCCAGATCGACCACTTGAACGCTGCCACACGCGTTGCTCAGGGCATTCGGCGTCCCCGAGTTCAGTCGCCTAACTTGAAAAACGGCCTTCTATCGCAATGCTCATCAGAACTGCCACGTCACCGACCGAGAGCGAGATCATCGATCGCCTGCGGCATGCCGATTGCCGCGAACGCGGAGAATCTTAACCAAGATCCATGTAGGTGCAGGGCGTTGCTATATAAGAAACCTAATTCGCCGGCCGAAGATGTTACAGCTCGGGCCGAGCGAAGAGGGCAAGTGTGCCTATTGGGCGCGTAAATAAATGCCAAACCAGATCAGCAACACATGATGGAAACTCCCGAGCACGTCGTCGTCCTGGTTCACGGCACTTTTGCCCAGGATGCAACGTGGATGCGGGCCGATTCGCCGTTCTGCCGCACATTGAAGGAAACGCTGCGGTCGGTAGCGATACACCCGTTCCAGTGGTCCGGTAAGAATTCACATTCCGCGCGTCTGCGTGCGGCGGACCGGCTAGCCGGATTCCTGAACGATCAGCTAGCTGCGCATCCGCACGCCCAACATCATGTGGTCGCGCACAGTCACGGTGGAAATGTGGTGCTTTACGCGCTGCGCGACAGCGATCTGCGGGCGGCCGTGGCGAGCGTAGTCTTTCTCGGAACGCCGTTCATTTCGGTGTCGCGGCGGAACATAGACAGCACCGTTGCAGCGTTGAAATACGCTGTTCCGGCGGGTTTGTCGATTCCGTGGACCATCGCGGGATCACTCTTCGTGGCCGATACCGTTCGCTTGGCCGCACATCCCAACTTCGGTGCTGGCGCTGCGGTGCTTGCCGTGCTGCTATTCGGCGCTTTGTTTACGGCGCTCGCTTTTCTGGGCAGGTGGTGGTTGCGGTACGTCGGTCACACGCTTCTGCAGAGACTCAAGCATCGTCAGCAGGCTCTGGTCGACAAGCTTTCGTTACCGCCGCTCGACGCGGCACCGCTCTATGCTGTGCGTGCTCGACGGGATGAGGCAGCGGCCTACCTCCGCGGCCTGGATCGTGTAGCAAGCATCCCTTTCCGACTATGGCATCCGACAGGAATAGCGTGGTTTATCGCAAGTGCAACAATTCTGGTGGTGGCGTTCTTCGCCTACGTCGCATTCCGGCCGGAGGGCGGTGTGGCCAAAGACCTGTGGGAAAGTCTCAGTGGGCTCGCGTTTTTCATTGCTGCGGCGCCGCTGGCGGCGGCGCTGATTTTCGTTCTGACCGCGTTGGTGTTCCAGGGCCTGATGATTGTCTGGACGGGTGTCTTTCGTGGGCACGCGTTGGGCTTTGGAGACAGAATTTTCGAGAACTGGCTGGTGCACGTGGCATCGGAAGATCGCCCGCCCGGCGGTCGGGTCAAAGACGAGGAAATAGCCCTGGCGGGAAACGGATTGCGCCATTCACTTTTGTACCAGGATCCGAACGTGGCACAAGCGGTTGCCGGCTGGCTGCGGAACCCCGTGTGAGCTCGGCCCCCCGCCCTTCAGGATTTCTCGAAAGCCATCCTGCGAAGCGCTACGGGGTTGTGCTGACGTTTGGTGCGCGAGCCTGCACGCAGGCTACACGCGATAAACACGCTGTCGTCTAATCGTTTGGCGGACCGATTGCTTCGCGGAGTGGCGTAACGGCACACGACCCTCGAAAATCCCGCAAACGCGAACCGACTTCGTATGCGATTCAGAGTTCGCATTACGGTATTGGCGGCGACACGGAAGCGACGCTAACTGGGACTTCGTTGGACGGGCAGGCGGTAGAGGGGGCGGATTTGATCAAAACGAAGGGTTGCCACCATTAGGCAATAAAACGGATGCATTGGTTCCGGAAATGGGGTGGTTGCCCATCAGACGCCATAAGGATGCCCTACAGGCCCTGTGCTGCAACGCAGCATGGGGCCTGCTTGCGTAGACAGGCATGAGGAACTGACTAGCGTAACGTTTTAAAGCCTCTTGGGGACGCCAGACACAAGCCTGCCTAGTGCAGGCTTTTTTGTTTGTCCAAGAGGTGACGAACCCCGCAGAAGCTACCTGTTGTTTCTCAGGAAAGTCGGTGCATACTCCGATCGTGCGTGGTGGAAATGTCTTGGGAGGCTGACAAGATGCGCGTCTGCGAACAAAGCTTGCCTGTCGTGGCACTCGGGGTATTCCTGATCGGATCGACGGCACCGTCCGGGGTGTCCGCGGCAGAGGCCGTTACCCGTGTGGACATCGAAGAGTGGACCGTGCCGTTTGGCGGACGCCCACGCGACCCGTACGCTGCTGGCGATGATGAGATCTGGTTTGTCGGCCAAAGCGGGCATTACCTGGGGCGGTTTATGCCCTCGACAGGGAAGTTCTTCAAACGCAACCTGCCCGATGAGCCGGGTCCGCACAATCTGATCGTAGGTGCCGACGGTATCGTTTGGTATGCAGGCAACCGAAAAGGCTATATCGGGCGCTATGATCCCGGCACAGATCGAATCGAGAAGATCGTGATGCCCGACGCGGCTGCGGCCGACCCGCATACGCTGGTATTCGACAACGGGCAGCGCCATATCTGGTTCACAGTGCAAGGGGGTAACTTCGTCGGTCGGCTGAACGTCGCGAGCCGGAACGTCGACCTGATCCCCGTGACCACGTCCGGCGCCAGGCCCTACGGTATCAAGGTGGCGCCAGATGGCACGCCGTGGGTGGTGCTGCTCGCCACGAACAAGCTCGCATCAGTTGATCCCGTTACGCTCGCGCTCAGCGAATATGTGATTCCTGCCGCGGGCGCGCGCCCCCGCCGACTTGAGGTGACAGACGACGGACGGGTCTGGTATGCGGACTATCGTCGCGGGTTCATCGGGCTGTACAACCCCGCCGCACAGACATTCCGGGAGTGGTCGCTACCCTCCGCTAAGAATGCACGGCCTTACGGCATGGCGTCCGACGGCGCGAACGTGTGGGTCGTGGAAACCGGGGTATCCCCTAATCAATTGGTGGGATTCGATACCCGGGCCGAACGCTTCGTATCCGTTACGCCGATTCCGTCGGGGGGCGGCTCAGTACGCCACATGGACTACCACGCCGGCACCGGTAACGTATGGTTCGGTACGGATCGCGGCACCATCGCGCGCGCCGCGTTCCCGGGATGATGATGTAGTTGCCGACTTACGTCGAACTCAGGGTGGTTCAAGGGGGTCGGTGAGGTGGTCGGGTCACCGCAGGGGTTGTTCGACCTCCATCTATAACGGCCGAACGGAGGGAAACCAACTTGACGATTGGCGACTGGTGCACGTTTTTTCCGGGTTCGTTTAAGGCGAAAAAACCGTCACGTCGGCCAACTAATCAAGCCCAGCGGCCGATGCAGGGCTGCCGAATGATGCATGCTTTCGCGCCGACGGCTCTCCTGTTGGCTATCGCGGCAACTACAGGGTGCACGCAAAGGCTTGGCCAGAGCGACGCTGCATTGGCGCTGGAAGATATCTCGGCCGGCTATGAGTCCTCGCGCTTGAAGCGCCGCACGCCCGCGCCGGAGCGTCGGCCGGTTGAATACGAAATTGCGGAGCGCCGCTACCACGGTGATACCTATGTCTCGCCGGAAGGTACGCTGGCGGGCATCATGCTGGTGCCCGGGGTGGTGGCGAAAGGCAAAGACGATCCACGCCTGGTGGCGCTGGCGCAAACCCTTGCACGCATGCGCTTTGCGGTGTTTGTGCCCGATATGAAGGGGCTGCGCCAGCTGCGCGTTCGCGTCAGCGACGTACGTGAGGTGGCAGACGGGTTTCGGTATTTGGCGTCGCGAACCGATCTGGCGCCGTCGGGTCGCGCAGGAATTGCGGGTTTCAGCTACGGCGCCGGGCCGGTGATGTTGGCGGCGCTGGAAAAGGATATACGCGATCGCGTGGATTTTATTCTCGCACTGGGTGGCTTCCACGACGCACAGCATACGATCACCTATTTCACCACCGGTTACTTCCGCGACGAGACAACGGGGAAATGGCGTCACCTTGAGCAGAACCTTTACGGCGTATGGGTGTTCGCCCGATCGTACGTCGAGCTGGCGACGCGCGCGGAGGATCGCAAACGATTGACACGTTACTTCGAGGAACTTGCAGCCGAACGCCAGTTCTCGAAGATGAGAATGCTGCCTGGTCTCGCGCCCGATGCGCAGGCGTTGCAGACACTATTGATGAATCGCGACCCAGAGCGTGTACCCGCGTTAGTTGCGCAGCTGTCGCCAAGTATGCGTCGTGAGATGGAAGGATTGAATCCTGCCACGCGCGACCTGAGGCAGCTCGAGGCGCAAATGATTCTGATACATGGGCGCGGTGACAACATTATTCCCTTTACCGAAAGCATTGCCCTGGTGAAGGCGCTGGCGCCAGAACAGGTGGAGTTGTTTCTTATTGATGGCCTTGCTCACGTCGAGTTGAAACTGATGCGACAGGATGTGCCCATACTGTTGCGGGCGATGGAGTCTCTACTTGCGCGGCGGGCGAACGAATGACTGAGCAATCGCCAACCTGGATAGACTGAGAGCCAACTCAATACATGATGGGCGACGCGTAACAGAATTTCGCGCGGTTACCGAGAACTCAAGACGCCTACATTGCCGATCAAGTCACTGTCGGTATTGACGAATTGTTTGAGCAACGTCGATGGCACAGGCAACACACGACTCAATGCAGCGCTACCGATGGGTGCCTCTGAATTTTTACTGGTCGCCCGAAAGTGATCAATTAACGTATCTCGTGGATCAGGGCAAGGCCGGCGATCTCATCAACTGCAAGCACAACGGATGGTTTTAAAGGGCAGCAGTGCAACGGAACGGTCATGCGATCCATCTAGTTTTCGTCCAATAGTTCTCTAAACCGCGCGCCGGCTCTGGAGAGACGCATTTTAGCGGCGCTAAGTTTTATTCCCAGCACTCTAGCGATAGCAGCGATGGGTAGATCGCTGACGTAACGCAGAGTCAGGATTTCACGGTCTTCGAAGGACATTTTGATCAGGACGCGTTCAATGTCTCTGCCCAATTCTGTGGTATCGGAGTGCTCGGGCGATGCGATTGGCTCCGGCGCATCGTTGCTCGAAATGAACAGCCGTTTTTCCCGACTGAGCTTGCGCAGCCGGGTCATGCATTCGTTGTGCGCGACGCGAAACAACCAGGTACTGAACGAAGCATCCCGTTTGAAATTCTTGAGCCCGTGAAATACGCGTATCAGTATTTCCTGATACACATCTTCGGCATCGTGCGAGTTGCCCAGCAAACGCCGGCAGGTGCGCAACACCCGCGCTTCGTAAGCCTGCATCAGCACGGAAAACCCTGTCGTTACGTACGGAAGCTCGCTTTGCACGCGCTCGACGAGCTCCCGCTCTGTCCCTGTATTTGACCTGAACTGGTCCACGCACGGATGAACCGCTGGCCGTCACTGGCGATACACCGCGAGTCAAGCCTCGGCGGTGCTTTTGCGCGCCGTGCTTTGTTGGACCAATTTGTCGATCAACTCCCGATTGGACAGATAGTAGGTTTTCGATGCACCTTTGACTATGGTCTTGGCGGTGCCGACTTCAACCACTTTTCCTTTTACGTCACCGATTTCGATGGTGCTTCCGGCTTTGAACAACTCGCGGGCGTAGACGCCGGCAATGACATTGGCGGCGATGTCGCGTGTGCCCAGACCAAGCGACAATGCTACCGCTGCACCAATCGAGAACAACAGGATCGACACAGCAAGATTCAGCAATTCGGTCTCGATTTCGAGTTGCCCGATCGCCAGTGACGCGACGACGATGACGAATAAGGAGTACACGGCCAACCCGAGCCCGCGCGCATAGCTGAGATTCATCGTATCGCCAAGGCCTTGCACCGTGTTGCGCATAAACTTGGCGAGAAACAGGCCGACAAGTACGACGAAAGCAGCACCAATGACTTTAGGTAGATACAGCACGAAGTCATCGATCGTTGCTGACACGCGCGGCAATCCCAGGACATCGGCGGCCGACACCATGAAAGTCAGCATGATCAACCAGAAACCGACTACACCGATCAGCTGGGAGGCTTGCGACATCATGTTGAAATTCGCCAGGATATTGGCGAGTCCGGCCTTTTCACTGAGCTTGTCGACGCCGATTTTGGCAAGGAACTTGGCCAGCACGAAGCGCAGGAAACGGGCGACGAAGTAGCCGACAATCACAATGACAACCGCAGAAATGAAGTTGGGAATATACCCCACCACTTTGGTCCATAACGCCGTCATGGGGCTGAAAATGGCCTGCTGTAACGCCTGGATTTCGTTCATGATTCTTGCTCTCCGGTTGGTTTATCCGCACGCCCAGCCGCACCATGGACATGTGTGGCGAATAGCGTGAACAGCGGTGCCGAAATTACCGCCAACACCGCCCATATGTGGGCAAAAAACAACGTCACACAATCAATCAGCGCGACTTGTGCTTTGGCACGGGCCAGTCCTTTCGCTACACGCTCCGGACTTTCGGCAACATCATCCCCGGTGAGCGCGCGCGCGATAGTTACATCCTGCTCCGACATTTTGATATCTCACGAACTAAGTACACAACTTAGTGACGTTTTTGGCAGATCGAAGGTCACAATCATGAATACAGGGATGTGGCTCACTATTGTGGTGCGGGTTCTACCCCGTTGACCCATAGGATCCGGACCCATGCGTATCACGGCCGCACAGGAGCAACGCCAATGGACACCAATGGTGAATCAGTACTCAGTTCCTGGAACTCCCTCAGGGAGCTGGCGGACGCCGGAGACTCGCATAAGTTGGAAAAGTTCATCGAGTCGATCGGACCGAGTGAAGCGTTTCGAGCGTTGCTACGGCTGACGGCCGAGGAGCGGGACAAAGTGCTCACGACGCTTGCACCCAAAGAAGCCGCGGACCTCATCGAAAAGATCCCTTACGAGCTCGCGGCCGACCTAATAGAAGAGCTGCCTGCCGAGGATGCCGCCTCTATCGTCAATGAGATGGCTGTGCACTGTGTGGATTACACAATACTGGTCTGCGGGTGGGCTCCGATTGCCTCTTCATGAATGCTCTGAAACGCCTCGAGCCGTTCGGCAACTTCGCGGGAGTCTTCGAATCGGGCGATATGGAATACCGCTTCGCCCTGGTGTACCAGCGGCAGGTTTGTGCGTCCGATGATAATGCCGTTCGACGTCGCACGAATCTCCGATTCGGCGTCTCCAAACGGGTCGGCGACTACGCCAAGCAGCGTGCCGCGCTTGACTCTGGCGCCGAGCGCCGCGACCGCTCGCAAGATGCCGCTTTCGGGCGCGCGCAGCCAGCTGCTGCTGCGCGCGATAAACGGCTCGGCCAACGGATGTTTGCGGCGCGACGGCGGCAGCATTTCGAGGGCGCGCATTGCATTGACAATGCCTTGTACGCCTGGGCGTATCGCAAGCTCATCGAAACGCAAGGCCTCCCCCGCTTCATACAGCAGCATTGATATTCCGCGTTCAGCGGCAGCTGCGCGCAGGGAGCCATCGCGCAGCTGGGCGTTGAGCAGGACCGGCACCGCAAACGCGCGCGCCAGGCGCGCAGTTTCCGGTTGGTCCAGATTGGCGCGAATTTGCGGCAGGTTGGCGCGGTGCAAAGCGCCGGTGTGCAGATCGATGCCATGAGTGCAATGGTCGACGATTTCACGCATGAATAAATCCGCCAGGCGCGCCGTGAGCGAACCTCGTTCAGAGCCCGGAAATGAACGATTCAGGTCACGCCGATCAGGCAGGTAGCGCGAATGATGGATCACACCGTACACGTTCACTATCGGGACCGCGATCAACGTACCTCGAAGCCGGCGTAACGCAGGGTGCTTTATCGACCGGCGAATTATCTCCACCCCAGTCAGCTCATCGCCATGAATTGCCGCGCACACGAAAAGGCGCGGTCCGTCGCGTTTACCGCGTATCACGTGCAAGGGCATGGTCATCGGCGTGTGTGTATAGAGTTGCGGCACAGGGAGTTCAAGCGTGACGCGTTCTCCCGGTGCCACCGATACGCCAGCTATCACGAGCGGTGCTGCTTTCGTGCGCCGCTTCGGCGAAGTTGTTGCCGATTGTCTCACTTTTGGCTCGGATGTAGCCACGCTCTCGACATTTACCCCTTGCCGCGCGTTCGTGTCTTGTGGGCCTTAGAGTTTTTTTCAATAAATTCGACGATCAGGCCAGCGACGTCTTTGCCGGTGGCGCCTTCGATGCCCTCTAATCCCGGTGAAGAGTTAACTTCCAGCACAACGGCCCCATGGTTTGAGCGCAGTAGATCAACGCCTGAGACATTGAGGCCCATTTTCTGCGCGGCACGGACCGCGGTAGAGCGTTCTTCGGGCGTAATCTTGACCAGACTCGCCGTACCTCCACGGTGCAGGTTAGAGCGGAATTCTCCTGGCTTCGCCTGCCGTTGCATCGCCGCCACCACGCGTTCCCCAATGACCAGGCAGCGGATGTCGGCTCCACCTGCCTCCGTTATGAATTCCTGGAGCATGAAGTTAGCGCGTAGATTCCTGAAAGCGTCAATCAGGCTCTCTGCTGCTTTCTGCGTTTCTGCCAGAACCACGCCTTTACCCTGCGTTCCCTCGAGCAGCTTTACTACCAGCGGCGCTCCGCCGACCAGTTTTATCAAGTCCTTCGTATCATCAGGGCTGCTGGCGAAGCCTGTCAGCGGCAAGCCGACGCCGGCGCGCGCCAGAATCTGCAGTGAGCGCAATTTGTCGCGCGAGCGAGTGATGGCTACTGATTCGTTCAGTGGATAGGTTCCCATCATCTCGAACTGGCGCAACACGGCCGCGCCATAGAAAGTTACTGAAGCGCCAATCCGCGGGATAATCGCGTCGAACGGTTCGATTTCTTCGCCGCCGTAGTGCACACTCGGGCGATGTGAGGCGATGTCCATATAGCACTTGAGAGTATTGAGAACCCGCGCATCATGACCGCGTGTGTGGCAGGCTTCCAGCAACCGGCGTGTGGAATACAGTCTCGAGTTTCGCGACAGTATTGCAATACGCATATCGAGACTCCTTGAACTAATATTCTTTGTAGCGTTGGGCGGCGGGATCAAGTCGTGTGCGCAGTAACGCACGCCGGACTTTTGGAGGCTCGCTCCACCGAGCAAACAGCGCGAACATGGGTGTCGCGATTACAGCCAAACCGCCCACAGGTGCCTCGTTGGTCCGCTAGTTCCGCGCTTTCACAAACTTCGTATTCATTGGGCGCGCGGACGATGATTGCATTCTGTGTACGCATTCTCGACATCTCGAAACTGGATACATACTAGAGACGCCCGAGGCGGATAAAAAGTCACCACAGGCTGGATCGCGAGCCTATTCGAGACCGCTCGCTTTCTCTAACACTGGCGAATCGGGTGCTACCCTGTGGCAAGCAAACGTCGTGGCCATTGTTTCCTTGGCTCGTTAAGAGGCCGTGATTTTGATGGTAGCAACCGCACCGGAAATCCGCTACCCACGCGAAGTAAACTTCGATGCCGAGCCCGCCCTCATTGCCTCCGTGCAGGCTACCTTTTAACGACAGTCTCGAGCCCCGAAAAGCGGTTGAAAATGTCGTCTTGCGCTTGCCGCGGGTGCGGGGTTTCAAACTCCGTCAATACCGAAATTGTTGCAGCTGACTGTGAACAAAACGCTGTCGTCGCAACGGTTAGAGGTAAGGTGACAACAGTCGAAACAGCCGGTTTCTCAGTTGTATGGCCGTCGGCAGTTCGAGAATCTGCTGGCGGTGCAGGGGCGCGACATGGACCAGCTTGTCGTCGATGTACCGGGCTGTCGAAGCAGCGAGTTCGACTGCGTAGCATTCGACGTTGAACTCGAAGTTCAACACCAGGCTGCGCGAGTCGATGTTGGCTGATCCGAGCAGTACCCAGGCATTATCGACCAGCATCAGTTTGGTGTGGTCGAACGGTGGCGGGGTTCGATATATTCGGCACCCAGCGTCGAGCAGCTCGACCAGCCCCGGAGTTGACGCCCACTCCACGAGCTTGAGGTTGGATCGCGCAGGAATCACGATTCTCACGTCGACACCCCGGAGTGCGGTTACCTTGATGGCGGCATTCAATCGTTCATCCGGCAGAAAATAAGGCGTCACCATAACCACCTGGTCCCGTGCGCAGGCCAGGGCGCCCATGATCGTCAGATGGAGTTTGTCGAAATCCTCGTCGGGGCCGTCGGGGATGCCGCGGCAGATCGCATCGCCGACACCGGTCAGTGCAGGATACCATTGCCGCCCTGTCAGCCGTTCCCCGGTGGCAAACTGCCAATCGTCGGCGAATGCGCTTTGCAGTCCGGCAACCGCAGGGCCGCGTATCTCGCAGTGCAAGTCTACGATGGGATGGTGTGGGTTGTCCGCGAGCACGTTGCCCGAGCGAATGTTCATTCCGCCCGTGTAACCGATACGGCCGTCGCATACCAGGATTTTGCGATGATTTCGCAGGTTCGCGTAACGGAATCGCCAAGGCCACAGCGACGGCATGAAGCGCGCGGCCGGTATGCCGGCTTTCTTCAAAGCCCGCAGTACCGGGGGAAACGAATACCGTGCGCCCACCGCGTCGATCAGTACCCGGACCTCGACGCCTCTCGCAGCGGCCTCGCTCAGGGCCTGACGGAATGTTTGGCCCCAGTGGTCATTATCGAAAATGTACGTGCACAAAGCGACCGAATCCCTGGCCGACTCGATCGATTCCAGCATCTTCGGGTAGGCGCTGTCGCCGTTCTCAAGCAGTGCTACGGCATTGCCCTGTATCAACGGCTGCCTTGTCACCCGGTCTGTCAGTTGCGCCAGCCGCAACAGGTGCAACGAATCCGCTGGAACATGCGCGCGAAGCTCGTGGCAGCCGATGGCGAATTGTCGGTCGAGTTGCTCGATTGGCTGGTGATCGGAATACAACTCGTGTGCCCGTCGTCGAATCCGGTTGACACCGAGGATCCAGTACAGGACAACGCCGACCAGAGGCGTCAGCCACACGAGGCCGAGCCAGCCGGTCGCCGCCCGCACATCGTCTTTCCGCAAAACGATATGAAGCGCCGTTAAAATAGCCGCGACCACAATCGAGATTGCGGTCAGTTCGAGCCAGAAATCCAAAATCTGCGATGCCTTCATCACAACTCGGAAATTGCTTTTTAAAGGACCCTGATCACATGTGTAACGACCAACTATGGAAGCTACACGATCCACCTGCGATAAAACATGGTGTGCTGCGACGATGCAAGTTTTCCGATGTGGCTACCGCTATCGACGATCCATCCAGTACGACCCGACCTGGAAGATGGACCTGCCTGGCGCTTCGCTGATGGTCCATCTTTCGAAACAGCATGCCTTATCTCCCGCACGAACCGTGATAACGTATTATCGAAGTGTGTACTGCGTAACGTGCTTACCCAGTCGCGGTATAACCACACCCTTCCAGGAGATGAATCGAATGGCTCTCGATGCGCTTGCCCACTCCTCAGGCACTGTCTTGGTCTGGCTCGGCATCGCATTCTGCATCTCGCAGTCGGCCATGTTTTCCGGGCTCAACCTTGCGGTGTTCAGTGTCAGCCGCCTTCGGTTAGAGGTCGAAGCCGCAGCGGTAAACCCGGCGCCAAACGCGTGCTGCCTTTCGCCAGCGATCAAATCACGTACTCACCACGATTCTGTGGGGCAACGTGGGCATTAACGTGCTGCTCGCACTGCTGCTGTGACCGTGCGGCGGCTGCTATCGTCCAAACAAGACAACGACGCGCGATCGGCAAGCTCGTCACGGTAATACTTCACCATGAGATCGGCGCGCGTGTCACCGACGTGGACATCCTTGAAGACAACGTAACGAGGCTGGAGCTCAGCCTGCCGCCGCTGGCCGAAGAAGTCGATCAGATCGAGGTGCTAGACAGGGATGGAGATCCAGTGAAACAGGTGCGGCGCGCGAGGATCGAAAGCGACCACGAGAACAATCGCGTCGGTATCGTCCTGTATCTCAAGCGTGCGCCGAAAACGGAGTTCCGGTTGCGTCTGTATGACGATAAAGATGAGCACGACGGCAAGCGAAAGTAGCAGCCATCGCAGCCCAAAAAAAGCTTGAGTAAGCCGGTGCTTTCTCAATCAATGGCGCGAAGCGTTATGTTGCAGTAATGGCTTGCGGAAGGCCAGCGGCCTGCTGCTTGCCGATGGCGCCGCCGATGACTGGAATGCGAATGTTCACTGTCTCTATTGGCGCTGGAGCGGGTGAACGGGTGAGCGCGACCGGTTTCAGCTTCGTCCCGGACGTACCAGCCCGCCGAGCCCAGCTTCGTCCAGCACTTGGGTCAACATTTCGCGAATGGCGGCAGGTGAATGCATATCCAGCGCTCGCTTCAAGAGTTCCTGTGCGTTGGCTTCGCGAATACTGCGGATGACCCACTTGACCCTAGCTATGTCGCCGGCGTTGACGCTCAGGCTGGTGGCACCCATACCCAGCAACAGGATCACAGCTGCTGGATCGGCCGCAATCTCGCCACAGATCGAGACGGGTTTGCCACACCGTAGGCCGCACTTTACGACGTCGTAAATCGCTCGCAATACTGCCGGGTGCAACGTGTCGAACAACCTCGCGACACGTTCGTTATTGCGGTCTACGGCCAGCAGGTATTGCGTGAGGTCATTCGTGCCGATGGACAGAAAATCCGCGCGTTCAGCGAACGACGCCGCCTGATATACGGCCGATGGCACCTCTATCATAACGCCGACTGGCGGTCTCGTGATTTGGAAGCCCTCCTGGCGTAACTCTCTGCATACCGTATCAAGGTGTGCAAGTGCCAGGTCCAACTCTTCGATAGTACTCAGCATCGGCAGCAGCAGTTGCGCGTTGGGCAAGCCTCTGGCGGCGCGCAGCATTGCGCGCAATTGCGTATGTAGAACCTCCGGTTGATCCAGCGAGACGCGTATGCCTCGCCAGCCGAGCGCGGGATTCGGCTCGAAGACCGGCAGGTAGGGCAGCTGTTTGTCGCCGCCGATATCTAGCGTTCGCATAGTGACCGGTTGCGGTGTGAACGCCTCGAGCAGGTGTCGGTAGATGGGTACCTGCTGGTCTTCTGTGGGGAAGCGCTCGCGCGTCATGAACAGTAACTCGGTTCGGTACAGGCCCACGCCTTGCGCGCCGGCGCTCACGGCAAGCGGTACGTCTTCGGGCAGGCCAGCATTTACAAGCAGTACCATTGCCCGGCCGTCTGGTGTGACGGCTGGGGCATCCCGCGATTCGGCAAGAAATTCGCTGAGTTCGCGTTCCTCACGGGCGAGACGGGTGAATTCCTCACGCAAGCTGCGGTCGGGATTGACGTACACGCGGCCGCGATAGCCATCCACAACCAGTT
>Ga0224508_10001880_pt1 | contig 18453 bp, 21 predicted proteins | sample SF_Jan12_sed_USG_4_FD_170157 | JGI IMG/M metagenome (GOLD analysis project Ga0224508, IMG submission 170157) | Sediment microbial communities from San Francisco Bay, California, United States - SF_Jan12_sed_USGS_21 | ecosystem: Environmental > Aquatic > Marine > Sediment | place: USA... | reverse complement strand
CTCTGGAGGTATTACTCTCGTTAGTTTTTGAGATACAAATGGATCTAAAGGAAATTCTAAAAGAACAATCATCTATGATTTCTAATCAGTCAAAAACTAAACCCAAAACTAAACCCAAAACTAAACCTGAAAAAAAATAGCTCTATTTTGACATGTGAATTATATCTCCTGCAATTATTCTGTATTCCTTGTTATTTTCTAATACCACCAATGCCCCATCTTCATCAATTCTGATTGCTTTTCCTTTAATTTTTGTATCTGCCGTGTTTAATTCTACATTTTTTCCAATTGTTGATGATCTAGATGTCCACTCAAAAATAATTCTCTTTGTCTTCTTTGCATTAAGTGATTTGTATATTTTTTCTAATTCTACTAAAAAAGTCTGAACCAATTGAATTGGCTTGACTTTCTTTTTTTGTCCATTAAGCGTTGCCACCCCGTAAAAATTTGGTGTTCCTTTAAGTGATTTTTCAATTTGTTTTACATTTACATCGAAATTTATTCCTACTCCCAAAACTAAATTTTCAATTCGGTTTGATTCTAGTGACACATCTACTAGCATGCCTGCCACCTTTTTTCCTTTAATCGTCAAGTCATTTGGCCATTTCAATTCAGGTTCAATTGAGCATGTTTTTTCTATTGCAATTGACAATGCCAGTGCTGATGCAATGGGAAACAGCGTGGTAATGGAAATGTCAAATTTTGGTTGCAATATTATGGATATCCAAATCCCTCCTTTTGGTGAAACCCACTTTCTTCCTGCCCTTCCTCTTCCGCCTGTTTGTTTTGACGCGACTATCACTGAACCATTATGTGATGCATCGTTTGCCATTTTTAATGCCTGATTTTGTGTGGAGTCGATTGTATCAAAATAATATGCTTGCTGTCCTATGATTTTTGTTTTTAGATTCGAGGTAATTTCCCACGGAAGTAGCATGTCTGAATTTGATATGAGCTTGTAACCCATCTTTTGTTTGGATTCTATAGTGTATCCCAATTCTTTGATTTTTTTGATATGTTTCCATACTGCAACCCTGCTAATCCGTAATACGTCACTCAAATCCTGACCTGAAAGATATTCTGTATTGTGAGTTTGTAAAAATGTGAGTACTTTGACTAATCCTGGATTGTCAATAGAATTGTAAATCATCTGTGACTTATTTTTATTTCAGGTATAAAACATACTCTAGAATCCGATGTCAAAATCAAATCCTCCGTCACCACCATCTGCACCATCCATTCCAGCATCTCCCGTATCTGGCATATTTTCTGGCGACACATAGTCTGACATTGGTATGGCCATCATGCTAAACATCATTGAAAACATCATCATGTCCATCACTCCGAAGAACATCATTGAAGGAATGATTGATTTGTTATCCTCCATTTCCTGTTTCAATTTCTCTTTGTCACCTATTTTGTAGAGTACTGACATTTGATTCCATTTCGTTTGTAATTCGTGGACTCGCTCATCTACTTCTTTAGAACCTTTTTCTGTGACAGTGATCTCTATTTTCATCCCAAGCCATCCTTTTTTTTCTTCAGTCTGAATAAAACCTCGACGTTCTAGTTGTTCCAATATGGAATTCAATTCTTCGGGTTCGATCTGTGTCATTTTCTGGATTTTGTCAAATTTTTTTGTTCCATGCTTTATTGCACCTAAAACTATGACGTCTTTTGGCTCTGAATCCATGACTTGTTGTTAACATTGCGATTAAAAAATTCTTTGCATGCTTGAGAATAATTTTAAAAATTATATTCTGCATGATTGACCGTCCATTATGGAGCAAGATCAATCGTCGGATGAACAGATTCGTGATATCCTATCCTTGAATAAAGTGGCCGTGATTGGAATGTCTGGAAATCCTTCAAAAGCAGCACATTATGTGCCCAAATATCTTTTTGAGAACGGGTACGATATTATTCCTGTGAATCCATCGTCTGACGAAATTTTGGGAAAGAAATCTTACAATTCTGTTTCTGAGATAGTAGGGGATGTGGACATCGTTGACGTGTTTAGGCCATCGGATCAGGTTCTACCCTTTGTCAAAGAGGCAATAAAGAAAAAACCAAAAGTAATCTGGCTTCAAGAGGGAATTCATAATTCAGAAGCTGAAGAACTGGCAAAAAGTGCTGGAATCAAAGTGGTTTTCAACAGATGCATGTTGGCAGAGCATCAGAGATTATTGAGATGACTGATTTTGAAAATTTTTATCGTGATTTGTTGGAATTTGCCAAAAAATATGAGAAGCAAAACATCCCTCTGAAAATAGAGAAGGATCTTAACAATGATGTAGTCAAAATATTTGGTCAAAGAATTACCTCGTTAGCTAGGGCACAAAATGGTCTTAATGATGTAACTGAACTTGCGTACACTACTGCTGAGCATCATCCTTATTGGAATCTAATCTATAATTGTTCAGAGATTGCAAATAGTGTCTTGGACAAATGGCATGAATCATTGTCTGAAGATGATTTTTCTGATATCGAATGGTCGATAAAGGAACTAAATCAAACACTTGAACAAATTAAAAAAAGAAATCATCCCGATTCTTAGGCAGAGATAAATATTTTGAAATGACAATTATTGCATGTCTATCAAAATTGGTTTGATTGGAAAGACCAATGCCGGAAAGACGACTTTTTTTAACTCTGCCACTTTGTCATCCGAAGAAATTTCGTCATATCCGTTTACCACAACATCCCCTGTGTCTGGAGTGGCACATGCCATCTCCCTTTGTGTTCATCCAGAATTCAAAATTCAAGACAATCCGAATAATTCCAAATGCCTGGATGGGTGGAGATACATCCCGATAGAATTGATTGACTTGCCTGGCTTGATTAAAGATGCATGGAAGGGCAAGGGTCTTGGAAACCAATTTTTGTCCATCGCGGCACAATCTGATGCATTACTTCACGTAGTTGATGCTTCTGGGGGCATTGACTCTGCTGGAAAGATCACTCAACCTGGAACAGGTGACCCTGTTTCTGATTTTGCAGACATTGAAGAAGAGTTGACAATGTGGTACCATAAAATTTTGGAAGGGAATAGGGATAAGATATCAAAATTGATTAAAACTGGCACTGATATTGTAGATGCGATAACTGATCTTTACCGTGGAATCGGTGTGAACAAAATACACGTCAAGTCCGCTCTTTTCACAACAAAACTTGATGAAAAAGATTTTGATGACTTTGATGTGGTTGACAGTAAAAAATTCACATCATATCTGAGAAAAATTTCAAAGCCTACGTTAATTGTGGCAAACAAAGTCGACGTTGAGGGGGCTGACAAAAACTTTGACAGGTTAAGAGTGCGTTACAATGATTCGATAGTGATACCTGCAAGTGGAGACAGCGAGTTTAGTTTAAGACGCGCAGAACAAAAAGGATTGATAAAATATTCTCCTGGCTCGGAGCAATTTGAGATCATCCGTTCTGACGAACTTAATGAGAAGCAGAACAACGCACTGAATTTTATCAAAAAAGGGATCATGGGGGAATATATGCGGACTGGTGTTCAATTCGCAATCAATGTCGCAGTTTTTAAACTGTTGAAGATGAATTGTATTTATCCCGTTGCAGATGAAAAAAACTTCTCTGACAAAAATGGCCGTGTATTGCCTGACTTGATTTTACTAAAGGATGGTTCCACAATCAGTGATCTTGCAAAAGAAATCCATTCTGATTTGACTAAGGGCCTTCTTTATGCAAAAGACTTGAGATATAATCTGAGACTGCCTGTAGACTATCAGCTGAGGGATAGGGATGTCGTGTCCTTGATCAGTGCCGTGCAAAAATAATCTTATCATCTGAATGCGTTTCTTTAATTTGTTCAAAATGATTGGTTTGTGTTTCTAAAAAATCTCCAACACTAGCATCTCTTGGAAAACTCCTTCACATCTGATGTAGTATCTAAAAACAATCATGATAATTGCATGTTATGCCATATGACACAGGGGTTTTTGAGCCTATGATCATTTTTTATCTATCTTTGTAAGTGATTTGTCTGAAATCTCCAAATACGTAAATTCTTCAGGTTGGATAATTTTTGCAAGGATTTCTATTCCCTCCACAGTTCGTATGCTGGGTTTGCTAAAAAAAGAATTTGCATCCACTGCAAAAACTTGATCGTTTTTAACAGCTTTTAGCAAATTCCATGATTCGTTATTTTTTAAAATTTTATCATATTCTGTCACTGTCCTACGTGTGTCAAATCCGCATGGCATTAAGATGACTATGTCTGGATTCGCTTTGATTATTTCGCCCATGTCTAATCGCCTTGAATGCTCCCCTGATTTGCTTATCACGTTTGTTCCTCCTGCAATCTGTATCATTTCCGGAACCCAATGCCCTGCAGTAAAAAACGGCTCAAGCCATTCTATGGCCAATACCTTTGGATGTTTATCGTTGCATCTTTCTTTGACAATACTGATTCTTTTTTCGAGTGATTCTGTAATTTCTTTTGCTCTGGATTCCTTTCCCAGCTTCTTGCCCAATTCTGTAACTGAAATTATGATTTCCTTCATGTTATGCGGATTCATTGAATGCACTGTTGGCTTTTTTTGAAGAACGTCTTTTGCTTTATCTACTTGACTAGTGTATGCTGCACAAACTTCGCACGTTTCTTGTGTAATGATTAGATCAGGATTTGCATCCTTTAGGTTATCTTCATGTAATACAAAAATATCCTTCCCGTCTTTTAACAACTGGCAAGTTGCTGCATTGATCTCTTTGCTGGATAGCTCATCTGAACTTATTACTGAACTGATCACTTGTGGTTTTGACATTGCATCTTGCGGGTATTTGCACTCATGAGTGACTCCGTAGAGATCATCTTGTACTCCAAATTCATAAAGTAGTTCAGTTGCACTTGGCAAAAAGGAGACGATTCTTTTTACTGACATATCTCCTGTTTTGAAAATATCCCTTAAACGTCATCCGTTGACAACACCCCAATTTCCCTCATTAGGCAACTTAATAGGTATATTTTAGGCACAATTTACAATGTCTCTTAATTCTAGAGAAATTAGACGTTCAATTTTGGCCAACTGGCATGAGACGCTTTCAAAACATGGAAATCTGTTTTCTTCTGATTCTATTAGCGGCACAAGTCCGCCGTCTGTCTTTGTGGGTTCTTACAATTATCCTGAGGTCTTTGTCGGTCCCATGGTTCCGCCAATTCACGGTGATACGAGCTTACTTGACAGCCCTGAAAGATGGGCCGGCAAGTCATTGGAAGACATTGTTAATTTCAGATTAAACCTAGTTCGCGGCATACAAAAAATTCCAATTGATCAAACTGATGGACGTTACATTGAAAATCTTCAGGAAGTTGCAATGTCTTCAAAACCTACTGATTCTGACTTGATATTTAAAAAATCTACGTCATCGGATATTTCAATCGATGGTGAAAATGCGCCATTTGGTCCCATTGGAGAAATAAAATCTGCAAAATTTTCTGGAACGACTGCTGTAAAGCCCATCGAAAAAATATACTATGACAAAGACTTGAAAGCACAAGACGCTGTTCTGAATTTGTATCATTCTGGAATTGAAATTTCTAAAATTCAAAAATGTTTTAGCATTGGGATGTTGGGACAAAAAAGAAAACTGGTTCCCACAAAATGGAGTATAACTGCAACCGATGACATCATTTGCACATCACTCACTGATGAAATTTTGGATTACAGCTTGATTGATTCCTGCAGGGTTTTTTCTTATGCGCACTTAGGAAATATTTTCAGCATTGTTTTATTTCCTCACAGATGGATCTATGAGATGATTGAGGCATGGTATTCAAATGGGGTTTTGGGATTCGGTTCTGACTGCGAGGATGCACGTGGCATTGATCATTCACCTGCAATAGCTGGCGCTTATTTCGCTGCTAAATTGGGTGTCTTGGAATACCTGGTTAAAAATAAAATTCAAGCAGGAGTCATTATTTTACGAGAGATTAGGCCCGAATATGCCATTCCTGTGGGTGTATGGCAAATCCGTGAAGGAATTCGTGAGGCTATGAAACAAAATCCGACGATTTCTGATAGTTTTGATGCTGCTTTGTTGTTGGCTTCAAGTAAAATGAGCATTAGTAAATCTGAATGGCTTGGGCATGGGAACATCCTTGGTTTGATGAGACAAAAAGTCCTCTCTGATTTCTTTTGATTTTTAAAATGAGAGTAAATTCGCCTTGGATTTTTAATAAAAGAATGAACCTATGGTGATGAAATTTTTGAAAATGAATTCATCCAATCACGTTGTTTGAAAATCTAAAAACTGGCCTTGACATCTTTTTTGATCTGCCTTTTTTGATCCCTTTTTTTCTTAATCAGACTAAACATGATCATTCCAACATTGATGATTGAAACAATCTCAATCAAGTCAACTCCGTACAAGAACCAATCAATAACTGGATGGACTCTGGATACAATTCCTGCTTCTAGCATGATGTCTGCGTTCCATACCATGTGCGGAACTTGAATGAATTGTATTATCGCAATCAGTATTACACTTCCTAATATCTTATTTTCATACCATTCCCAAAATCTACTCCATGCTTTCATGTTTCTAATTCGCTTTTAATTCTATTAAACACTGTGAAAATTAGACTCCACTAATTAGATTCGCCTAATTTTTTTGGGCGTAATAATAATTAGTATATACTAATTAGCATAAACTAATTTTTAATTTTCAGCTTTTATTTTCTCTTTTCGCATCCAGATTGTTTTTTCTTTATGATCAATTAATTCAACATTCATTTCATTTAATTTGTCTCGAATTTTGTCTGCACCTTCAAATTGTTTCTCTTTTCTAAATTGCTCTCTACTTTTGATCAGTTCGTCAATCTTTTGTTTTTCATCTTCAGTAATGCTTGGAATTTTTAATCCCAAAATTTTCAACATTCTTTCTAATTCAATTTTAATGGTCTCGGCATTTTCTCTTCCGAGTTTTTCATCTGCTGCCAGTCTATTGGTTTCTTTGACCAGTTGAAAAAATGCCGACAATGCAAGATGTGTGTTCAAGTCCTTTTCCAACGCACTGTTAAATTCGGTGCTCTGCTTTTCAATGATTGATCCAATTTCTTCGTTGTTTTCGCTGTCTGCATGAATCAATTCGTAATAGCACGTTTCAACCTGCCTCCATTTCGTAAGATTCTCTCCTAACATCTCTTCTGAATAATCTATAGGCTTGGAATAATGTCCCGACAAACAGAATAATCTGATCACGTTGGAACCCCAGTTTTCCAAAACATGTTTGATTGATTTCATATTTCCGACCGATTTTGACATTTTTTCACCGTTTATCGTTACCATTCCAACATGCATCCAAATTTTGGCAAATTGAGCGCCAGTGCATGATTCTGACTGCGCAATTTCGTTTTCATGGTGAGGGAAAATGAGATCCCGTCCGCCACCGTGAATGTCAAAGTTCTTTCCCAGATATTTTACACTCATTGCCGAGCATTCGATATGCCATCCGGGCCTTCCCTTGCCCCATGGACTGTTCCATGTGGGTTCCATGTCTGAAAATTTCCATACCGCAAAATCTAACGGGTCTCTTTTTTCCTCATCTACCTCGATTCTTGATCCTGACTGAAGCTCATCTATCTTCTTTTTAGACAGTTTCCCGTATTCTGAGAATCTTGATACTGAAAAATAAACCCCATTTTTTGAAATGTATGCGCTTTCTTTGCTGATTAACTGTTTGATGAATTCTATGATGTCTTCTATGTGCTCTGTTGCTTTTGGATAGTTTGTAGCCCGTTTGACATTCAGTCCATCAAAATCCTTGAAATAATTGTCGATGTATCTGGCACTTATGTTTTCTGCAGACGTGTTTTCTGTCTTTGCCCGATTTATGATTTTGTCATCGACATCAGTAAAGTTTTGAATGAATTCAATTTCGATGCCTTTGCTTTCTAAATATTTTCTTAGAACATCAAAAACTATGATTGTCCTAGCATGACCGATGTGAGATTCATCATAAACGGTCACTCCGCAAAGATAGATTTTCACATTCTTTGAAACGTCCACCTCTTGTTCCAAATTTGATAAGGTATCTTGCAGTTTCATGCTTAACTTCTATCTGGTTTTTGTGGGAGTGATCTTTTATGTTCACTGTTTACAGTCAATTTGTTTATTTTTTCAATATCTGTTCTGTCTATCTGAGTAAGCTTTTCAGTCTCATCAATGCTTAATTTTTTATCTAGCATACAGTACAAGACAGAATCAATTTTCTCATATGGCATTCCTATCTCTTTTTCGGCTTCGTGCTCTTTCCATAGGTGTGGGCTGCTCTTTTTTGAAATAATATTTTCTGGTACTCCCAAATATTTTGCAATTTCTCTGACCTGGATCTTGTATAGCGAAATAATGGGCGTAATGTCTGATGCCCCGTCCCCAAATTTAGTGAAATACCCAATCATGTACTCGCTTTTGTCGCTTGAACCTAGGACGAGATAGTCTCTGGAGTTTGCATAGTAATACAGAATGTTTGTCCTGACTCTTGCCCGAAGATTTCCGCTGGATCTTTCGTTTAGTTCAACATGCATCATGTATTCATTTATGATTGGGTTGATGTCAATTAGCTTGTATTCTATTCCTGTCAATGCGATGATTTTGAGTGCATCCTCCGTTTCTGATTCTGGTGTAATTGCGGTATCTGGCATTATCAGTGCAAGCGTTTTGTCTTTTAGTTTCCTTTTGCAAATGTAAGATAACACCGCTGAATCTATGCCTCCACTCAGTCCCAAGATGATTCCTTTTGCATGGCTTTTTTCAATTTGTTCGGATACAAACTTTTCAATCGTTTCAGTAATTGCGGGATAATCTTGATTTATGATTTCGTTTATGACATCCTGATTCAACAATTAGTTTCTAGAACATGTGTGAATAAAACTTATGCCTAATGTTGAATTAAAAACAACTACTCGAGTTCTGATATTATCCATATGCTTGTATGATGTAAAACTATCACTGGGCAATTCATGTCAGTTATGACTGATGTTGGATACAAAATTACACTTGCCAGTTTCCCTGAAAGCATGATTTCAAATTTTAAATGTTAAATTTTGCTGAAGCGCTAATCTGTTTTGCATGGCTAAATGTCGATATAGATACCGTCATCTCGTGCTTGCACGGGATATGTTTCAAGTTTTACATCCTTTAGATAGTCTTTGAGTTCACCTGTTTTGATATTGTAATGCCAAAAGTGCAACGGGCATTCTACGATATCCCCTTCCAATTTGCCTGGCGCAATAGATCCGTCTTGATGGACACAAAGGTCGTCCATTGCATGGTATCCGTCCTGATTAAAAATTGCAACTTGCTTTCCGTCTATTTTGAAAGCCTTGCCCTTACCTGCGTCAACTTCGCCTTTGTCTGCAATTTTCTTCCAGGTCAATATTTTTCTAATATTATTGTTATTTATTTACATTCGCATGATAGAACTTTATAGTCTAATTCGAGTGTAATTTCATTGAGCAAAGTCAAGTCTAGTCCAAAACTGATCAAAGAAGGCAAACTATCTTATGAGTGGGCCAGATCTCATATGCAAATTTTGGACAACACAATAAACCGTTATAAAAAATCAAAACCCCTCAAAGGAATCACCCTTGGATTCTGCTTGCACATTACAAAAGAAACATCCGTTTTACTTATGGGTGCCAAAGAACTGGGAGCTACCGTTGCGTGTTGTGGTGGAAACCCGTTAACCACTCAGGATGACATTGCTGCCTTTTTGGTATCTCAAGGAATCCATGTTTATTCCTGGCATGGCCAGTCCGTCAAAGATTATGATTGGTGCATTGATCAAGTGTTGAAGCACAAACCAACCATTCTGACTGATGATGGTGCTGACATGAACATCAAAGCCCATTTTGACAAACGCTTCAAAGACATGAAGGTTCTAGGGGCTACAGAAGAAACTACTGCGGGTGTAACCCGAATCAGAGCTGTGGAAAACCAAGGTAAGCTTCGTTACCCCGTAATCTTGGTCAATGAAGCCCAGACAAAACACATGTTTGATAACAGGTATGGCACCGGGCAAAGCACAATTGACGGCTATTTGCGCGGAATGAATCTCCTTATGGCGTCAAAACGAGTTGTTGTAGTCGGGTACGGTTGGGTTGGACGCGGCGTTGCATCACGATTCCATGGAATGGGTTCGAAAGTAATTGTTACCGAGGTGGATCCAATCAAAGGACTTGAAGCTCACATGGATGGATTTGAAGTAATGCCCATGTCTCAGGCTGCAAAGATTGGCGACATGTTTGTAACCTGCACAGGAATGACAAGCGTGATTAGAAAGGAGCATATCCTGCAAATGAAGAACGGTGCAATCATGGGCAATGTGGGACACTTTGATGTGGAAATTGACAGTAAATTTTTACTAAAATCATCAAAATCTGTTAAAGAGGTAAGGCCTAATCTTGATGAATGCACTTTGAAAAATGGAAAAATAGTTTATCTAATTGGACAAGGTCGCCTTGCAAATTTAGTTGCAGCAGAAGGACACCCGCCAGAAGTTATGGCTCAGTCTTTCTCAAATCAAATCCTATCTGTTTTGTATATTCTTAAGAATCATAACAAGATGGAAAACAAAATTATCGATGTCCCCAAAGAAATTGATAGGCAAGTAGCTGTTGATGCCCTTAATGCAATGAATGTTAAAATCGACAAGCTTACTTCTGAACAAGTAAAGTATGCGAACAACTGGTAAACTTCTTAACCTCAATAACACATTCAAATAATATCTGATGAACAAGAAAGCTATCATTACTAGTGCATTACCTTATGCAAACGGTGAAATTCATTTGGGACACGTCGCATCAACGTATCTTCCTGCCGACGTAACAACTAGATTTTTAAAATTAAACGGAGTGGAAGCATACTATGTCTGCGCGTCTGATGATTACGGGACTCCCATTCTAATTCAATCGGAAAAAGAGGGAAAGACTCCGTCGGAATATGTTGCCCATTGGAACCGACGTGATCATGATGACTTTTCCGCGTTTAACATCAAGTTTGATTTTTTTTACAAGACAAGCTCTCCTGAAAACATAGCATTCGTTCAAGATGTCTTCAAAAAACTAAATGACGCTGGGCATATTTATGAAAAAGAAATTATTCAATTCTATTGCAATAACGATAAGAAGTTTCTGCCTGACCGATACGTCAAGGGCACCTGTCCTTATTGTAATGCTGAGGATCAGTACTCTGATTTGTGTGAAAGTTGTGGCCGTGTACCCGAGGAAATCAAAGATCCAAAATGTTCCATATGTGGTCAACCTCCGACTAAAGAAAAAACAAAACATTATTTTTACAGACTAACAAATTTTGGGGATTCTTTATCAAAATGGCTGGATGAAAGTCCACATCTTCAAAAAGATGTAAAAAAATATGTCCAAAATTGGATTAAAACCGGGCTGATTGATTGGGATATAACTAGAGACATCCACTGGGGCGTGCCCGTACCGCTTGACGGTGCAGAAGGCAAGGTTTTCTATGGCTGGTTTGATAATCATTTGGCATACATCTCAACTGCAATGAAATTTCTAAATGACAAAGGAATCGACGGAAAAGACTTTTGGAATTCTGCTGACATTTATCATTTCATTGGAAAGGATATCGTGTACCATCATTATCTTTTCTTGCCTGCAATGCGATTGGGAATAAACTGCGAGTACAAGTTACCTGACTACATTCCGACTAGGGGACACCTGACACTTCAGGGAAAGAAAATCTCTAAAAGCAGGAATTGGTATATTGGACTAAAGGAATTCTTGCAATATTATCCCGCAGACTATCTTAGATTTTATCTCGTGTCCATCAACCCCTACTCCCAAGATGACTTGAACTTTGATTGGGATGACTTTACCACCAGGATTAACTCTGAGCTGATTGGAAATCTTGGAAATTTTGTCAATCGGGCACTAGGGTTTACCAAAAAAGCATTTGATGGAAAGGTTCCTGAAAATACACCATTTGATGAAAAAGACTCCGAAGCAGAACAAAAAATCAAGCATCTTGCATCTGTTGTGGGCTCTCTCATGGAACAAAATCATCTTGACAGGGCTTTGAAGAAAGTTATGGAGTTCTCCTCGTTTTTTAATCAGTATTTCCAACACAAGGAACCCTGGAAAAACGGTCCCGGAACTGCAAATTGCGTGTATCTCTCAGTAAATGCTGCGAGAAGTCTGGCAATCGCAACATTTCCATTCATGCCAGAATCCTCACAAAAGGTTTGGAATCAATTGGGGTTAGACGGAATGGTCGATGATTCTTCTTGGGATGGCATGTCCGAATTAGATATTTCATCAGGTCACCTGTTGGGTGACTCATCGCCGCTGTTTGCCAAGGTGGAAAAATCTGACATTGAAAAACACAAAACGCAGTTGGGACCGTCTGAGTAAAAATGAAGACAAAAAAGAAAAGACCCGTTCCAAGAATTTCAACTAGAGGCTATTATGATCTGTCTAATGGAAAGACCCTGAAAAATAATTCCTACCATACCTATCCGAAAAATAATTTTAAAAAATTGATTAATTCCAAAGAGTTTACAGTAATGATTCATGGTTTAAGAAATGACAATGCCGGAGCTGTTGCCAAAATAGGCTTGGCAAAAAACAGATTACATGAACTGGGATATGGTTATCCTGTAATCGGTTTTAGCTATGATTCAAACGTCACTGGTGCACATCTCGTCAAACATGCAAAGCATGTACTTGCAGTGGGCCAAACAATTGCAAAGAAAAACGGACGCAATCTTGGAAAATTCATTGAAGATTTCAAGGCTGTCAGTCCTGGTACGAAGATTCGACTAATGGGGCACTCCTTGGGATCCCAGGTGATCTTGAGCGGTCTTGAATATCTTTCAAAAAAGAAGCAAAATCGTGGAATTGTTGAAGGTGTGTATCTTTTTGGCGCGTCAATTACTGAAGATGTGCCATCTTCTAAAGAATATGGCAAAATACTAGAAAATACTGTACACAAAAAAATTGTAAACCATTATGCCCCAACTGATGAAGTGCTCAATTGGGCAAACAGCGGAAAATTCGTCAAAGGTCCGCTTGGTCTTAACGGGGCAGTTGGAAAAACCATCAGCAAATATCATCAAAAACTAGTAAAGCCAAAAAATCATAGATTTGCAAGCTATGCTGCTGTGTTAAACGCCTTTCCATAGTTTCTAAAAACATCTTTTTGAGTCTCAAATGACATTAAAAAATTCTGCTCTATTACTTGTCATTCCAAAAGAGTTTCTGGATTTAAAGTACTGATTCAATTAATTTACCTCCAACTTCTTCTCCGACCCACCGGCATACATCACAGGTCACGTAATTATTAGGTGCATTTTTTAATTCTGTTTTAACATTTTCTAGGGCACATCTAGGACAATTAAAAATCTCAACGAGTTTACCTTTAACTTCTTTCCCCATCCAATGACCAAGTGGACAGCTCAAGGTGTAATTAGGAGAAATATTTAGTTCCGTCTTTATCTTTTCTAATGCGCATCTAGGACATAATTTTTTTGATTTAGACATACAAACTTGTACAATCTTATTTTCTTAAGCATTACGAGGTTTTAGAAATTAATGCCTACTTTGTGGAATTTCTATTTTTATTGATTGCCATAAACTTGCTTATTTTTCAATGCTCAAAATCATTAATCAAAAATTAGTGCAAAATCTTTGCCTCTAACTATATCCCCTAACACATTGTGCTCCCACTCAAATTTGAACCAACAAATAGCATACCATGTTGTCTGTGTGGCAATTAAAACAAAGTGTCATTTTATGTGCAGGTGGTTTTACTGGCGGTAACTCGACATGCAAACCTCATCTTTGGGATTTTATCAGAAACAACAAATGCTGACTACAAGACTTCATAAAACCCGATTTGCTACTCAAAATCTATGGTATTGTCTGTAAACTTTGTGGTATTAGGAAAACAAGATATCGCATCAGACTTTGGAAAAAAGGGCACAGAGACTGATCTTACCCTTTATGACAGAAAGGAGTCTGACATCATTAAAACATGGGTTACACCAAGCGGATTTCCTGAAAAAATACAGCCATTGTTTCAAGCAATCAATCTTGCAGAATACGTTGTGTTTTATGTGGATAAATTAGACAAGTTTACCGGGGAGCAGATCATTGCACTTGATTCACTGAAAAAAGAGAAAGGAATCTTATCACATACCTTTGACGTGGATGAATCAAAACTTGGAATGATGATCAAGGGAACAGTTGTTGAAAATTACGTAAAAGTTGATCAGGATAAAATCAAAGAGGAGATGGATAAAATGAAGCCCATTACAACGGATGAGCCTTCTGAGATGGTAATTGATCATTGTTTTGATGTAAAGGGCGTTGGAACTGTCATTTTAGGCAAGGTAACTAATGGAAAAGTAAAACAGTATGACAATCTAAAATTATATCCTGCAGACGTTGATGTTTTGATTAAATCAATTCAAATGCACGATGACCCTGTGAGTGAATCCATTTGTCCTGCAAGAGTCGGGTTGGCAGTAAAGGGCGTCAAACCCGATGAGGTGAGTCGTGGAGATGTAATTTCTCAAGAAGGCGCAGTTGATGTAAAAACTGAGATCAAGCTTGATTTTCAAAAAAATCCATTTTACAAAAATGATATTGCAGAAAATCAGGGCTGCTTGGTTAGTATCGGATTGCAGGTAAAATCTGCAAAATTCTCATCAATTTCCCCCCTGATGCTGAAGTTTGAAAAACCAGTTGTATGCAAAACGGGTCAAATCGCTGTAATTTTAAAACCCGAATCTGCAACAATTAGAATACTTGGAAGCGGCACAATACAATAGTCTGATTTAATTAATTCAAGAATTATCATTGAACACTGATGGGAAAACCAATACGTGCTTGCCCTGTTTGCCCAAAATGCGGTTCAAAGAGATTCATCAGACTAGCAGGCGAAAAAGTCACTGTGAAATGTCGTTCGTGTGACAAGATAATTGAAATCTAAATCATAGTTAATATTTGCAACATTCTTGTCATAGTCATGGCAAAAACATGGAAAGATAACGACATCAGTCTTGATCCAATAAATGATCAAACAATTGCTGTAATCGGTTATGGAATCCAAGGTGATGCACAAGCTAACAACATGAAAGACTCTGGTCTTAATGTGATAATTGGCCTTAAGGAAGGCGGTAACAGCTGGAAAAAGGCAGAAGCTGACGGTCACAAAGTAATGTCTGTTGCAGATGCAACAAAACAAGCCGACATTATCCACATATTGATTCCTGACATGATTCAAGGTCAAGTATACAAAGATGAAATCGGACCAAATCTTTCAGAAGGAAAAGCATTGTCATTTTCTCATGCAGCTGCAATCTATTGGAAATGGATTGAAGCCCCAAGCAATGTTGATTTAATCATGGTTGCACCAAAGGGACCTGGTTCGAAAGTTCGAGAAACATATCTTGATAATTTTGGAACTCCTTCAATTGTTGCAGTTGAGCAGGACTTTACAGGAAAAGCTTGGGATAGAACATTGGGAATTGCAAAAGCCATAGGAAGCGCAAGAGCTGGACTAATCAAGACTACTTTCAAAGAAGAGGTAGAGACTGATTGGTTTGGAGAGCAGGCTGACCTTTGCGGTGGTGCAGCTTCCATGGTTACAAATGCATTTGAAACTCTAGTTGAAGCAGGATACCAGCCAGAAATTGCATACTTTGAAGTGTTGCATGAGCTTAAACTCATTGTGGATTTAATTCAAAAGTATGGAATCAATGGGATGTGGAGACGTGTAAGTGAGACTGCCAGATATGGCGGACTAACACGTGGACCTATGGTTATGGATTCTGCAAGTAAAGCTAACATGAAAAAAGTTCTCACCATGATTCAAGATGGCACATTCAACAACGAGTGGATTTCTGAATATCAGAAAAATGGCAAGGAATCCTTTGACAAATACATGAAAGAATATGATGCACACCAAATTGAAAAAGTTGGTAAAGAGATGCGTAAAATGATGTGGCCTGATTCCACAGAATAATTTTTTCCCTTATATTTTTCTTAATTTAGAAACACCGGTTGTAATATGATCAATAATTGTTGGTAATGGTGTACCTGGACCAAATACATGATCTACTCCTGACTTTACCAAATCTTTATGGTCTATTTCTGGAATTACTCCTCCTCCTACTATTAGCACGTCATTGATTCCTTTCTTTTTCAATGTCTTTACCACTCTTGGAAATAGCGTTCCATGTGCCCCGTTTAGCAAGCTCATTGCCACTGCATCTACGTCCTCATCTTCTGCAATTTGTGCAATTCTGTCCGGAGTTGCAAAAAGTCCTGAATAGATTACTTCCATTCCTGCATCTCTAAATGCCCTACAAAGTACAAGAGCTCCCCTGTCATGGCCGTCTAGACCTAGTTTAGCAACCAAAATTTTGATGCTACGAGATGCGGTCTTTTGCTTCATGATACTAGTTGTATTTGAGGATATTTTAAAAGGTTTATTTGATTTTCTCTAGTTTAATCTCTTCAAATATATTGATTTAAACCTCCAATATCGTCGTAAAGATATGACTGAAGACGTATGTGATTTCTGTAAAGGGGTTAGTTCTTCTTCGTATGTCTGTGTATATTGTAATGGGACTGGTGAGTGGAATCAAGCTGCTCAAGCATATGTGAAAAATCACATTTGCCAATGCATTGTACTTGATAGAAAATTTTGTCCTGTATGTAATAAGCCATGTCATCATGATACTACGTTAAATCCTAAACAGACAATCGATCCAGGATATGGCGGCATGTCCACACCAGAAATTACAGTTGTAACATAATACACAGAAAAGATTCTAGGCTTATTCTACTGGGATACTCACACTTCTTATACCTGAGAAATGTTTCTAAATCATGTTTAAAGATAAACAAAACAATCATGTTTCTATTGTAAAAAATCCAAAAAATGGGATAATGGTTTAAGGGATTAACATGAGCAATCTTAATACAAATTCTAGTCCAACATGTGCGCGTTGTGGAAAAAATTCCATACTGACTGATGAAGTTACAGGGGAGAATTTTTGTGGCAAATGTGGTTATGTGATCACTGAAAAATCTCAAGAATCTGGTCCTGAATGGAGATCATTTCAAAAGGATGGCGGTGCAGATCCTGCAAGAACTGGTGCCCCATCGTCACTGATGATACATGACATGGGATTGTCCACTGTAATCAATCCATTAAACAAGGATGCATCTGGAAAACCCCTTTCCACATCTATGAAAAGCACTATTGAAAGATTGAGAACATGGGATAGTAGAAGCCAAGTTCATGCACCTGTGGATCGAAATTTGAGACAAGCATTAAGTGATTTGAATAAATTAAAAGATAAAGTTTCAATTCCTGCAAATGTTCTTGAAAAAGCAGCATACATTTACAGAAAAGCATTAGAAAAGAAACTGGTTCGTGGAAGATCCATCTCTGCAATGATTGCAGCCTCTCTTTATGCTGCATGTAGAGACACTGAAACTCCTAGGACATTGAAAGATGTTGCAGATGCTGCAAATGTTAAACGAAAAGACATTGCAAGATGTTATAGATTATTACATCATGAATTGGAATTAAAAATGCCCGTAGTTGATTCAATCCAATGTATTGCAAGAATTTCAAGCAAACTTGAGATATCTGAAAAAACAAAACGATATGCAGTAAAGGTACTCAAAGAAGCACAAGAACGTAAAGAATCAGCTGGAAAAGATCCTATGGGTCTGGCAGCAACTGCACTTTATCTCTCATGTGTTAAAAATGGTGTATCTATCACCCAACGAGACCTTGCAGAAGCTGCAGGTGTAACTGAAGTTACAATCAGAAATCGTTACAAAGGATTAAAAGCTGATCAATCATTAAATTCATAATCTATCTTTTTCAAATCTAGACAATTAATTTCATGTCTTTTTATTTTGTCTTGCATTGCACACATGTGTCTACTCAATGATTATATTTTAAAATCACCAAGTAATACCATGCAAGTATTAAATCAATTAAAAATAGAAGAACCAGAAAGAAAAGAATTTTTTCTTGAAATTCTTTCTGATAAATATTGTAGGTTAATTCTAGAAGCAATAATGGATACTCCAAAATCCGTAATTGAAATATCTAGTGAAAAAACTATCCCACTAAGCACTGTTTATAGAAGAATTCAACTTCTGCATGATTCAAAGATGATTCGAACATCTGGTGTGATCACTGATGAGGGAAAGCGCCTCTTTTTGTATAAGAGTAAAATCAAGGAAGTGAATACGAGTTTTCACGACGGAAAAATTGATGTGGATGTAGTTTTTAATAAAAACTAGTTTTTCTAATAATCATGTTCATCAAAATCTCCGCCTAATGCAATTGTTGCTATGACTGTTGATTCTGTCGTTTGACACTTCATTTCTGAATCGGGTAAAAACTCTTTGAATATTTCCTG
>Ga0224508_10001879_pt1 | contig 18455 bp, 13 predicted proteins | sample SF_Jan12_sed_USG_4_FD_170157 | JGI IMG/M metagenome (GOLD analysis project Ga0224508, IMG submission 170157) | Sediment microbial communities from San Francisco Bay, California, United States - SF_Jan12_sed_USGS_21 | ecosystem: Environmental > Aquatic > Marine > Sediment | place: USA... | reverse complement strand
GACGCCGAGAGCAGGAACAAACGGCAAATTTATCGTCGCGTTTTCCGCAGCGACGACGACATCACAGCTAAGGGCGATTCCCGCGCCGGCTCCTGCAGCCACCCCATTAATTGCAGCAATAGTCGGTTTGGCGGACTCTTGCAACGCCATGACAACCGCTGTGGCACCCTCATCAAATAAGTCCTCCAATGCGCTTTCCGATATGCTTCCATCCGGATTCCTGTCAACGGTCTTGAGGAAAGACGCTAGATTCAATCCCGCGCAAAAGGCCTCGCCCTCACCTGTTAGGATGATGGCATCGACGTCTGGATTCTCTGAGGCAGATCGAATGCAAAGCGCGAGCGCCTTGAATCCGTCGATAGACAGGGGATTCATCTTGCCGGGTTGGCTGAATGATATTCTTAAAGTTCCGCTCAATACTTCCGATCTAAAATCCATCCCGTTTTCTCCAGTAAGGACAGTCCGACTCGCAGTTGGTTAACCGGTTCGCTCGGGCCCCAACAGCATCTTGTTCAACGGTGCCCGCCGTGTGCACACGAAATTCCTACCTTTATTGAATCGAATCCATATCACTAATTCGCCGAGAGCCGGGCTACCCCAGTGCGCCTTGATCGCGGAGGCCACGTATCTCTCCATCCGACTTGCCCAAGGCCCTGAGCGCATCATCTGTGTGCTCGCCAGGTTCGGGTCCGATGTTCCAGTACTGCGGCTTGTGTGCGGAGAACCTGATGGGAAAAGCCAGTTGCTCCTGGCTCTTGCCATCCGGCGTCGGTACGCGTGCGATCATATCGCGGGCCAAAAATAACGGATGTTCGGCTGCCTCGCATAGATTGAGAACCGGCTCGACGCAGGCGTCGATCTGCGCGAATAGTTCTTTGCATTGGGCAAACGTCAGTTGACCGAATCGCTCGCGGAGCGTCTGCCGGATACTGCTGTCCGGTCTGACCAAATCGAGTCCATCGGTTTCGCTCGATTCAATGTCGAGGGCATCGCAGAGTGTGCGAAAGAATTTCGGCTCGAGGCTTCCTACCGACATCCAGCGACCATCACTCGTTCTGTAGTAACCGTAGATGCCGCCGCCGTTGAGTGAATGACTTTCCATGTCTGGGACGACGCCGGCAGCCAGATATCCTGCTCCCGACATCGTATTCAATGCAAACGCGGTATCGGTCATCGAAACGTCGATCGCCTGCCCTTCGCCTGTTTGCTGGCGGTGAACTACCGCGGCGAGAATGCCGGTTACCGCGTGAAGGGAACCTCCGGCAACATCCGCTATCTGAAAGCCGGCAGGTATCGGCCCGGTGGCTTCCGTGCCCGTGTGGCTGCTCATCCCGGACAATGCCAGGTAGTTGCAGTCGTGCCCGGCACGATCCCGGTACGGACCGGTTTGACCATATCCGCTGATCGAACAGAAGATGACACGGGGATTGACGTCGGTCATGGCCGTGTAACCGATACCGAGACGATCCATGACGCCAGGACGGAACTGCTCGACGACGATGTCGAACTCTTGCACCAATTCCAACACCAAGTCGACGGCGGCCGGGTTCTTAAGGTCCAGGCAGATCGACTGCTTGTTGCGATTGAGATAGCTGTATCCCGCGCTCGAGTATTCGTCGAGCGGTTGCATCGTGCGCAGGAAATCCGGTCGGTTCGGCGCGTCGACACGAAGCACGTGAGCGCCAAGGTCCGCCAGCATCAGAGTCGCATAAGGGCCAGGAAGAAGACTCGAAAAATCCAGGACCTTCAATGAACTCAGCAGCCCCACGCCGACCTTACCCTCGGCCGAGGACGGAGCGGCCGATAATTTCCTTCATGATTTCTGACGCACCTCCATAGATGCGCTGTACGCGCGCATCGACGAAAGCGCGGGAGATCGGGTACTCGCGCATGTAGCCGTAGCCGCCGAATAGCTGCAGGCAACCGTCAGCGATGCGACCCTGCATTTCGGTACACGACAGCTTGGCCATGCTGGCCGTCGCCGTGTCGAGCTTGTTGTTCATCAGAAGTGCCGTGCAGTGATCGATGAAGGCGCGGTGAATCGTCAGCTCGGTTTTCATCTCGGCGATCCGGAAACGGGTATTCTGCAGCCTGGCGAGCGATGCACCGAATACCTTCCTTTCCTGGACGTACTCGACCGTCATGTCGAGAGCGGCTTCGGCCGCCGCGACGGCCGTCAAGGCCAGCATCCAGCGCTCCCTGGGCAGTTCATCCATCAGCACCACGAACCCGTTGTCGATGTCCCCAAGCAGCTGCGACTGTCCAACCCTGACGCCGTCGTAGAACAGCTCCATGGTGTCTGCCGAGTGCTGGCCGATCTTTTCGAGACGCTTGCCCCGGCTGAATCCCGGGGTATCGGATTCGACGATGAAGATCGACATGCCTTTCGACGCCGATACGTCCGGATTGGTCCGCGCCACGGTCAGGACGATTCCGGCGTGGTGACCGTTGGTAATAAAGGTCTTGCTGCCATCGATAATGAAATCATCGCCATCGCGTCGGGCGGTGGTACGGATGCCCTGGAGGTCACTGCCGGCCGCCGGCTCGGACATAGCGATTGCGCCGACGAGCTCGCCGCTAGCCATCCGGGGGAGGTATCTCTGCTTTTGTTCCTCGGTACCCGAGCCCAGCAGGTAGTGTGCAACGATATCGGAATGCACGCCGACGAGACTGGCCAGTGCCGAGCAGTTCGCGTGGCTCAGCTCGTCGATGACAGCCGCCGCAAAGGACGCCGGCACATCGCTGCCACCATACTCTGATGGGATATCGACGCACAACACTCCCGCCTCGCCCAGCTGATTCCATACCTCGCGGGGCATTTCCTCGTTCTCCTCCCACTCCGCAACATGAGGTTCAATCTCCGACTGCACGAAGCGCCCGACGTTTTCGCGGAACAGCTCGAGTTCCTCCGCGAGCGATGTATCGAAATCAGTTGAGGGTGCCGCTGTTACCATCGATTAGTTGCCTCGAACGTTTGTTGAAAAATGACGGATACTGCTATGGACATATGTAGTAGTGGATATGACATCCTGCGATGTCAGCTCCGTTGATAAAGGGTCACGACACAGGCACCGCCCAGGCCGAGGTTATGCGACAGCGCTACCCGTGCATCCGGCACTTGGCGAGATCCCATGGTACCGCGCAGCTGCCTGACGAGCTCGAAGCACTGCGCCAGTCCCGTGGCGCCGAGCGGGTGACCCTTGGAAAGCAGACCGCCAGACGGGTTGGTCACCACCTTGCCTCCATAGGTGTTGTCGCCATCCCAGATGAATCTTTCTGCGCTGCCTTCCGCCGTCAGTGCGAGGCCCTCGTAAGTGATGAGTTCGTTAGATGTAAAGCAGTCGTGCAGCTCTACGACGTCGATGTCCTCAGGGCCGACACCGGCCTGGTCGTAGACTTCGTCTGCCGCGGCCGCCGTCATGTCATACCCAACGACGCGCATCATGTCTTTGTCGCCGAAGGTCGACTCGAAATCGGTCTTCATCGACTGGCCGCTGATGCGGACGCTCGCGTCGATGCCGCGACCGCGCGCGTAAGTCTCCGAACATACGATGGCGGCTGCAGCACCGCAGGTCGGCGGGCAGCACTGTAATCGTGTCAGGAGCTTGCTGACTCTGGGCGAATTCATTACGTCGTCGACGCTGACTTCCTTGCGGAAGATTGCGCGCTCGTTGTGCACGGCATGTTTACTCGCCTTGGCCCGGATCTTGGCGAAGGTCTCGTCCCTGGTGCCAAACTTCTCCTGGTACGCAATGCCAGCGCCGCCGAACATTTGAACAGCCATTGGCACGCCGGGGTCGTCTGCAAGCTCGTCGGCCGCAGCGATGAAGTCGTCGAGTGGACCCGGACGATCCGTCCAGTGCTCCGTCAGAGCGCCCGGTGACATCTGCTCGAAGCCGACGGCAAGTGCGCAATCGACCGCGCCCGACTGCACGGCCAGGCGTGCCAGGAACAGAGCCGATGAACCGGTCGAGCAGTTGTTGTTTACATTGACGACCGGAATACCCGTCATACCAATCTGGTAAAGAACACGCTGGCCACAGGTGCTATCACCATATACGTACCCGGCATATGCTTGCTGGACGTCTTCGAATGCGAGACCTGCGTCCTGTAGCGCCATATTGACGGCTCTGGCTCCCATGACGGTATACGGCTCGTTTTCGCCGGGTTTCACGAACGGCGTCATGCCGACACCGGCAACGACGACTTTAGTATTCACAATGCGCTCCCTGACCTCTGGTTTCAGAATCGATAGTTAGCTTGAAGTGCATAGGTGCGCGGGCGATTGACGAACGCGAAGTGACTAAGCACGCTGAACGTACTCGAAGACAGAGGCACATTATTGGCGTACGACACCACGCTCTCGTCCGTCAGATTACGTCCCAGGATTGCGATGTCCCATTTACCGTCCGGCGAACCTAATGAGAGGCGAGCGTTGGCCAACCAGTAGCTGTCCTGGATTACGGTCGGATCCAGGTTTTGCGACGTGTGGTAATCGTCACTGTAAATCAGGTCGATAGTAGCGCGTGCCACCAGATTCTGGCCGAGCGATATCGAGTAATCGCCGGACAGCGTTCCCGACAAGTCGGCGACATACTGGTTTGTACGACCCTCATACGAAATCGTGCCGCCCGCCGAGCAGTCACCGGATTGCACTTCTAGGAAATTGCACTGACCGTTCTCGAAGTCGGTAAATTCGAAGTCTATCCACGCAAGAGAGCCACTCAGCGTGAAATTATCCGTCACAGCCCAACGCCCATCCAGTTCAACACCCATAATCTCTGCCTCGGCGGCATTGTCGACAAGGAAGCCGAGCCGTCCGTCAAAGATGCTGACCTGCAGATCGTCGTATGTGGTGAAGAACAGCGCCGTATTGAGCTCGGCTACGCCGCCACCAAGGCGGCTCTTACTACCGATTTCAAAACTGGTCGCTTCTTCCTCTTCGTACTCCCAGGAACCCTTGGTCGGATCGGCCACCAGAGGATTAGTAGTATCTGGTACCACGTTACCTCGGGCATCGTAACCGCCGGCTTTGAAGCCGGTCGAGGCCGTGGCGTAGACCATTGTCGAGTCGCTCCAGTCGTATTGCAGCGTAATCTGGGGCGTGAAACTGCTTTCGTCCCGGCTGGTAGCCAGGTCGTGGTCGACCACCTGCAAATTGAACAGGCCGCCGAAAACGGCTGATGCGAGAAAGGCCTGGCCCGGATCACTGACTTCGGTGCCGTCGAGGTTGCGCAGCACTATCTGTCTTGTACCTTCTTTATCTTCGGAAGAATAGCGACCGCCAACAGTCAAACGCCACTGGTCATTGATGTCCCACGTGGCCTGTGCGAACAGCGCCCAGAGGTCGGTGTCCTGGGTGAATGTCCGGGTGGCCCCCGTCGAGGCGATTGCTGTGCCGCCACCGGGAACCCTGCCGTTAACAGCGGGGACGAGGATGCTGTCAGCCGGTACTCCAATGACCTCGCCGAAATCGAGGTCGCTGGTCTGGTAAAAGAGCCCCACGATATAATCGAAAGATTGGCCGCCCGGCGATGTCAAGCGCAGTTCCTGGCTGAACTGATCGTACTCTTCTTCCAGCGGCACTGTCAGCACCGAGGCGCTTGAGAAATCGCAGTCGCAGTGCTCGTCGTATTCGTAGGACAGGAAACCGGAAACCGATGTGATCGTGTGGTCACCGAGCTGGTAGTCTGCTGTCAGGGTCAGGTTCTCGGTGTCGTTATCGCTGTGGTCGCCATTCGAGGTGCGCTTGTAGTCCTGTTCGACATTAAGGCCTTCCGCAGGCTGACCAAACACCAGGGTCTGAATCTCGGAGTAGTTCAGCCCCCCGAAATCCGGATTTACCGAGGGGAAGTCGTCAATGATCTCGATGTCCCGGCCCGTGATGTCAAAACTTCCTGTCTCGGCTTTCATGGTCAGGCTGAGGTTGTCGGTTGCATCCCACGTCAGGGTCCCGCGGACCGTAAACTCCTCGCGATCCGCTTCGTCAGTGCCGAGATGCAGGTTGTCCATGTAACCGCCCAGCTCCCTGTAGCGAACCGCAAAACGGGCACCCACGGTTTCGCTGAGCGGGCCCGAGAGGACCAGTTGGCCCTCGATTTCCTCATGATCCGGCTCGAACAGCGTCGTGATGGATCCTTCGAGTTCGTCGCTTGGTTTGGCCGTAATCATGCTTATCGCGCCGGCGATCGTATTCTTCCCGAACAGAATCGGCTGCGGCCCGCGGAGTACCTCGACCCGCTCGAGGTCGAGAAACGGCGCACGCGACAGTTGCGCGCGGCCGTAATAGATGCCGTCAACATACATGCCGGTGGACTGCTCGAATCCCTGGTTGATGCCCGAGCCGATTCCACGCATGTAGATGGAGGTACCGATGCCGTTCTCCGCCATGGACAGGTTCGGCACATAGATGGACAGGTCTTCGATACGCTCGATTCCCGCGTCTGCCAGTTTCTCCGAAGATATCGCACTGACCGAGATCGGCACGTCTTGCAGGCTCTCGACTCGCTTCTGCGCGGTTACGACAACTTCCTCAAGCATCCGGCCGGAATCGCGATCTACGCTCTGCGCGACAGTATCATTCGAGACAAGGGCGGTTCCGACCAATGCCAAAACCGATGCGAGTGCCCGATTGATCGTTTGATCAAAAATTGATTTTCTGTGCATGATGATGACCTGCTGTAAATAAATATGTGTTTGAAAAAAGACGTGACAAGAACGACGCGCCTCGCAATCGATCAGGGCGACGCACTGGTCAGGATGACCCGATCGACTGGTCATCCGCCCACACCACCGCGACGGCGGTGCTAAAGTGCTTAAGTGATGAAGTCACGAGATCCTGCTGGCGTGCGGATTTGTCGCCGCTCAACAGGACCGTTGCTATTACCCCAGCTGATGGATCCGTATCCACTGTTACTACAGCTTCAACTTCGATATCCGGTATCGCCGCGATCCGTTGTGCAAAAGTGCGTCGGATCGCGTCAAACCTGAGTGCCGGCTTGAACACCTTGTCGAATCCTGTTTTTGGCATCGTGTCCAGTACGATGACCTCGGTAGGCGCAGCCGCCCGCTCGACAATTCGTCCCTTGGCGAACTCGACAAGCTCGTCGGCCAAGATGTCGTACCCCGGATTCAGTTTTACATACGCGATCGGCAGTTCGCCGGCGTATTCATCGGGCTTGCCGACGGCCGCCGCAATTTCGACCGCCGGGTGCGCATGTAACGCTTCCTCGATAACGATGGCATCGATATTGTGTCCACCACGAATGATCTGATCCTTGGCACGCCCGGTGATCCAGACCTTGCCGTCGGCGTCCATGCGTGCCAGGTCACCGGAAATCAGCCATCCGTCCTCGGTAAAGGTCTCTGCCTGTGCCTGTCCGCCGACATAGCCGGGCATGACGCAGGGGCCCTTGAAGCACAGGATTCCGATTTCATCGGTGGCCGCGTGGCCATCTACGGTGCCGTCCGGATGCTCGATGGCAATCTTGACATCGACGTAGGGGCAACGAATGCCCGCTGACCCCCGATCCTCGACGTCCGGCCACGGCTGTAGCAGGCCCATACCGGCTATTTCAGTCATTCCGAAGCCCTGACCGACTTCCATCCCGATCATCTCGCTCATGGTCTTTATCAATCCGGTCGGCACTGCTGCTCCGCCTGTCGCAACGCTGCTCAGCGACGACAGATCTGCGCCAGCAACGGGAACATTCATAAGGGCCGCCAGAACGGTAGGCACGGCCATAAATTTCGTGACCCGTTCACGTTCGACCAGCTGCCAGAAATACCGCACCATTTCCTGATCCCGGAAGCCGATCGGACTCAACAGCAGCACGCGCGCCCCGCGGAAAAGCGGGATGAGGCCACAGATGACAGCCCCTGCAACGTGGAACATCGGCAGTCCCAACGCTATGCAGTCATCCTCGTTGAAGTCCATCATGAGGCCGGTCGCCACCGTTTGGGCGACGCGCATACTCTGCGTGTGCTGAGACAGTTTCGGCAGACCCGTAGTACCGCCGGTATGGAAATACGCAACGGCCTTGTGATCAGATTCGTGCTCGCGGGCTATTGCCGTGACCTCCTGCAGCTCGATCGACTCGTGCAACGGCAGGAATCGTTTTCCAGCGCATTCTTCCCCACCGCCCAACACGTAGACGGTATGAATATCCGGCATTGCCTCAGCGAGAGCTCGACCCTTCTCGTATATTTCTTCGTTGATACCGGGACTCGGCAGAACGAGAATGCGGGTATTCGCCGCCCGCGTTATGCCGACGATGTGGTCCACTTCCAGCATGGGGTTGACAGGGTTGACGACGCCGACGGTTTCGGCGGCCATCATCACGTAGAACGCTTCGGGCACCAGCGGCAAGAAGTGAGTGACGGCCTCGTCCGCCCGCAGGCCGCGTTCACAGAACATGTTGGCCGTCCTGGAGACGTTCTCGAGCAGCTCGGAAAAAGTGACATTGCGGGATGGGCCCAGCGGGTCGCCCACGCCCAGAGCCGTTATAGCTATGCTGTCCGGAATCCTTGCAGCGGTCGCACGCAGCCACTGGTATCCGCTTCTGCCCTCCAGGCGCGCAGCAAGTGGCTTTGATTCGACGTCCGCGACGTCGCGCAGTGTTTCGATCATCATAAGACGTACCCCCGTCTTCTGTCTGGACGGTCTGATCGTATGGTTATGACTCTGGTAATCCCGAGACAGCGTGCTCGGAGACTAATCAGGCAAACTTCGAGTCCAGCACTTGGAATACGGTATACAATTACGACTCACTTCGAATTCCCCCATTTGGGGTGGAGAAGGTTGTGCGCGACATTGACTGGAATGCTGTTGAGAGCGAGGATGACCTGAGGAACATCGCGGCTCCCGTTCTGGAGGAATTCGGATTCTCGTCGGGTGTATTCGCGTATACACCGATCGGTATCGCACCGACCGGCAGACCCGGACTTTTGAAACGTGCGCTCTCTATAAATTTCGACGAGGCCGTAATTCAACAGTGGTTCCAGTTCCAGGATGAACTCTCCGGCCCTACGGCACCCGCGCTAAGTCAGACCTTCGATCCCATTCGCCGCCGCATGTCGCAACGCGTCCTTCCGGAACACCTCAACCTCGAGGACGTCCTGCGAGATAAAGCGGTGGTCAGTAACGTGGTGGCCGCCAATTGGGTTCGTACTCTGCTGCAGATGGGGCTGCGCGAATCCGTCCATACGCCGGTGTTCACCGGGCGCGGCGAGTACTGGTCCCTCGCGGTGTTCCGATTCAAAGACAACCCCAATACGGGCTTGCTCCCGGATTCTGCACTTCGTGATCTTCACTGGCTGGCGGTGCATTTTGTCGCTGTCTGTATCGATAAACTCGAGTGGCGTGGAGGGAGTACGGATTACATTAAACAGCTGCTGACATCCCGCGAACTTGATTGCCTGTACTGGGCGGCCCTCGGCTACTCGGCGCCAGAGACTGCGGAAATCCTTGAAATTAAACACGATACCGTACGTCAGTACATCAAGCAGGCATTGAAGAAACTGAACGCTCGTAACAAGACTCAGGCCATCTGGCTGGCGCACCGATTCGGTTATCTGGCTCTTCCGTAACCCCCTTATGGGGGAGACCAAATCGAGTCCGCTGCTGCTAGTGTTCTCGTTGTTGTAGAGCAGTTCGTGGGGGTGATGTGTGTTCAGTCAGAACCTGCTGCAAGGTCGCACGGCATTTGTAGCTGGCGGAACGAGCGGTATCAATCGCGGTATCGCCGCGGCGCTGGCAAAGGCCGGCGCGAGTATTGCGGTGATGAGCCGTAATCCGGAGAAAGTGGAAGACACCGTCGGCTTTCTGAGCGGCTTTCGAGAAAATGCCACTGTGCTTGGGTTCCCCGGCGACGTCCGTGACTATGACAGCGTCAGAGACGCACTTGGCAAGACCAGCGATGAATTCGGTCCGCTCGACGTAGTTGTATCCGGTGCGGCAGGTCTTTTCATTGCCCCTGCCGGGAAGATGTCGGCGAACGCGTTCAAGACCGTTGTCGATATCGATCTGCTCGGCACTTTTAATGTGTTGCGTGCGGCTTACGAACTTTGTCGGAAGCCGGGCGCTTCGTTTATCAATATTTCCGCCCCGCAGGCTACCGAACCTTACTGGGGACAGGCACATGCTTGTGCGGCCAAAGCCGGTGTCAACATGCTGACTAAAGCACTCGCCTACGAATGGGGCGCTATTGGCATTCGAGTCAATGCAATAGTCCCGGGGCCGATTGAGGGTACGGAAGGTCTGCGAAAATTCTCGGCTGTCCCCGAACTCAACAAGGTTCTGCTCGACAGCGTGCCCAACGGCCATTTCGGAACTGTTGATGACATTTCCAACATGGCGCTTTACCTGGCATCCGATGCCGCAGCCTACATAAACGGAGAGATCATCAGGGTCGATGGCGGGCAGGCGCTGTCGGGCGGCATGAAGATCGATCCGGAGTGGCTCGGCTGAACGGACCACCGTGGACCAGGGAGTTTGCCAATGAACAACGAGATTCTGCTCTACTACTGGCCTACGCCAAACGGCTGGAAGATATCGATCGCGCTCGAAGAGATGGAACTGCCGTACAGGATGCGCCTTGTCAACCTCGGTAAGGGGGAGCAGTTCGAAGAAGACTTCATCGCGATATCGCCCAACCGACGGATGCCGGCGATTATTGATCCGGATGGTCCCGGGGGACAAACCGTGTCGATCTTCGAGTCGGGTGCCATCCTCCAGTACCTGGCGCGCAAGACGGGTCGCTTTTATGGCGAGAACGAACTCCAGCGGATCGCGGTCGATGAGTGGCTCATGTGGCAAATGTCCGGGCTGGGGCCTACGGCGGGGCAGGCTTTTCACTTCCTCAAGTACGCACCGTCGATGCAGCCGCCGCACGATCTGCCCTACGCAAAGGACCGTTTTCGCAACGAGATCAGCCGCCTGTTCAGCGTCCTTGACGAACGGCTGAGCACTGTCCGCTACGTTGCCGGCGATTTCTACTCAATCGCGGATATGGCGGTTTGGCCCTGGGCATCGCTGTGGCGAGGCATGGAGCAATCGCTGGAAGAAAGACCGGCGCTGAAGCGCTGGTTGGAAGAACTTAAAGCAAGGCCGCGGCTGCGCCAAGGCCGCGCTCAGTTCGAAGATTTGCGGATCAGGCCGCAGGACGACCCGTCAATACATAAGGTCGCTTTCGGCCAGAAAAACTGAGCCGGTATCAACGCGAAGATACGAGTGGGTCGGCTGGCGATAATTCAATAAGAAACTGGAGTAAGAGAATGATTTTCTACGATTGCCACACAGCCCCGAGTCCGCGGCGCGCCCGTATGTTCCTGGCGGAGAAAGGCCTGGACGTGGAGGCGCGAGAGGTCGATCTCACAAAAGGGGAACAATTATCACCAGCGTTTCTGGAGCTCAATCCGCTGGGTACGGTCCCGGTGCTTGTGACTGACGATGGTACTGCGCTGTACGAAAACCTTGCGATCGCCACGTATCTCGAGGCTACGACACCAAAGCCGCCATTGCTGGGTACGACTGCGGAGGAAAAAGCGCTGGTCATGTTATGGAATTCGCTCGTCGACCAGCAATTTGCGGTTCCGCTCATGGATGCCTTTCGGAACTCTCACCCAAAGATGGCCGGCAGGGCTCTGCCGGGACCCGAGAGTTTCGAGCAGGTACCCGAACTGGCGGCGCGTGGGAAAGCGCGTGTAGACCTTTTCTACACTCGTCTCGAAAAACAGCTTCAGGGCCGTGAATTCCTGGCAATCGATGCATTCTCGCTTGCTGATATTTCGGCATTTGTAATCGTGGAATTCGCAGGCATGCTACGAATGCCGATTCCCGAGGAGAACACCGCGACGCGCGACTGGCATGGCCGCGTTGCAGAACGTCCAAGCGCGTCAGTGTAAAGAGGTTGCGCGATAACCTTCACAACCTCTTGATGGACCCGACCTGCCCGATAGATCCGAATGGCGATCTGATGCAAGCGCCATCGCGTGATCTATCGGTTCGATATCTGGCTCGACATCGTGATGACGTCCGTGGCAGCTAGCCCGCGAACGCGCTGTCTGTAATCGCACGAGCCTGGATGAGGAAGCCACATGACTGAAGACCTCTGGAGCCCTGGACGTGCCCTGCACCACTACGCTAATGAGGCCGCCGACGAAATCGCACTGATCTTTACTCGGCGGGACGGTAGCCATGACGAGCTAACGCGTACCGAACTCGATCGTTGGTCCAGTCAGGTTGCGTATCGGGTACTCGACGCGAACATCGGTGTCGGCGACTACGTTCCCATTGTTTTTCCGAACTGTATCGAGCACATCGTGGCAACGATGGGCATATACAAGGCTGGCGGAACACCGATGCCCGTTAGCCATTCGATGCCGACCGTCGAACGGAACGCGCTGATCGAACTTGCCAGCGCGAAAATAGTGTTCGCTGATACATCGGATCTGGACGGTATTACGCGCGATCAAATGGCCCGTTCAGGTGACTACCCTGACTCGACGCCGCCGGACGTGACCCCGCAACCGGCAAAGGCGGTGGCCTCCGGGGGCTCCACGGGCAAACCGAAGCTGATCGTATCACCAGGTCCTTTTGCCTATCCGAATGGCGTCCACCCGCTTGCCGTGGTCTTACAGCTCGAGAAACAGGACCTCGTGTACTCGCCAGGACCGCTCTATCACAATGGCCCATTCCTGATCACGCAGGTTGCTTTGTTTACTGGCGCAAGAGCAATCATCAATGAGCGATTCGGTACCTTGGGTACTCTGGACACGATCGAGAGATTCCATCCGACCGTCCTTAACCTCGTACCGACCATGATGCAGCGGATGTTACAGACAGAAACCATCGAGACACGGAATTTGTCCTCCGTGCGGCGGCTCTGGCATTACGCATCCGCGTGTCCTGCCTGGGTGAAAGAAAAGTGGATTGACCTCATTGGCGCTGACAAGGTGTGGGAACTGTGGGCCGCGACCGAGTTCAATGGCCTGACAACCATAAGCGGGGAAGAGTGGCTGCTACGGCGGGGGAGCGTCGGCAGACCGATCATGACGGAGATCAGGATAGTGGGCGACCAGATGAAGGAATTGCCGCCGGGCGAGATCGGCGAAATCTACAGCCGATTTGGCGGCGGAGCACCCCCTTACATGTATCTCGGCGCGGAACCGTTGCCATGTACTGACGACAATTTTTCGAGCGTCGGTGATCTGGGCTACCTCGATGAAGACGGTTACCTTTACCTCAGCGACCGCCGCGTTGACCTGATCATCTCAGGAGGCGCCAATATCTTTCCCGCTGAAGTCGAGTCGATAATCAGCTCACATCCAAAGGTTCGAGATGTGGCTGTCGTCGGCATTCACGATGATGACCTCGGGCAAAGAGTACACGCGATAGTTGAACCCATAGACTTCGAATCCCCACCCGACCAGGTTGAGCTCGACGTGATGTGCTGCAATCAGCTTGCACGCTACAAATCACCGCGCACCTACGAAATGCTTCGAAAGTTGCCGCGCAACGAAGCCGGCAAAATTCGACGCTTAGCGCTTCGGGAGGGGCGCTCCTAGTACGACATTTTGCATATTTCAACCTTGGCCAATGCGTTGCCAGTTTGGATTGATGACCAATCAATCTTTGGAGATTGGTCACAACATCGAAAACGGTCAGGCTATGGTGGCCTGACTCACATAAAAGAGTCTCCGGTATCCCCGGGGCGGTTCAAACTACCTAAATAGCGATCGATTAACTATGGCAATTCAACGTCAGCACGGAACAGTTCAGCCCGGTCTACGCTGGGGCCCCTTCACCGCACGAATTCCTCTCTGGCATACCCGGATGGAGTGGCCCGATTTCTTCCAGGGACTTGTAGTGACCGCTTCCACGGCCATGGCCCTCGTACCGTTGCTCACGACTGCATTCGGACTCAGTTTTGAAGAGGCGATTGCCTGCGCCATGATCCACCTGTTGCTCGTGGCTATGGCCCCCATCCTGTTTGGCGATCCATTTGCCCCGGGTTACATCACCCCTGTGCTACCCATCACGATCGCGTTCGTGCTGGGCAGTTATGACGACCCCAGTGAGCGGTTCAGCGCCATGACGGCGATCTCTTTGAACTTTGCCGCTCTGGTGCTGTTCTTTGGCATTACCGGGCTAGGACAACGCTTTGTCTCGTGGCTTCCTTTGGCCCTGAAAGGCGGCATTATTCTCGGTGCCAGTATCGCATCCTTCAAACGGGTATTTTTTGACGACATGCAGACTTTTATGGCTCAGCCCGTGGCCACCAGTGTAGCGATTATTGTTTGTTTGATTTTTGCCTTTTCGCAACCCTTTGCCTCGTTCAAAAAGAAGCACAAGCTGTGGGCCAAGCTTAGCAGCCTGGGCCTTCTTCCTGGGTTTGTCTGCGCCGCCATCGTGGGTGCCGCACTCGGAGAAATCGAGTTCAATATCTCCTGGGGCGTGCTGGTGCCCCCGGCAGGCGATCTATGGGATAAGGTCTCTCCCTTCGCCATCGGCTGGCCCTCGCTCGATATGTTCCTGGCGGGCATTCCAGTGGCCCTGATCGGCTATCTACTGGTATTCGGTGATTTGGTCACCGGCACCGAAGTAATCAAAGACGCCGCCAAATCCCGCCCTGATGAAACGGTTGACATTGATATTCCCCGGGTTCACTACACCCTGGGTATCCGCAACATCCTGATGGCCATTTTCGCTCCGTTCTTCCCAACACAGGGCGTGCTTTTTACCGGGATGCATGTCGTACTCATTCAGCGATGGCGCCAGGGCCGCGCTGCCATGGACTCCCTGTTCAGCGGCATCAGTTCTTTTTACCTGCTCGGACTGCCCGTCATTTTCTTTGCCCTGCCGATCATCACCTTGCTGCAACCGATGATGAGTATCGCTTTGTCGATCTCCCTGGTGATGACAGGATTTGCCTGCGCGTTTGTTGCCATGGCCGTTCCGGAAACACCAACTGAACGGGGTGTCGCACTGATGACGGGAATTGCCCTCACCCTGCTTGACCCCTGGGTGGGATTGCTGGTTGGCGTTGGGGCGACGGTGGTGCTGGTAGGAATAGATAAGATCGAGCACGATGCCCATGAACCGCCCGAACAAGAAGATATTGACCAAGCCTCCAAGCACAACGGTAGCGCAATCTAATCGCCAATTCCCGACTTGATGTCAATCGACTTTGGTTGACTTGAGGTCAACTTGGCTTATCCCAGGTCGTCGAAGTTCGACAGCATGTCAACCGCCCCTTGACGCCCGGCATGTGCAACCTACATTGAGGATACGATCATGGACGTATCGTCTAACAAGATTCGAGAGTTCCGGTTCAAAGACGAAGAGATGACGCGAGAATCATGGGCCGAGCGGGTCGGCATCAGCCGGCAGACAATGAACGCTATCTTGAACTGGCGGCACGCGCCGATCGTCAGCGTGGCAATTCGGATTGCCGACGTGTTTCAGGTATCGGTCGACCACCTGTTCGCGCTTGACCAAGAGGACAAGCCGGCGTGGCCAGTGCAACCGGCAAGTGTCGTAACGGATCGACCAAGGGCAATCCTCCACAACCCGGCCGAAGTCGAGGCCAGGCACGAGCCAACCAAGAAAGCGGGAGAGCAAGAGTTCAGGCTAGCGAACCTGCGCGACGTGATCGGATAACGATCCGGTCATGAACCGCGTGGACGAGGCTATGGGGCCGTGCCCGGTAGGCCCTGATCAATCAAGAACGTGCCCGATCCGGCCGAGCTGGTCGTTCGCTTGCCGCGTCACTACCAGTGCGAAGCACTGTAGTGACGCGGCACGCTGAACCAGCAATGGCGCTATATCTGGCCGATTTCCACGAGTTCCCGGCGAGTGATGGGGAAAAAACTGGGGCAGAAAACCTGCCCCTGTTTCGGCTGGTCCGGAAAGGGCCTCGGCGGTAGAGTATTCGCATCAACACCGTCGTCGTTGCGGTATGCCAACGGCACCCTCGCTTCAGTGTTTCGCTGAAGCACCCAAGCGCTGAAAGGGATTGTGCAAAGCAGCGCGCGGCCTTGGCCGTCAGTCCCCACTTCCTGCCCAATGCGGTCGGCGTTCGACCTTGTCAAGACGAAACCCTTTCACGAGTTGACAGGGTTCTCTATAGATAAGGCCGGTTCTCTCGTTCTGGAGCCTCCAGCATGTACCGCGGCCACTACGACAACTGTGGCAACAAGGCGCCTCAGGATCCTGGCAGCAGGCGCATCGATCACTGATCGAGGATCCATCTTCACACCGAGCTGAACCCCGACGTTCAGCATTCTCATCGCAACAGGGCCAAGCGCCCTGCACCGCCGGCGGCGGACAGAATTGTCCGTTCATTCGGCGTCGTACGCCCATGGGCGTTTCATTCACTCAGCAACAATAGGAGGTAAATATCCACTCAAAGAGCAACTGCCCCGAGAGGGCAACGGGTAGTCGCCGGCGGCGCTCAAAAGAGAGCTCCGGCGAACCGGATCACGGCTTCAGGCTGTAAGGGACTGGTGTCCCTGGACCTCATCCGATTCTCAATCGGACCTCGTTCGCTCACCGGGCGGCGAGGTGGTCATCAAAACTAACCGATTGAGATAGGCACCATGAAAGACCTGAACTACCAGTTGATGAAGCTCTGTAAGGCAAATCGGGATGGAAGCTACTCCACCCAGGCGACACGGTCGAGGATTCTCGATCTCATCGCCAATCAGTTGCACGAGTTGGGTTACAAACACATGCAGTCGAGATCCTTGAAACCAAAACATGTCGATGCGCTCGTCTCATTGTGGAAAGACCAGACCATCGGCGTCGGCACGTTCAAGAATCGACTGTCGGCGCTCCGTTGGTGGGCGAACAAGGTCGGCAAGGCCGACATCATTGCGAAGAACAACAACGCCTACGGCATCGGCAATCGCAGCTACGTTGGCGAGCAATCGAGAGCCCGAGTCCTGGATGAGAAGCAACTGGCTCGAGTCTCCGACGAATACGTTCGCCTGAGTCTGAGATTGCAGGCCGCATTTGGGCTGAGGCGTGAGGAAGCGATCAAGTTCTCACCGAACTACGCGATCAAGGACGATCACATCAAGCTCAAAGCCAGCTGGACCAAGGGCGGCCGTACGAGAACCGTGCCGATCAGGAACGATGAGCAACGGCGTCTTCTCGAAGACGTCAGAAGACTCGCCAGGGGCGGCGCACTGATCCCGCCGAACAAGAACTACGAAGAGCAGCTTCACCGCTACGAGCGGCAGGTTCGCACGGCAGGGATCAAGAATCCTCACGGCCTCAGGCACGCGTACGCGCAAATGCGTTACGAAGAGCTAACCGGATGGAAACCGCCGCTGGCTGGTGGCCCGGCATCGAGCTCACTTAATTCAAAGCATCGCGCGCTCGACGAAAAAGCGCGCGCCGTGATCTCGAGAGAACTCGGCCACGACCGAACATCGATTACTCGGACTTACCTTGGGAGATAGACGCATGAACTACCACCCATTCCCAGAACGACATGGTTGATCCCAATGAGTCCCATGCCTTCGCCGACATCCAGCCGCGCTGCCTTTCCCGCGAGCAGGCCGCCTGCTATCTCGGCATCGGCAGGACTTTGCTCGCCCGCATCGGGCCGCCACCGATTCGCCTGGGACGAAGGCGTGTGTATGACCGAGTTGACCTCGACCGCTGGCTCGATGATTATAAGTCCCGAGGGCGGGCCATAAAGGAGGATTTATGGCCCGAGAAAAAGGACTCTACAGAAGGAAAGATTCGCCGTATTGGTGGGTCGACACAGTCCTCCCGGACGGACGCCGAGTATGCAAAAGTACTCGGCTTAAAATCCTAGGGGACGCTGAAGAGTTTTTAGTACGCCTAAAGGCAGATGCCTACGAGGCCGCCCGAACCGGGATACCAACAGAGCATAGTTGGAAGGAAGCTGTACTTCGTTACATTGAAGACAATGCTGAAAAGCGAAGTCTTCGCGACGACAAGGACCATCTCCAGAAGCTCGACCCGTATCTCAGGGACAAACGACTGGCGGACATCAATATGGATGTCCTGAGGGAGTTCGTCCGGCATCGTAAGCAGATTGATGGGGTGGCAAACTCAACCATTAATCGTGCACTCGAGATCGTTCGGCGCATTCTCTACCTGGCACGTGACGATTGGGGATGGATCACGCGGGTTCCAAAGATCCGTATGTTGAAAGAACCCAAGCGTCGCGTACGTTTTCTCAAGGACGAGGAAGCGGATCGGTTGATGACGGCATTGCCTGAGCATCTAGTACCGGTGGTGCGATTTGCTTTGGCGACCGGATGCAGGATGATGGAAATTCTGCGGATGGAGTGGGACCGCGTGGACTTTGAGCGGCGTGTTGCCTGGCTTGATCCAGGCACCACAAAGAACGGAGACGGTCGCGGGCTTCCCTTGAACCGGGATGCAATTTTGGCATTAAGAAGCGTCCAGGCTCAGC
>Ga0224508_10001878_pt1 | contig 18456 bp, 17 predicted proteins | sample SF_Jan12_sed_USG_4_FD_170157 | JGI IMG/M metagenome (GOLD analysis project Ga0224508, IMG submission 170157) | Sediment microbial communities from San Francisco Bay, California, United States - SF_Jan12_sed_USGS_21 | ecosystem: Environmental > Aquatic > Marine > Sediment | place: USA... | reverse complement strand
CGACGGCAAGCGTGCGCGGAAAATGTAGCCGCTGTAGGCGATCCGCTAACGGATCGCCAATGTACGCGAGCAAGCCTGCCGCGATGAACGGTGTCAGCACCGGTGCAAGCAGGTACAGGAGCAACCCCGAGATGGAGATTGCGATCATCCAAGCGACACGAGTTTCGGACGGCATGCGTCAGACTCCTCTACGGGCTCGTCCCGACCATTGTACGACGTAGTCGATGCCACTTATGACGACGGTAACCAAGGTAGCCGCACCGAGTACTGTGATCGTGATCTTGTCAGGCCAGTCAAAAGCCGCGCGGCAAAGCACGAATAGCAAAAACAACAACTGCAACGCGGTATTGAGTTTGCTAATACGTGTCGGTTCGCCTTCAACTGGCTTAATCAGATAATGATAGGTGACGGCGCCTGCAAAAATCACAACGTCGCGAGAAATCACGACGACCGCAAGCCAGATCGGAATAAGTTGCGTACTTGCAAGCATGATAAACAGACTGGCAACGAGCAACTTATCGGCTATTGGATCGAGCAGCGCGCCGAGACGCGATTGCCAGCTAAATCGCGTCGCGAGATAGCCGTCAACCCCGTCCGAAAAACCCGCAATGACAAATAGCGCCAGCGCCCACGTCGTCTCGCCACCCTGAATCAACAGCAGAATCGGCACGATCAGCGCAATACGCATTGCGGATATGGCGTTTGGGATCCAGTTAAGCGACATAGCAGGCGATGTGATTATGGGTTAAAGAAGAAATCCAGAGACGTCAGTCGTTCATCGATGTCGAAATCGCCCATGTCGTCGAAATCGCTCATGTCGATACGCTCCTGTTCGATCAGGCCTTCGAATCGCAGTGCCCGCGCCAGTCGGGACGCACCGCCATGCGCATTGACGCGAAAACTGATGCGGTCACCAGCGACTTCCGTAATCGCGAAATTGTCGATCACGTTCATCTCGGCGAGCATACTTTGCACCTCCGCATAAGCTTCGACCGACGTAACGCCGGACACATTTAATTGCACCGTTCGCACTGGCTCATTGCCGCCAATTGCGAATTCGGCTGCTAGCAGGTCAGAGATTCGCGAAATCACGACTTCGGGTTCGCCGCTCCACGCGCGTTGATCGCTGCCAAAGTGATAACTCCAGCGATTTTGCGAACTACCGGACGCTCGCACGCGACCGATCAGTACCGAGTTCACGTCATAGCGCTCCGAGGCAGCAAGCACGCGATCGTCAAAGCCACCTGAGATATCGCTGAACGAGACGGCGGCGCGATCCTCACCGTCCATCAGTGGAAAAGCGATCGGAAGCCCGCGGCGGTCGGCAATCTCGAGCATGCGCGCCCTGAGCAGGCGGTTGCGATTTATTGAACGGGATTGACTTCGCCTGTCGTCCTCGTCCGCAGCGGCAAGAATCTCGCGACTACCGCCACCCCAGTCAACGGCGAGCCAGACCAAGGTCAACGGACGGTCGCCGCCCCAGACGCGCTGTCCGGCGCGGCGCAGCGCGGCCTCAATTGCCTTGCCGTCGAATGACACGAACAGCGTCTCGTCAGGCCCGGGCCGAAACTGTACGACGTACGCCGATGGATCTGGAAATATCGTGTCGAAGAGCACGACATCGTTAACCAGCTCTGCCCCGGACACACGCAGCAGGACTTGCGCAAGTGCTCGGTCATAGGCGTCGGCGCGCGGATCCGGTTTTTTCTCATTGATCGCCACCTGTGCCGTGTACAGGGACGTGACCTCGACCGCACTGGCCGCAGAGATGCCGATGACGCCGACGAGCGCCAGCAAGATGATGTTCTTCAAGCGTGGTTTCCCCTCAGGGTGCGCAGCGACTATTATATCGCCCCCGCACGATGCGACCATCTGTTTCACAGCCGAATCCTACAGACCGAATCTTCCATTTGCGATGAGCCAAAAACCCCTGACCTATAAGGACGCCGGAGTCGATATCGACGCCGGTAACGCCCTCGTTGATCGCATTAGGCCGCTGGTCGCAAGGACCGGGCGTCCCGAAGTCATGGCGGGCCTCGGAGGATTCGGCGGATTATTTGCGCTGCCGTCGGGTCGTTATCGGGAAGCGGTACTGGTGTCCGGCACCGATGGCGTCGGTACCAAGCTGATGCTCGCGCAACAGCTGAGTCGTCACGACACGATTGGCATCGATTTGGTCGCAATGTGCGTCAACGACGTGCTCGTTCAGGGCGCCGAGCCATTATTCTTCCTCGACTACTTCGCCTGTGGTCGATTGGACATTGACATTGCGGCAGACGTAATTCGCGGTATCGCCCAAGGCTGTGAACTGGCCGGTGCCGCGTTAATTGGGGGCGAAACGGCCGAAATGCCAGACATGTATCCGACCGGCGAGTACGATCTCGCGGGTTTTTGCGTCGGCGCTGTCGAACGCGCGGACCTTATCGATGGCTCGACGATTAAGGACGGCGACGTGCTGATTGGTATTGCGTCCAGCGGACCGCACTCAAACGGATATTCACTCATTCGCAAAGTACTCGATCGGGCCGGCGACGTTGATATTGACGGTGTCGCGGCGAGCGAACGATTACTCACGCCGACGCGTATTTACGTTCACGCAGTTTTGGCACTTATGCAGACCGTCACCGTCAAGGGCATTGCGCATATCACCGGAGGTGGCATCACAGAGAATGTCCCGCGCATACTTGATGATACTGTGCATGCAGAAATCGACACCGGCAGCTGGAAGCCCGGCGCCGTGTTCGACTGGCTTGCAGAACATGGCAACATCGAAATCGACGAAATGCGGCGTACGTTCAACTGCGGCATCGGCATGATAGTTGTCACTGAAGAGTCCGATGTTGACGTGGCGCTCGAATCGCTTGCCGCGAACGGCGAAGATGCCTTTCGAATCGGCCGTATCGCCGCAGGCCGAGGCGAGGTCGATTTTCGTTGAGGCCTGATCAACCAGACCGGCGCTGCCGCGCCGCAATTCTAATTTCTGGTTCTGGTACAAACCTGCAGTCTTTTATTGACCAGGCGCACGCCGATCAGCTTGACGTCGACATTGTTAAAGTCCTGTCAAATCGACCGGACGCATACGGACTGACTCGAGCACGCAGCGCGAGCATTGCGACAGCGTGTGTCGAACATCGAGATTTCGCCGATCGCGAAGCTTTCGATCGTGCCGTCGCTGCGACTTTGGACGAACATGAACCCGAGCTAGTCGTGCTCGCCGGCTTTATGCGCATATTGAGCCCGTGGTTTGTACGCCACTATGAAGGCAAGATCCTCAACATCCACCCGGCGTTGTTGCCGAAATACCCCGGACTCGATACTCATGCCCGGGTCCTCGAGGCCGGCGATTCCCGACACGGCAGCACGGTGCACTTTGTGACCGATGAACTCGATGGCGGGCCCAGAATCCTGGCGGGCCGTATCGCCGTAGATCCCAACGAATCCGCCGACGAACTCCAGGCTCGAGTACAAGCCCTTGAACACCAAATCTACCCACAGGCCGCCCAATGGTTCGCCGAAGGCCGACTCACCTTCCGCGACGGCGCCGCCCTTCTCGACGGTGAGAAATTAACTGAACCTGTCGTTGTCGACTTTCCCTGAACTCAGCTTCTTATGGCAATGTGTGAAACGCTTGTCATCGGAAGTAAAGCGCAGCGCAGCGAGCCATGACGATGACAAGCGTTTCGCGCGTTGCCATTGGCCCCCGAAGGCGTGGCAGAGCGAGCCATGACGATGAGAAGCGCTTTGCGCAATAGCTACCAACGAATCAGGCCTTGGGCAAGGTAACGCCCTTTTGACCCTGGTACTTGCCGCCGCGGTCCTTGTACGAAGTTTCACATTCCTCGTCAGACTGCAGAAAAAGCATCTGCGCAACCCCTTCGTTGGCGTAGATCTTTGCCGGTAGTGGCGTCGTGTTGGAAAATTCGAGCGTTACATGTCCTTCCCACTCGGGCTCGAGCGGCGTGACGTTGACGATGATGCCACAGCGCGCATACGTGGACTTGCCCAGGCAAATCGTCAGCACATTTCGAGGCATGCGAAAATATTCAACGGTCCGGGCCAACGCGAAAGAATTTGGCGGAATGACACAAACGTCACTCTTTAGATCGACAAAGCTGGTCGCGTCGAATGCTTTGGGATCGACAACGGCCGAGTTGATGTTCGTGAAGATCTTGAACTCATCCGAGCAGCGCACGTCGTAGCCGTAACTGGATGTACCGTAAGAGACAATTCGGTTGCCTCCCACCTCGCAGACTTGAGCTGGTTCGAACGGCTCGAGCAGGCCGTGCTCTAGTGCCATGCGTCGTATCCAGCGGTCGGATTTGATACTCATCAGCTGTCCTCGACGACGATCTTTGGAAACTTGGCGGCATAATCCTTGCCCTGTGTCGCAAGCGCGGCCGCCATTCGACGAGCGGCCGCCCGATACGCGTCGGCGGTCGCTGCGGTCGCATCGCTGACAACCGTTGGCTGCCCCGAATCAGTCTGTTCGCGAATACGCGCGTCCAGCGGCAATCGGCCGAGAACGCTGATATCGAAATCCTCGGCCATTTTCGCCGCGCCACCGGCACCGAAAATGGTCTCCTCGTGTCCGCAGGACGAACAGACGTGCGTGCTCATGTTTTCGATAACACCCAGCACCGGAATTGAAACCTTGCGAAACATTGCCAGCCCCTTGCGGGCGTCGATCGTCGCTATATCCTGCGGTGTTGTCACAATAACCGCCCCCGACACTGGCACCTGTTGTGACAACGTCAGCTGAATGTCGCCTGTTCCGGGCGGCATGTCGACGATCAAGTAATCCAGATCATGCCAGTGCGTCTGCTGCAATAACTGATTCAGTGCCGATGTCACCATCGGCCCACGCCAAACCATCGGCTGGTCCGGATCGACAAGAAATCCGATCGACATCACCTGCACGCCGAAAGCCTCGAGCGGCTGCATCGATTTGCCGTCTTCGCTGATCGGCCGCTCGCCGACAAGACCAAGCATGTGTGGTTGACTCGGACCGTAGATGTCGGCGTCGAGTAGACCGACGTTGGCTCCGTCAGCCGCTAATGCGAGCGCCAGATTGACCGCTACGGTAGATTTACCGACGCCTCCTTTGCCGGACGCGACAGCAATCACATTTTTGATATTCGCCAGAGGCTTCAAATTGCGCTGAACACCGTGAGCAACGATTCGCGTCGATAGCGTTATGTCGACGTCGTCGACGCCGGTTTCGGCACGAACGCGAGCGGCGATATCGGCCGCCGTTGCGGCAAATTCGCGCTCCATCGGCAGACCGAGCTCGATTTGTGCGCTAATGCGCGAGTCTGAGGTGGCAAGTTCGCGAACCCGTCCGATATCCCCCAGAGTCTTGTCAATTCCCGGTAACTCGATAGATTTCAGGAGTTTGTTTACGTCTGATTCTGTTGACGGCGTCACAGTTCGGATACTCGTATTAGGTAAAATTTCATGTCGACGCCCCGGGAATCGGGGCGACAGGGCGCACATTGTAACTAAGCCGCTCGCAAACCCAAGCGTTCGCGACAATTGGTTAGCGGGTTGCTGAACCGCCTGAAATGCAAGGGCTGTAGCAGTTTGTGTGCAAGGGCGATGTGGCATAATGCCGCATCTTTGTAGATTAGTTTGCGTAACCGGCCATGCACCGGACATGTGTGGGCGGGCTCGCCTGGGCCAGAGCGAAGCGATTGGTACTTCACAAACTGCCAACACCGAAAATGTCGTGTGCAAGGACGCCGGCCTCGAGGCTGATCGGCCAGCGTGCGTTTTTCGTTTGCGCCGAAACTACGGGTAAGCGCTCGTGAGCCTCCTAGGCAGCTTCCGCTCTGATCAGCAAATCAACGCGCTGATGGCAGAGGCTGACCCGACATCATCGAAAGCAACGAGCCTGGTCGAACGCCTAAAGAAATCCGGACCCAAAGTCATTCCTAAACTGATTGACGCGCTGGCGCTGTCCGACAAGTCTCACACAATGATGTTCGTCGACATCCTGACTTCGCTTGTCAGCGACAAAACACTTGAGCAATACAAAGAAGGCCTTGCCGACGGCAATGAACGTGTTGTCAAAGGCACAGCTTGGGCGTTGTCAGGATCAACCGATTACAACGCCAACGGATTGCTCGATTTTTTTGACGATGACGAAGTTTCGAAACACGCGTTGATCGAAATCTTACGCGTACATAAGCAAGATTTGTCGGTACACGAATTGTTGCAGCGCGCTTACGAGCTTGAAACCAAAGAAAAGGCGGCGGTCTTCAGGATTATCGAAGAGGTCATTCGACCGGATATGGTCCCAGATCTTGTTGCGCGAATGGGCGGCAAAGATCCAATCATCAAGATTCATCTCATTAATCTACTGGGCAAGTTCGAAAGCGCCGATATCAATAATGCCCTTGAAATTCAGCTCAAAGATCCGAATAAAATGGTGCGAAGTGCAGCACTGAGCGCTCTCGCAACGCGTCCGGGCAACGTTAATATTGCCGCTGTCAGCAAACTGCTGCAGGACCAGGATCTAGACGTACAAAGTAAAGCCGTCGACATGATGATCCAGATCAATCACCCTGACACGGTCAAATATCTAACAGATGCGCTCAAGGACGAGTCTGAATATGCGCGTCGCTCGGCTGTTGAAGTCCTGAATGAAGTTGGCACGGCGGACTCAGTGAAGAACCTGCTTGACGTAATGAAGGACGATGATTGGTGGGTTCGTTCACGCGCGGGCGACGCGCTTGCCGAGATAGGTGGGCCGAAAGTTGTCGATGCCGTCGTCGCATTGATCAAGGACGAAGACGAGGAAATTCGTCGCACGGCGATTGAGATCTTGAATGCGATGAAGGACGAGCGCGCGGTCAAACACCTAATCGCAGCGACTGACGACACTGACTGGTGGGTCCGCGAACGAGCGGTCGATGCGCTCTCACAGATTGGTAGTCCGGAGGCGCTGCCGAAGCTTGAATCGATGCTGGGCAAAAATCCGAAGACGGATACGGTGGTCATACGCGCACTGGGAAAACTTGGCAGCGCCAAGCATATTACGCAGATCGTGCAAATGCTGGCCCGCCCTGAACGTGAAATACAGGTCGAAGCGATAAAGGCCATGTCGCAGCTTGCGGACGAAAAGCACGCAGAAACGATTCGCGGCGTACTCAAAAAGATCAAACAGGTGGACGATAAGACAATTATCAACATTGCGGACGGTGCGCTCAAAGATCTCGATGCGCGTTTCTCGAGAACAGTCCTGGAAGAAAACGTTCGCGCGAAAAAAATCGCCGAGAACACGCGCACGCTGCTGCTCGACAACGACGATTTGGACAAGCTGCTCAAAGAGGCAAAAGAAGCGAGTCAGGTCGCAGATCTCGACGACGAAGCAGTGCAGGAGGTCGCAGCAGCCCCGACAACGACGATTCTCGACATTTCCACGCTGAGCCCGGGCGACGTCATCGACGGTCGCTACAAATACATTGAGAAAATCGGTAAGGGCGCCTTCGGCACGGTGCTGTTGATGGAAGACGAAGTCGTCGACGAACGTCTTATACTCAAATTCTTGAACCCGAACGTTTCCTCAGACGAGGAGATGATGAAACGATTTGTTCATGAACTTCGGTATTCGCGGAAAATCACGCACAAAAACGTTATTCGAATTTACGACTTCCTGAATCTGCAGGGGTGCTATGCGATATCGATGGAGTATTTCCCGTCGCATACACTTTCCGGCGAAATGCCCGACAACAAGCCGATGTCCATTGAGAAGGTCTTGGGGTTTTCGCGCGACATCGCCACTGGAATGGCGGTCGCACACTTAGCAGGCGTTATTCATCGTGATTTGAAGCCGGCCAATATCCTGGTCAATGCAGACGGCCTGCTGAAAATCGTGGATTTCGGCGTCGCTGCTGCTGCGGCTAGTGGCGATACCCAGCTAACGAAAACCGGTTACGTAATTGGCTCACCGAAGTACATGGCGCCCGAGCAAATTCTTGGCAAAAAGGTAGACGTAACGGCTGATGTTTACAGTGTTGGCGTTATCATGTATGAGATGGCAACGGGAATCCCCCCGTATAGCCGAGGTGATCATATGTCGGTCATGTACCAACATGTTCAAGGCAAAGCGAAGGCGGCGCAAGAAATCAACAAAAATATCCCGGATACGCTGGCGACGATAATCAATAAGGCGATGTCGGTGGACAAGAGCAAGCGCTACCAGTCGATGGCCGAACTCACCGAGGCGCTCGACGCGGTTACACTGTAGTTATGGCGAGAATTGACGCATTCCTGAAACTTGGCCTCGCGCAAGGCTGCTCCGATATCCATCTCGCCGTTGGCATTCCCCCGATGCTGAGACTGAATGGCGATCTTATGCCGATCAAGTTCCGCCAGTTGTCAGATACGGAGCTCGAAACCTACGTCATCGAAATTCTGACCAAAAAGCAGCGAGAGAGACTCGAATCTGGCCTTGACCTTGACTTTTCCTACGTCGCCGAGGAAGGCGGCCGCTTTCGTGTCAACGTCTTTCGCAAAGTTACCGGAATCGGTGCTGTGTTCCGCCACATTCCCGGCGACGTGCCAACATTGGATCAGCTTGAAATGCCGCCCATCGTGTCGAAGTTTTGTGACTACCATCAGGGCATGGTGCTCGTCACTGGCTCAACAGGTACCGGCAAAACAACAACGCTCGCCGCAATGATCAATCATCTAAACGAGCACCGAAACCTAAACATTATTAGCCTCGAAGACCCAATCGAGTTCGTGCATCCGAGCAAGAAGTGCCAGATCATCCAGCGTGAGCTCGGTACACATGTCACGAGTTTTGCGCACGGCGTCCGCTCCGCGATGCGCGAAGACCCGGATGTGATTCTCGTCGGCGAGCTACGCGATGCGGAAACCATCATGATGGCGATGACGGCGGCGGAAACCGGCCACCTGGTGCTCGGCACATTGCATACGACGGGCGCGGTCAAGACAATCGACCGTATCGTCGACGCACTGCCGGGCGAGTTGCGCGAACAGACCAAGGCGTTTTTGTCGATGAGTCTGAAGGCTGTCGTAACGCAGGTACTTATCAAGACACCAGACGGCCGTGGTCGGCGCGCTATTTTAGAAATTCTGGTAAACAACCGTGCGATTTCCAAGATGATTACAACCGATCAAACTCATCAGATTCCGTCGCAGCTGCAGACCGGCAAAGATCTCGGCATGCAACTCATGGACCAGACATTGCTAGCGGCGATTACCGCGAGGAAAATCGACCCAGATGATGCCTACCGTTTCGCAAACGACAAGTCGAAGTTCCAGCGGTATGTAACCAACTCCGATCTCGTACCGACGCTTGACGTCAGCAGCGGCGCTCCAGGCTAGGACGATGGCCCAAATCGATCAATTTCTGACGGCCGCCCTGAAGCAGAATGCGTCAGACCTGCATTTCCTATCCGGCGACCCGGTTCGCGCACGCGTACACGGACATCTGCAGACGCTTGTCGACAAGCCATTGGAGCTCGACACGGTCAGAGATTGCATGGATGAAATTATGGACGGCACCGCGCAACGTGCGTTCGATGATGACGATGCTGCGGACTTCGCCTATGAGATCCCGGATATTTCGCGATTCCGCGTTAATGTCTTTCGTCACCTCAACGGCATCGGTGCGATATTTCGCGCTATTCCCTCGCAAGCGCTGACGCTCGAAGACTTGGGCATGCCGAAGGTCATCCATGACCTGGTGCGTTACACGCAAGGCATGATTCTAGTGACCGGCAAGACAGGCTCGGGAAAATCTACGACGCTGGCTGCAATGATCGATTCGATGAACAAACGGCTCAAAGGTCATATTCTGACGATTGAAGATCCAGTCGAATTCGTGCACAAAGCGCAGGGCTGCCTGATTAGCCAACGCGAAATTGGCGTCCATAGCGACAGCTTCGCGAACGCGCTGCATTCCGCGTTGCGCGAAGATCCAGACGTAATCCTGGTCGGCGAAATGCGTGACCTAGAGACGATCAGCATCGCCGTTACGGCCGCAGAGATGGGAATTCTGGTAATGGGCACGCTGCACACCAATGGCGCCGCTCAGACAGTCGATCGTATTATCAATTCGTTTCCGGCCGACAAGCAAAGTCACATTCGAACAATGATCTCGACGTCGCTTCGCGGCGTTATTTCACAGCAGCTGATACCGAGAAAAGACAAACCGGGCCGCATTGCTGCGTTGGAAATTTTGATAAATACCTCGGCCGTTGGCAACCTGATACGCCAGGGCAAACTGGACCAACTGGAAACCGCAATGCAGTCCGGCGGCAATCTCGGCATGCAGTCGATGGACTCGGCCTTGATGGACCTGGTCAACAAAGGCTTCATTGCCGGCGAGGAAGCGTATTTGCAGGCGAACAACAAGTCGAAGTTCGAGCGCTTCAAAGACGAGCCCTAAGAGACACCTCAGACCTGGCAAGCAGTGGCTGTGTGTGTCAGCCTTTTCATCGGAAGTTAAGCGCAACCCAGTGAGTCATGAGGGTTGGTAGTGTGTGGCTGCACGTGTGAGCCTTTTCATCGGAAGTAAAGCGCAGCGTAGCGAGCCATGACGATGAGGAGGCTCACACGTACAGCCATATCCGGTCTGCACATGGCATAATCGCCGCCTTCAAGGATCTGCAGCCGATCGATGTCCGTCAAGCCCCGCAAAATTCTGGTAACCAGTGCCCTGCCCTATGCCAATGGGTCGATTCATATGGGGCATATGGTGGAGTACCTGCAGACGGATATCTGGGTGCGATTTCAGAAGCTCCGCGGGCACGATTGCATTTACGTATGCGCGAGTGATTCGCACGGCACCCCAATCATGCTCAAGGCGCGCGAATTGGGCAAATCTCCAGAGTCATTGACGCGGGAACTGAGCGAGGAGTTTGTGCGCGACTTTGCTGATTTCGGAGTCGCATTCGATAACTATCATACGACGCACTCACCAGAAAACGAGGCGCTAACTGTCGAAATGTATGAAGCGCTTCGAGAACGCGGAGACATCTATACGAAATCGATACAACAGTTATATGACGAAACCGAAGGCATGTTCCTGCCCGATCGTTTCGTCCGTGGCACCTGTCCGCGATGCGAAAGTGAGGATCAGTATGGCGATGCCTGCGAAGTCTGCGGCGCCACTTACTCACCTAGTGATTTGATCGACGCCGTGTCGGTGCTGTCCGGCACCACGCCGGTGACTCGCGAATCGGAACATTATTTTTTCCGGCTTAGCGAATACGGCGATCGCTTGCGCGCATGGATGGAGGAAGCCACGCTAGACAAGAATGTACTTGCCAAACTAGAGGAATGGTTCGCAGCAGGCTTGCAAGACTGGGACATCTCGCGTGACGCACCATATTTCGGATTTCGAATTCCGGATTCCGACGACAAATATTTCTATGTCTGGCTGGATGCTCCCGTTGGCTATCCGGCGAGCTTCAAGAACTTGTGTGACAAACGCGACGATCTCGATTTTGATGAGTATTGGCGTCCGGGCCACGACACCGAGGTGTATCACTTTATCGGCAAGGACATTATGTATTTCCACACGCTGTTCTGGCCGGCAGTACTGGAGGGCGCTGGGTTTCGCACGCCAACAAGCGTATTCGCGCACGGTTTTCTGACCGTTAATGGGTCAAAGATGTCGAAGTCGCGCGGCACGTTTATCAAAGCGCGGACCTATCTCGACAATCTGGATCCCAGTTATTTGCGATATTACTATGCCGCCAAGCTCGGACCGACGATCGAGGATATCGATTTAAATCTCGAGGATTTTATTGCAAGAGTTAATTCAGATCTGGTTGGTAAGCTCGTCAATATTGCGAGTCGCTGTGCCGGTTTTATCAACAAACGTTTCGACGGCAAGTTAGCGACGACGCTACCGGATCAGGCATTGTTCGACGAGGTCGCAGCGGCGTCAGATGAAATAGCGGCACATTACGAAAAACGTGAGTTTTCGAAAGCGATGCGTCGAATCATGACGCTGGCCGACCAGGCAAATCGATATATCGATGAACACAAACCATGGGTTTTGATCAAGGACGAATCTCAGGTCAGTAGCGTTCAGGCAGTTTGCACCCAGGGCATCAATCTGTTCCGCAGCCTGATGATCTATCTGGCGCCAGTGCTGCCGGCCGTCGCCGCGCGCACGCAAGCGTTTCTCGGCAACGACGAATGGCACTGGAGCAATGCGTCTGAGCCGATGCTGGGCGCCACCATCAATCCATTTAAGCCGCTGTTGACCAGAGTCGAGGCGGAAAAGGTTCAGGAAATGGTAGAACAATCGAAGCAATCGACAACCAAAGCAGACAATTCGGCCGCCCATATCGGCATCGACGATTTCACGAAGGTCGACCTGCGCATTGCTCGCATCGACAAAGCCGAAGCCGTTGAAGGTGCCGATAAGCTGCTCTCGTTAACATTAGATGTCGGCGACTCGACACGTACGGTTTTCGCTGGCATCAAAGCCGCTTATAGGCCGGAAGCACTGATTGGCAAGCATGTCGTCGTCGTTGCCAATCTGGCACCAAGAAAAATGCGGTTCGGCGTGTCTGAAGGCATGGTTTTGGCCGCCGGCCCGGGTGGTGAAGACATCTTTTTGCTGTCGCCTGATGACGGTGCCGAGCCAGGTATGCGCGTCAAGTAAATCTTGCGACGACGGCCGCGCGACCCACTACAATAGCGGCTTAGCGAACGGGTTGTTCCATGTCAGAAATTATCGTCATTCTTGTCGGCACAGTGCTGGTCAACAACTTCGTGTTGACGCGCTTTCTCGGCCTTTGCCCTTTTATGGGTGTTTCACGGAACATCGAAGCGGCGACCGGGATGTCACTAGCGACGGCATTCGTCCTGACTCTGTCGTCGGCAACCGCCTATCTGCTGCACGAATACGTGCTCGTCCCGCTGCAGCTGGAGTATCTTCGCACCGTCAGTTTTATTCTCGTTATCGCGGCGAGCGTACAATTCACGGAAATTATGGTGCGGCGTTTGAGCCCGCTCCTGGATCAGGTGCTCGGCATCTTCATCCCGCTGATAGCCACCAATTGCGCGGTTCTCGGTGTGGCTCTGATTAATGTGCAGCAATCAAACAACTTTGTGCAGTCGGTGTTCTTCGGTCTGGGCGCAGCTGGCGGTTTCGCGCTTGTTCTGGCGTTATTTTCGGCGATTCGCCAACGAATTCAAGCCGCTGATATTCCGGCGCCCTTCCGCGGGACGGCGATTGCTTTTATGACCGCCGGCATCATGTCGCTCGCATTTATGGGTTTTGTCGGCATGGCGAGGCCATAAATCTGAATGACAGCAATCTCAATAGCCGTCCTGACAATTACGGCGCTCGCGCTGCTGGCCGGGCTCGGGCTGAGCTATGCGTCGCGAAAGCTGCCTGCCGGCGACGGCGAATTAGTGGACAAGGTCAATGAATTGTTGCCACAAACTCAGTGCGCGCAGTGCGGCTATCCTGGGTGTCGTCCTTATGCGGCCGCGATCGTCAATGATGGTGCCGCGATCAATCTGTGTCCGCCCGGCGGCGATGCCACCATTCGCCGGCTCGCGAGTTTGCTCGGGCGCGATGTGCAGGCACTTGCGATGCCGGCAGCGGCAGAACGCCTCATTGCGGTGGTCGACGAAGACCGCTGCATCGGCTGCATGCATTGTCGAAACGCCTGTCCGGTTGACGCGATCGTCGGCGCACAACAGATGATGCATACAATCATTGAATCCGAGTGCACCGGATGTGAGCTTTGTGTCGCGCCATGCCCGGTTGACTGCATCAGCCTAAGGCGCGTGGCATGAGTGCGCCGACATACGATTTGGGCAAACTGCACGGCGGCCTGCGCCTTGACGGGAAGAAATCCCAATCGACAGCAGAACCGATTCACACGATCCCAATACCGAGCCAGCTTATTCAGCCACTGGCCCAACATGTTGGAGATCCGGCGCATCCAATCGTTGGCATCGGGGAACGTGTATTAAAGGGTCAGCTCATCGCGGAGCAAGAAGGCAGCCTTGGGGCTCCGGTGCACGCATCGTCTTCTGGCAGGATCGTCGCGATCGAAGCCTGGCCGATTTCTCGACGCTTTGGCGATACGGCGCCGTGTGTCGTTATCGAGACTGACGGTGAAGACCGACCAATCGAGCGCGCAGAGACACCGCCGCCCTTCGACACGTTGCCGCCCGACTTCCTTGCCGACAAAATTCTACAAGGCGGTATCGTTGGCCTCGGCGGCGCTGTTTTTCCGACTTCCCAAAAACTGATACAGGCAAATACCTGCGAGCTCGACTATTTGATACTCAATGGCGTCGAGTGCGAGCCGTATATCAGTTGCGACGACGTTTTGATGCGCGAGCGTGCTCATGAAGTCATCAGTGGCGCACAGGTATTGCTACATGCATTGAGCCTTGAGGTCTGCTACATCGGCGTCGAAAGCGACAAGCCAGAAGCGTTGCATAATCTGGCTGATGCACTCGGCGAGGCTGACGATGCACGCATAATATTGAAGCAGGTGCCGACGATTTATCCGTCCGGTGGCGAAGACCAACTCGTGCAACTTGTCACCAACCGCGAGGTGCCCAGCGGTGGCCTGCCAACCGACATTGGTTGTTTGGTACAGAATGTTGGCACCGCTGTCGCCATCTACGACTGGATTCATGACAACGAGCCGCTGATATCGCGTATCACGACGATTACCGGCGACGGCATTGCAACGCCGATGAACGTCAAAGTTCGTCTCGGCACGACGGTCGCAGACGTCGTCAATGTCGCAGGTGGCTATACTGATAAGGCACGTCAGCTCATTATTGGCGGCCCAATGACGGGCAAATCGGTCACGACGGACAGGGTACCTGTCGTCAAGGCGACGAACTGCATACTCGTCTTGTCCGAGACGCCTTCGCCGGGGCCTGAATTGTCATGCATACGTTGCGGAGACTGCGCGGCGGTTTGTCCGGTGCAGTTGTTGCCACAGCAATTGTTCTGGTATGCCTGCGCCGATGACGAAAAACACTTGCGCTCATACGGCCTGACCGATTGCATCGAGTGCGGCTGCTGCGACCTTGTTTGCCCAAGCCATATTCCGCTCACCGCGGACTTTCGAAAGGCGAAGGGACGTTTCCGAGAGCTCGCCGATGAAAAAGCGCGCGCTGAACGCGCACGTCGCCGTTTTGAAGCCCGCAATGAGCGCAAGGTTCTGGAAGAGCAACATCGGCTACATGAACTCGCCGAGCAGAAAGAAAAAGCGAAGTTGGCCGGACCGGCAGCAATTGCCGAAATCCTGAAGCGAAAACGCGGCAGGGATAAGGACTAGTCGTGGAGTTCGAACGACACGAAGCTCCATACCTCGCGCCTAAAGCGCAAGTTTCAACAGTCATGCTGCACGTACTGATCGCCCTGTTTCCAGCCGCGATAGCACACGTTTGGTTTTTCGGCCCCGGCTTCATTTTCAACCTGATTATCGCGTCAACATTCTGCGTCGCCGGCGAAGCTGTAATGGTGAAGCTACGCAACCATAAACCAAAGCAAGCCCTTTCGGACTACAGCGCGCTGGTAACGGCAGCGGTGCTCGCGTTCGCGCTACCGTCGTTGACGCCGTGGTGGGTTACGGCGACCGGTGCACTATTCGGCATTGTCGTCGCCAAGCACCTCTATGGCGGTCTCGGCTTCAATGTCTTTAACCCGGCGATGGCTGGCTACGTCGTCATCCTAGTTGCGTTCCCGATGCACTTGAATCTTTGGGTCGCGCCACGTATGGGCGACATCGACTACCAATACCTGACGATCATTGAAGGCTTGCGCTACACACTAACCGGCTCGCTACCCGACATATTGACGTTTGACGCGGTCACTCGAGCAACTCCTCTCGACGTAATGAAGTCGGGACTTAACAACGCACGCACGGTCGCAGAAGTGCGCGCATTGCCAATCATGGGCGACATTGGTGGCCGCGGCTGGGAGTGGATTGGCAACTTTATCGCGCTCGGCGGCATTTGGCTTTTAGTAAAACAAGTCATTCGCTGGCACATTCCCATGGGTGTTGGCGCCGGCCTGCTAATCCCGGCCGGCTTAATGTATCTGATCGAACCGGGCTCAAATCCGGGCCCGGGCTTTCATTTGTTCGGTGGCGCCACGATCCTGTGTGCCTTCTTTATCGCAACCGATCCGGTATCCGCGGCAACGAGCCCGAAAGGCCGCTTCATCTACGGTGCCGGCATTGGTTTTATAATCTATGTCATCCGAACCTGGGGCGCGTACGCTGACGGCGTTGCGTTTGCCGTGCTGCTAATGAACATGGCGGTTCCCGGGATCGACTACATTACGCAACCGCACATCGTAGGCCATTACGACGAGGAAAGCGGTCTGTGACCGATCACGTCATGAAGAGTGGCTTAACGCTTGCGGCGATCGCCGCGATCTGCACGGCGTTAGTGGCGACGACCTATCAAGGCACCAAAGCTCGCATTGCGGCGAATGAACAGGCCTGGCTTGAGCAAAGCCTTGAACCGGCGCTCGCCGGTGTATTTTTCGAGGGTAGCGTGACCGAATCAAAACTTGTGATTCCTACGCCGCATGAGCTGCCAGGCCGCGACGACGTTATCGTGTACCGTGTATTCGCCGAGGCGCAGCCGGTCGCGGCGCTGTTCGCCGTCACCGCGCCGGATGGCTACGCTGGGCCGATTCGAATTCTACTCGGCGCCACTTACGACGGTGTCGTCACCGGCATTCGAATTCTCGAGCACCGAGAGACGCCAGGACTCGGCGATAAGATCGTCTCGTCCCGGAGCAATTGGGTTTTTCAATTTGACGGTCATTCGCTCGACAATCCGGAGCTGACAGGTTGGGCGCTCAAGCGCGATGGCGGTCAATTCGATCAACTGACCGGGGCCTCAATAACACCTCGCGCGGTGATAAATGCGATGCGTGAGACGTTGCTATACTTCGCCGCGCATCGGGATGAGATCTTCTCCCAAGCTGCGAATGGAGACGACGAGTGAGCGAGGGGAGCTTTGTCGAAAGACTGCAAACTGGTTTGTGGGCTGACAATCCGGGGCTCGTGCAATTACTCGGACTGTGTCCATTACTCGCAGTAACGACCACATTCGTCAACGGCCTTGGGCTCGGTATTGCGACACTTTTCGTCCTCACCTTTTCAAACATACTTGTATCAGCAACCCGCCGCTGGATTCAGCACGATATTCGAATTCCGGTCTATGTCTTAATCATTGCCAGCCTTGTCACCTGCATCGAATTGATTTTCAAAGCCTGGTTTCCATCGCTTGATCGCTCGCTTGGCATCTTTATTCCACTGATTGTGACCAACTGCGCGATCGTCGCACGCGCCGAAGTCTTCGCGTCACGCAATTCCGTCATGTCGAGCTTCGCCGACGGCATCGGCATGGGCATCGGATTTACGGTCCTACTCGTCACCATCGGCTTCGTTCGTGAATTAGTTGGTCAGGGCTCGATCCTATCGCGTATGGACATGCTGGTCGGCGGTGATGCTATGTCTGGGCTGGTGCTCGTTGACGGCGGTTGGTTGCTCGCGGTGCTGCCGCCGGGCGCGTTCTTTTGCTTGGCCCTCGCTGTTGCTGCGAAATCGGCAATCGATCGCAGGCGGCTTCTGGCCCGGCACGCAAAGATGCCTCGCCGCTTGCGGCAGTCGCCACACGGCTAATCTTGGATCGTGAATAAAGAGAAGCGAACGGCCATCTTCGAAAAGCTGCGCGAACTCGATCCGGAACCGGATACGGAGTTGCGCTACCAATCAGTGTTCGAACTGCTGATTGCCGTAATTCTGTCTGCGCAAGCCACCGATGTCAGCGTTAACCTTGCGACCGACAAGCTATACCCGGTGGCTCGCACGCCCGAAGCAATGTTGAGACTTGGTGTCGAGGGGCTGACGCCATACATCAGAACAATCGGTTTGTTTAACAGCAAGGCCAAAAACATCATCGAAACGTGTCGAATTCTCCTGGAACAGCATGAAGGAAAAGTGCCTCGCACACGTGAGGAACTGGAGAAGCTGCCCGGTGTCGGCCGCAAGACTGCCAATGTCGTTTTGAATACGGCATTTGGCGAGCCAACAATCGCAGTCGATACTCATATCTTTCGTGTCTCGAATCGGACTGGTATCGCGCCGGGCAAAACCCCGTTGGAAGTCGAAAAGCGGCTACTGCGGCTGACGCCCGATGAATTTAAGAAAAACGCGCACCATTGGCTAATATTGCACGGTCGTTATGTTTGCAAAGCACGCAGACCATCGTGCCATGAATGCGCGATATGCGAATGGTGCGAATACCGCCATAAGGAGCTTGCATGATTTTCGGTCAGCACCGCAGCGAACTTCGGAAAATGTATATCGATGCCTGGCAAAAGCGCGTTGACGGCCTGTCGATGACAGCGCTCGAATCTCAGATCGCGGACGTGATCGCCATGCATCCGGAATACCACGGTGCGCT
>Ga0224508_10001877_pt1 | contig 18465 bp, 16 predicted proteins | sample SF_Jan12_sed_USG_4_FD_170157 | JGI IMG/M metagenome (GOLD analysis project Ga0224508, IMG submission 170157) | Sediment microbial communities from San Francisco Bay, California, United States - SF_Jan12_sed_USGS_21 | ecosystem: Environmental > Aquatic > Marine > Sediment | place: USA... | reverse complement strand
CGAATGAAGCCGCGCGTCGCGCCCTTAAGTTCGTTGATGTCCGATGGGTAAGTGTAGTTGGGGCCCTCGATCGTCAACGTCGGAATCTCGATCTTCCACAACCCCGTGAGAGCGCGGCCGAGCGATTCGACCAGGTGATTCTTGCCCACACCGGTGGGGCCGACGAGGAAGTACGCGGGTGGCCGGCGCAGATCGCGCGTTCCCGCAGCGAACAGGCTGAACTCGTCGCACAGCATTTCCACCGCCTGCGGCTGGTCGATCACGGTCGACTGCAGCGCCTCGTCGAGTTTGCCGAGGTCAAGCGACGAAAACAGGAGAATCCGTTCGTAAGCGGATAACAACTGATTACGTGTCAAGACGGATTCCGCCCCCCGCCCGACTTGCGCCGCCTCCTTGTACTGCAAGTCGTCGAGAGCGTTCTCGGCCTGTGTCTCCTCACCGCAGGCTTGCGCGAACTGGATCGCCGGCGGTGGCGGCGCTCCCGTTAGGTGCAACGAGGACTCGCCGGACGCGCGACTCTCCCGGAGGACCTCGGCGTACAGGTTGAACTTGTCCGCGCACTGGCGCAGGAACACGACCTCTTCCTCGAGGGGAAGCACCAACAGGCGATTGTCACGGAAGTAACTGTGGAGGCGGCGATCTTCGGCCAGAAGTTCGAGCATCTCTCCTGCGGCCAGGTAGGCGCGCGCGCCGAGTTCACCGAGATCGTAGCCCTTGACCTCCCGGCGGCCCAGCAGGCCGAGATCGAAGAGTGCCTTATCGGCAAGACGGCGCACGTCGTCGGGAAGTCGGCGAACCAGTTGACGCTCGTTCCCCTCGACCTCCGGTTGACGATCCATGAAACGTTGGACGAAGCGGTCGACCAGGCGGTCGGGTTCCATGATTCGGGCGATTCGGCGGTCGGTGTAGATGTCCTTGAGCAGCAGCGAGCATTCGTGGACGACGCGTGCGAGGTGGCTCAGTTCGATATCGTCCATCACCCGCTTGGGTGAGACCCGTTCGGCGGATTCACGGAGGCGTGCGGCGAGCGCTTCCGGCTCGAGACTCTCGATCCTGACCCCCGGAGGTCGCTGAGTTCCCATGAAAACCTCTGCCCGCCCCCATGCCATCGAAGATTGTGCCGGACGGCTCGTTTTGCACGCCTTCCGCGGACCGACGCGATCTCCTCTTCGGTGTAAACAACCGGCCGGTCGAGAGACATCCCAACCGGCCGAAAAAACGCTGTCTTTCTAGGAAAAGTTTTTTGAATCGGCCACCTTGACACGTCCTGAAGCCAATCCTATAGTACTGGCACTCAGCACTCTCGAGTGCCAGAAAACACTCATAAATCTTTGTAAACAAATGGCTTATGCCGAATATTAGGAGATCGAGATGAAAGTAAAGCCACTCTACGACCGTGTGCTCGTGAAACGGATCGAAGAGACGGAACAACGCCGCGGCGGGATCATCATCCCCGACACGGCGAAGGAAAAGCCGATGGAAGGCAAGGTCATCGCCGTCGGCGCGGGCCGCCTCAACAAGGACGGTAGCCGGGCCAAACTGGAAGTCAAAGCCGGTGACCGCGTACTGTTCGGCAAGTATGCCGGGCAGGAAATCAAGATCGACGACAAAGAGCACGTCATCATCAAAGAAGACGAAGTGCTCGGCATCATCAGCTAACTCGTTTCCCTTTCTTTAGACCAAAACTGTTTAGGAGCATTTCAAATGTCAGCCAAAACCATTACATACGCCGAGGATGCACGGCAGAAAATGCTGCGCGGCGTCAACAAACTCGCCGACGCGGTCAAGATCACCCTGGGCCCCAAGGGCCGCAACGTGGTGCTCGAGAAGAAATTCGGTTCTCCGCTCTCGACCAAGGACGGCGTGTCCGTCGCCAAGGAAATCGAGCTCGAAGATGCCGCCGAGAACATGGGTGCGCAACTCGTCCGTGAAGTCGCGAGCAAGACGTCCGACATCGCCGGAGACGGCACCACCACCGCCACTGTTTTGGCCCAAGCGATCTTTCGCGAAGGCGTAAAAGCGGTCACCGGCGGCGGCAACCCCATGGACATCAAGCGTGGCATCGACGCCGCCACGGAGAAAGTGGTCGAGTCGATCCAGAAGCTGTCCAAACCGGTCGCCGGTAAGGCGATCGCGCAAGTTGGCTCGATCTCGGCCAACAGCGACCCGATGATCGGCAAGATCATCTCCGAGGCGATGGACAAGGTCGGCAAAGACGGTGTGATCACCGTCGAGGAGGCCCGCGGCCTCGAAACCTCGCTCGAAGTCGTCGAGGGAATGCAGTTCGATCGCGGCTACCTGTCGCCTTACTTCGTCACCGACTCCGAGCGCATGGAAGTCGCGCTCGAAGACGCCTACATCCTGAACCACGAGAAAAAGATCTCGTCGATGAAGGATCTCCTGCCGATTCTCGAGCAGATCGCCAAGACCGGCAAACCGCTGGTGATCATCGCCGAGGACATCGAGGGCGAGGCGCTGGCCACCCTCGTGGTCAACAAACTCCGCGGCACGCTCAACGTCGCCGCCGTCAAGGCCCCCGGCTTCGGCGATCGTCGCAAGGCGATGCTGGAAGACATCGCGATCCTTGCCGGAGGAACCTGCATCACCGAAGATCTGGGCATCAAGCTCGAGAGCATCCAGCTCAAGGATCTCGGTCGCGCCAAGAAGATCGTCATCGACAAGGACAACACCACGATCGTCGAAGGCGGCGGAAAGGCCAAGGACATTTCAGGTCGTGTGACGCAGATCCGCAACCAGATCGAGGAGACCACCTCCGACTACGACCGCGAGAAGCTCCAGGAGCGTCTGGCCAAGCTGGTCGGCGGTGTCGCCGTGATCAAGGTCGGCGCCGCGACCGAATCCGAAATGAAGGAAAAGAAGGCCCGCGTCGAGGACGCGATGCACGCCACGAAGGCGGCCGTCGAGGAAGGCATCGTCCCCGGTGGCGGCGTGGCGTTGCTGCGCGGCCAGGGCGCCCTCGATCGTCTGGCGAAGGCCGAGAAGGTCGAGGACCGCGCCAGCGGGATTCGGATCGTCAAACGCGCGCTCGAAGAGCCGCTGCGGCAGATCGCCAACAATGCCGGCGAAGAGGGCTCCGTGATCGTCAACAAGGTGCGCGATCTCGAAGTAACGCACGGCTTCAACGCTCAACTCGAGAAGTACGAAGACATGCACAAGGCGGGCATCATCGATCCGACGAAAGTGGTTCGTTCCGCTCTGCAGAACGCCTCTTCGATTGCGGGTTTGATGTTGACCACCGAGGCGTTGGTCTCGGAGATCCCCGAAGATAACGCCAAGGCTCCGGCAATGCCGGAAGGCGGCATGGGCGGTATGGGCGGCGGCTTCTAGGCTTCCCCCGACCTCTGGAATTACTAAACCCGGTCGCTCAGGCGGCCGGGTTTTTTTTGTAGCCTGCTAAGCTGCCGCGCATGCCACGCGCGACCGTGACCGCGTCGTTGATCGCTGTCCAAGTGTTCTTCGGCTTCCACTACCTCGCGGCCAAACTCGTGCTGGCCGAGATGACCCCGCCGGCGTGGGCGTTTTCGCGCATCGCCGCCGCCGCCGTGGTCGTGTGGGCGGTGTGCCTACTCACCCACCGGCCGTTGCCCCGCGAGCCTAAGGTCTGGGGCCTGCTTGCCGTCTATTCCATCTTCGGCGTCGGGATCAACCAGATCTGTTTCGTCGAGGGGTTGTCGCGGACGACGCCGACGCATTCCGCGTTGATGAACACGACGATCCCGGTCGCCACGCTCGTGTTCGCGGTACTGTTCGGTCAGGAGCGGATTCGCGGGCGCAAGGTGGCCGCGATGATGCTCGCGATGGCCGGTGTGCTGCTCGTCATCCGCCCGTGGGCCGCGGAGATCCCGCTCGCGATCCAGACCGGCGACCTGCTCACGCTGGTCAACGCCACGTCGTTCTCGTTTTTTCTGGTGATCTCCAAGCGTCTATTGAGCCGCATCGACGCACTCGCCGCCACGGCGATCCTACTGACCTTCGGGGCGTTGGCCATCGGGATTCTCGGTTTTCGGCCGCTGCTACGAGTCGATCCGGGGGAACTATCCACGAGCTTCTGGTGGCTTGCCGTGTTTATCGTACTGCTGCCGACCGCCGCGGCCTATCTGATCAATTACTGGGCGCTCGGGAAGGTCGAATCGTCGCTGGTCGCGTTTTTTATTTTCCTGCAACCGGCTCTGGCGGCCTCACTGTCCTGGGTGTTTCTCGGGGAGCGCCCCACGGTCGTGACGATCCTGGGCGCCGCGTTGATTTTTCTGGGCGTGGGAATGACGGTGCGCCGTAGGCGTCCGGCTCCTAACCTGCGGAAAGCGTCAGGTCTTTCGCCAGGCACAGGCTGAGCGGCGAGTCGACATACTCTCCAAAGAGTGGAACCCGAACGAAACCGGCGTTTTCGTACAGCGCCAGGGCTTCGATCTGACGCTCCCCGGTCTCGAGCACGATCCGCTTCACCCCCGCTTCCCGCGCCCAGGACTCCAGTTCGGCGAGCACCCTGCGGCCGATCCCGCTGCCCCGAGCGTGGGGATCGACGTACATGCGTTTGATCTCGGCGACGTCCGAACCCAAGCGCCTGACGGCGCCACAGGCGATTGCGCGGCCGTCGAGATAACCGACGAGGAACGCCCCGTTGGCAGCCTGGACTTCGGTATGCTCGAGCCGAAAGTGGTTGGCGCCTTCCTCGGGATACGTCTCGCTCAGTTCCTCGTCGAGAGCGGCGATTAACCGTGTGGCGGCCGGGGAGTCGAGCGCTTCGCGCCGGAACCGAATCGTGCGTTCCGTCATCGGCAGACCTCTTTCTTAGCCCGTTCAGTCGATCCGGAAACTTCCGCCGAACCACTGAACCCCGCCGATCGATTGGGGTGGGGTCATGTCATCCAAGAGATGGGTGTTGCCGAAAGCCAACGTGCTCATCCCGGAGCTCGCGGAACGCGTAAAACGAACGCTTATCAACCGGTGCGATCCGTTGAAGTCAATGCCGGTTGCCGAGAGGCGCGTCAAACCGATCGTCAACTGGCCTGTCTGCGTTTGCTGGACGATCGGCTGAACCGTGGCCCCGTCGCTTCCAAGATGGGACCCCGTCGTATCGAAATCGAGGAAGGCTACGGTCGTCCGATCGAAATCGAGCGTGAACGATGCGCTCAGCACGTCCAGAACATCGGTGACGAAGATATCGACCACCGCAATACTGTCGGTCGACCCGCTCCCCGACGCCGTCGTGACCGAGGGGCTCGTTCCGGAGACCGGTGCGTACGTGAGCACGATCAGGGGTGCTGCCGGACCACCGCTACTTCCGCAAGCGGCAAGCAACGTCGCGATGGCGAACGTGAACATTAGACGGTGGCGCTGGATAGACGGAATCATCGGGTTCCTTTATGGGCAAATTGGATCGAAGCCGCCGCAACCCCACACGGTCGACATCTCGGCGAGGTCGACTCCATCGACGCAACCGTCCTGATTGTAATCCACCGGAAACCACCATTCGGCGGCCGGTGTCGCGCTGCAGAGTCCGAACGAACGGCCCAGCCACGCGAGCTCCACGCCGTCCAGCAAGCCATCCCCCGTGAATTCGAAATCGTCGCAGGTGCCCTCGTCAGCGCTGTTGTTGCAGTCGTTGTCCAGGCCGTCACACAACTCGAAGGCGCCGGGGAAGACCGTGTCGAGGCCGTCGTCGCAGTCGATCTGGCCCGGTTGTTCGCACATCGGTCCGCCGGCAAGCCCGTACCCGTCGGCATCGATGTCGGTACACGGGTCGCACACGTCGCCGAAACCGTCGTTGTCGGTGTCTTGCTGGTCCGGGTTGGGATCGTCCGGGCAGTTATCGACGGCGACACAGATGCCGTCGCCATCGAGGTCCTCACCGGCGGACATGCAGTCACAGGCGTCGCCCACGCCGTCGTTGTCACTGTCGCTTTGCGTGGGATTGGACGCGGTTGGACAGTTATCGCAGACGTCCCCCGACCCGTCGTCCTCGGTGTCTTGCTGGTCGAAATTGCTGTCGTCGGGACAGTTGTCGATGTTGCTTGCGATCAGATCCAGGTCGTCATCGTGGCACACCCCGGTATTGGTTTGGATGGCGTCGGTGAAAGAGGACGGGTTGTGGAAGGTATCGCACTGCGAAGTGGAGAGGCCCTTGTTCGAGTTCCCGCTGCCCGAAATCGAACTGTTCATGACGTTGTTCGAGTCACTCACGTGACCCAACCCGGTGTTGTGCCCGTATTCGTGCCACCAGACAAGATGTTCGATAGAACTAGAAGTGGTGACACGAACCAACATCATCGTGTTGCCCGGAGTCGACGCGCAGCCCAAAATGTTGACGTTCGGCTCCGCAGGCCCCGAACAGAACTTGATCACCCGCACGAGTTTGACGCGCGCAATCGAGTTGCCCAGCACGGTGTCGCGTTCCGGCTCGTCGTCCACGATGTCCAACCCGTCGTCATTGACACCGAACGACAGTTGCCCCCCAAGCCGCGAGAACGAGATACAGCAGGAGACGTCGGTGTCGAAGTCGGAGGTCGCCGCGACTTGCGACATCTTGGCTAAGATGTCGTCGAGGATCGTGTCGGTCACAGGGTTGGTCATGTTGACGTGATTCGCGTAGGTCAGCCCCGCGTCGTGGCTGCTCGACGCTGGATCCTCCGCGGCCAGGATGGATTCTTGTTGCGCCGCGTGCGGATCGTTTTGGGACGAAAGGTTTTCGAAATCCCTCAACGGCCGTCGCGCAGCCGTGGTCATGTTCAAACCGTGGATCGTCGCCACCGACGTCGAGTCGCTCAACTCGACCAGACGCGCTCGTGCTTCCTGGCGTCCGGATCGGGCCAGCCCCCACAGCGCGGCGTCGATCAGGTCGGCACGCATCGCCTCGTCGAAGGGACCCTCGGCGATAGCGCGGGCGAGCCGGCCCGTGCGTACGCCCGGCGTCGCGGCGTCCAGCAGATGTTGCAGGGCCGTCGGATCGGCCTGGGCGGCGATCCTACCGAGCGCCTCGGGGGCCAACAACAGAGCGCGGTCTTCCTCGGGGACCGAGCGCGGATCGTGCGGCGGTTGCTCCAGCAAGTGCAGCAACGGCTCGACCGCGCGCGCGTCGGGCAGTAGAGTCAGGAAGGCAACGACGTTGTCGCGACGCGGAAAATCCGGGTCGGCGAGTAGCGGCAGGAGTTCGACCCACCCGTCGACCCCTATCTCACGCTGCGCGGTCTCCTCGTCGATCCCGTGAAAATAGGTCGCAAGGGCCGCTTGACGGACACGTTCGCGCGTCGATTCACGGCCGCGCGGCTCGGCGCGCCCTTGGCTCTGTGCCGAGATCGGAAGGAAGGAAACAAGCGTAAGAAAGATCAGGGTCCTGAGCGCTGTCATGGCGGCGTCACTTCGGAGAGTGTTCGAGCACCAGAACCTGCGGCACGTATGCGTTTCCGAACGATCCATCTCATGCTTCTTCAAAATGTGGTAGTCGGAGTCAATCGGCAACAAGAAATACCCACTTCCAGCACCCATACGGTGTTTTTTTGACCGAACTCCTTGCCGCACGGATCGTGCATGTTTTCCACGAATACCATCAATTTTGATGTCTCCATGTGGAAGAAGGAGGCCATCCGCTATCCGGGGTCCAGAGCAAGGCGAACCAGCAACTCCGCACCACGGGGCAGCACCGATTCGTCGATGTCGAACTCCGCCGAATGATGCGGTGCGGTGATGCCGCGCTCCTCGTTCCCGGCGCCGACCAGGATGAACGCACCGGGGCGTTTCTGCAGGAAGTAAGAAAAATCCTCGGCGGGCGCCATCGGCGGCGGTTCGATCACGTTGTCCGCGCCAAAAACCGGCACCGAAACCCGGCGCACCGTCTCAACCGCCCGGGCCTCGTTGACCGTCGCCGGATATCCGCTTTCCAGTTCGAATTCTGAGCGACAGCCATGCGCTCGCGCCGACTGTTCGATCACCTCGGCCGCGCGCTTCTTCAACAACTCCCGAACGTCCTCGTTGAAGGAGCGTAGTGTCCCTTGCAGCGTCGCCTCGTCGGGGATGATGTTGCTGACGGTTCCCGCGTGAAGCGCTCCGACCGACACCACTGCGGGCTGGATCGGGTCGACATTGCGCGAGACGATCGTCTGCAACGCCGTTACGGCGTGCGCGGCGGCGACGATCGGGTCTCGCGTGGCGTGCGGCATCGCGGCGTGGCCGCCCTCCCCGATGATCCGTGCCACGAAGCTGTCCTGTGCGGCCATGATCGGACCCGAACGCACGTGAACGGTGCCGGCCGCGAACGGGCTCCACAGGTGCAACGCGAATGCCGAACCGATCTCGATCAGATCCAGCACGCCCTGCTGAATCATCTTTTCGCCGCCACCGTAGCCTTCCTCGCCCGGCTGGAAACAGAACAACACGTCGCGATCGAGTTCGGCGCGCCGTTCGTTCAGGATCGTTGCCGCACCCAGCAGCATCGACATGTGGCCGTCGTGTCCGCACGCGTGCATCCGGCCGACCGTCTTCGAGCCGTACTCGCGACCCTCGATCTCGGTAACCGGCAAACCGTCCATGTCGGCGCGCAGCAGCACGCCGGGGCCGCTGGAATTCTCGGCGCGCAGGATCGCCGCCATCCCGGTCTCGGCGATGCCGGAATGCACTTCGAGGCCCAACGCGTCGAGGCGCTCCTTGACGTAGGCGGCGGTACGGACTTCCTCGAAACCGAGTTCGGGTTGCCGGTGCAGGTCGCGGCGCCAACCGACGATCGTCGGTGCCAGTTCGTCCGCTCGAGCCTTGATCGGATCGGACACGCGGCTACTCGAGCCGCTTGATGATGTGCCACCCGTACGGACTCAACTCGGCGTGGAACTTGGCGATCCCGACCTCTCCGACATCGATCCTGAACGACACGTCGCCGAAGGACACGGCCATACCCTCGCGCGGGGTGTGGTTCGCGAGCCGCGCGGTACCTCGGTTGGTCATCGAATAGACACCCGGGTGTGAGTCGTCGGTGTACTCCGCCACGAGTGCGTCGAAGTCCTCACCGGCCACGGCGCGGTCGAAAATCTCCCAGGCCAGCTTTTCGGCCTCCTTCTTGGATCGCTCGACGGGCTTGTTGGACTTTCCCTTAAAACTGATAAGAACGTGTTGGACGGTCACAACATCGGGGTTCTTGTTCCGTTTCTCTTTCTTCTTCTTTTCGGCCAGACCGGCCGGGGCCAGCCCGACAAGGACGAGAGAAACGAGGACGATGAGCAACGTGCGCGTGCGCATACGGGACCTCCCGGTGGAATCGAGGAAAATCCTATTTTTCACCAGTCGCGCCATGGCGGCAAGTCGGGGCTCCGATATAATCCGGACGTTCAACGGAAAAGGACTCCCGCACACCATGAAACAGCCTATTACCGTGGGGCACAGCCCCGACCCCGATGACGCCTTCATGTTTCACGGGATCGCCTCCGGCAAGGTCGATACCGCGGGCTTCGAGATCCGACAACTCCTCGAAGACATCGAATCGCTGAACCGCCGCTGCATGGAAAACGAGATCGAAGTCTCGGCGGTCAGTATCCACGCCTACGCGCACCTGACCGACAACTACGCGTTGATGCACTGCGGAGCCAGCATGGGGGACGGCTACGGACCGCGGATCGTCACGCGGCAGCCCGCCTCCCCGGATGAACTGGCCGGGATGACGATCGCGGTCCCGGGGACGCTGACCTCCGCTTTCCTGGCTTTGCAGTTGTATCTGGGAAAACCGTTCGAGTACCGCGTCGTCCCTTTCGACCGGATCCTCGAGGCGGTCCGCGACGGTGAGGTCGGCGCCGGGGTGGTCATCCACGAGGGCCAGTTGACCTATGGCGATTACGATCTCTCGCTGATCGCCGACCTCGGCGTGTGGTGGGGCGAGAAGACCGACGGTCTGCCGCTTCCGCTGGGCGGCAATGTCGTGCGGAAGGATCTCGGCGAAAAAACGATGCGTACGCTCACGCGTGTGATTCGCGACAGCATCGTTTACGGGCTGGACAACCGCAAGGAAGCGCTCGACTACGCCATCGGTTTCGGGCGTGGCCTCGATGTCGAGCTCAACGACGAGTTTGTCGGGATGTACGTCAACGATCTGACCCGCGATTACGGCGAGCGGGGCCGCCGTTCGATCGAACAATTCCTCTCCGAAGGCGCCGCGGCGGGGCTTGTCCCGCCGATCGACGACTTGAAGTTCGTCGATTGATGCCGGGCAATCTTCGCAACGCCCTGCTCAAGAGCGGCGCGGTCATCGACGGCGCCTCGGCGTTACCGTTGCATTTCGGCGCCCCCAAGGCCGAACTCCACGCAGCCCTCAACGTGTGTATGGTCGCCGATCGTTCGCCGGCGGCGCGTTTGATCGGCGACGGACCCGATCTAGCCGACTTACTCCATCGACTCTCGACCAATACGGTCCATGCTCTCGAGCCCGGTGGCGGGACGGCAACCGTGCTCACGACCGCCAAGGGTCGAATCGTCGAGCGGTTGTTCGTCAGCCATCTCGGCGACGCCGGACTGCTGCTGATCGGCGGCAACGGACGCGCCGGCGTGGTGCTCGAGCACCTCAAGAAGTTCACGTTCGCCGAGCAGACCGGGTTGCGAGATTGCGGGAACGACTACTCCCTGCTCGCGCTCGGCGGGCCACTTGCCGGCGAGGCTCTGGCCCTCGCGGGGTTGGAAACGCCTCCGCCCCTCGGAGCGGTCGGTGGCCGGCACGACGGCATGCGGGTCCATGTGCTCGGCCATGACGGCCAATCGGCCAACGGTTACTCGATCCTCGTGGCCAACGCACAGGCCGGCTCGTTGTGGCAGGGATTGGTGTTGGCCGTGTCCAAGACCGACGGACGAGCGTGCGGTGAACTTGCGCTCGAGGCCGCGCGCATCCGCCGCGGGGTCCCCGCCTGCGGTTCGGAACTCAATGAGGACCACAACCCGCTCGAAGCCGGTCTCTGGGACGCGGTTTCGTTCGACAAGGGGTGTTACGTCGGACAGGAGGTCGTTGCCCGGCTCAACACCTACGACAAAGTCTCGCGCCGACTGATCGGTCTCAAAATCCCCCCGGATCATCTGGTCGTCGCAGGGGGTACGAAACTTTATCGCAATGAAAAAGAGGCTGGTCTCATCACGAGCATTGCCGCACTCGAAGGTGTGGAAACGGTCGGCCTCGGTTACATCAAGAAACGGTCCGCCGAGGTCGGCGATGCGGTGCAGCTCGGTGCCCCGGACGGGCCCACCACGACCCTGCAGGCCTTCCCGATGACCGATTAGGAGAGACTCATGTCGCACCCACTTCGTTCGATCGTATGGATTCTCGCTCTCGTTTTGCTCCCGGCAGGCTGTGCCGGAACCGTGGACTCGCATCAGACCAACGACCCCGGAGAATTCATCAGCGAGGTCGAGACGAGCCTGTTCGATTTGTGGGTCCAACGCGAACGAGCCGCCTGGGTTCAATCGAACTTCATCACGGAAGATACCGAGAAAGTCGCCGCCGACGCCGCCAAGGACGTGATCGCGGCAACGGTCGAGTTCGCCGCGCAGGCGAGGCGGTTCGAAGGCCAACCGATGTCCGACGAAACGGCGCGCAAATTGCGACTGCTCAAGACATCCCTGACGATGGTCGCACCAAGCGATCCCGCCTTGCAGGCAGAGCTGACCGCGACGAGCACCGGGATGGAGAGCCTTTACGGCAAGGGGACGTACTGTTCGGAACTGCGCGACGGCGAGTGTCTCGATCTCGGCGCGATGGGCGACATCATGGCGGAGAGCCGCGATCCCGACGAATTGCTCGACGTGTGGGTCGGCTGGCGCAGCATCTCCCCGCCGATGCGTTCGATGTACCAACGCTTTGCCGAACTGGGCAATGCCGGGAGCCGGGAACTCGGCTTTTCGGATCTCGGTGAATTGTGGCGTTCCAACTACGACATGGACCCCGATGACTTCGCCGTCGAGGTCGATCGATTGTGGGACCAGGTTTCCCCGCTCTACGACGCACTCCATTGCCACGTGCGCGCGAAGCTCAACGAACGCTACGGATCCGACGTCGTGGCCCCCGGCGAGCCGATCCCCGCGCATCTCCTGGGCAATATGTGGAGTCAGAGCTGGGGCAACATCTACGACATGGTGTCCCCCGGCTCCAGCGATCCGGGTTTCGATCTGAGCGAGATCCTGCGCGAGCGAGGGGTCGACGAGCGTGAGATGGTCCGCTATGGCGAGCGTTTCTTCACGTCTCTCGGGTTCGAGCCGTTGCCGGACACGTTCTGGGAGCGCTCACTGTTCACCAAGCCGGCCGACCGCGACGTGGTGTGCCATGCCAGCGCCTGGGACGTGGACGGGGTGGATGACCTGCGCATCAAGATGTGCATCAAGATCAACGCCGAGGACTTCGTCACCGTGCACCATGAGCTGGGGCACAACTTCTATCAACGGGCCTACAACAAGCAGTCGCCGTTTCATCAGAATAGTGCGCATGACGGTTTCCACGAAGGTATCGGTGACACGGTCGCGCTGTCGATCACACCCGACTACCTCGTCAAAGTCGGCCTGCTCGACGAGTTACCGTCCAGCGGCGGCGATCTCGGTCTACTGATGCGCATGGCGCTCGACAAGGTCGCCTTCCTGCCCTTCGGTCTTGTCGTCGATCGGTGGAGATGGAAGGTATTTTCCGGCGAGATCGGCACCGACGCCTACAACTCGGGCTGGTGGGACCTGCGCACCAAGTACCAGGGGATCCAACCGCCTGTCGCGCGCAGCGAGGCTGACTTCGATCCCGGCGCCAAGTACCACGTTCCGGCCAACACGCCTTACACACGCTACTTCCTCGCCCACATCCTGCAGTTCCAGTTCCACCGCAGCCTGTGCGAGCTCGCCGGTTACGAGGGCCCGTTGCATCAGTGTTCGATCTACGGCAACGAGGCGGCGGGCAAGGCGCTGGGCGAGATGCTCGAGATGGGGGCCAGCAGACCGTGGCCGGATGCGCTCGAAGCGATGACCGGACAGCGTGAGATGGACGCCACCGCGATCGTCGATTACTTCGCGCCGCTGATGGACTGGCTCGGGGAGCAAAACAAAGGTCGAAACTGCGGTTGGTAGACGAAGAATGAACGGGGTTCCCGGCACCTTCGAGGTCTCAAAGAAATCCGGCACGGTGTCATGCCTGAGCTTGATCCCGAACGACGCCGTCGCCCTGCTGGTGCTGGGTCACGGTGCGGGCGCCGGCATGTACCATCGCGCCATGCAAGCGGTGGCGATGGCGCTGGCCGCTCACGGTATCGCGACCTTTCGCTACCAGTTCCCCTACATGGAGAAACGCCGGCGCCTACCGGACCCTTTGAAAATCCGGCTCGATACGGTCGGCGCCGCCGTGGAGACAGCCGCGGGGCTGCACCCGGAGTTGCCCCTGCTGGCCGGTGGGCGTTCGATGGGGGGCCGCATGAGTTCGACGTGGGTCGCGGAGAATCCGGGTTCACCACCGGTCGGGTTGGTGTTTTTTGGTTTCCCGCTGCATCCGCCGGGGAAACCGGGGACCAAGCGGGCGCGCCATCTGGACGACGTCGACATCCCGATGCTGTTTCTTCAGGGCACACGCGATGCATTGGGATCGATCGAACTGCTCCGGCCGGTATGTCGCGCTCTCGGCGAGAAGGCGACGCTCCACGTCGTCGAGGGCGCCGATCATTCGTTTCACGTGCTCAAGCGGTCGGGGCGAACGGACGACGAGGTCATGGAAGAGCTGGCCGGCAGCGTGCGCCGCTTCGTCGACGAGCGTCCGCGTTAGTCGAGCAACGTTTCGAGGTGGAGTTTCGCCGATGCGCCGAGGGCGTTGAGGTCGTAACCACCTTCCAGGACGGAGACCAACCGTCCCTTGCAACACTCGCCGGCCAGATCGAGCAGGGCGCGCGTGGCCTCGCCAAAGGTCTCCGTATCGACCTCGAGGGCCGCCAGCGGATCGTCGCGGTGGGCGTCGAACCCCGCCGAGATCAGCACGAAATCGGGATCGAAGCGAAGTGCGGCGGGCACGATGGTGTTTTGGATGGCGCCCAGGAACTCGGAGCTGCCCGCGCCCGGTGGGAGCGGACAGTTGAGCGTGGTCCCCTCACCGGGTCCGACCCCGCGCTCGCTCGCCGCCCCGGTGCCGGGGTACAGCGGCCACTGATGCACCGAGGCGTAGAACACGGTCGGGTCGTCTTCGAGGATGTGCTGTGTTCCGTTACCGTGGTGCACGTCCCAGTCCAGGATAAAGACGCGGGCGATCCCGTGTTCGGCCTGCAGCCTGCGAGCCGCCACGACGACGTTGTTGAACAGGCAAAAACCCATCGCGAGACGCGCCTCGGCGTGGTGTCCCGGCGGTCGAATGACGGCGAATCCGCGATCGAGTTTTGCGCTCGCGACGCCGTCGCACAACGACCCCAGCGCGCCGGCGGCCTGACGCGCGATCACGGCGCTGGCCTCGCAAATTGCCGTGTCCGTCGAGTCGATCAGGCGTTCTCCACTAGAACAGGCCAGCTCGACGCGCGCAATGTAGTCCGCGTCATGGGCGCGCTGGAGATCGGTGTCGCCGGCCACACGGGGCTCGATCCGCGTGCAGCGCGCGGCCAGCCCCGAAGACTCGAACAACTCTCGAATGTGCCGGAGACGGCCGGGGTGTTCGGCGTGTCCAGGTCCGGTGTCGTGGCTCTCGAACAGTGCGTCCAGCACCAATCCGACGCGCGGAGAATCTCCCCCGATCGCGCTAGTTCTCGGCGCTGATCCCCGACAGACCGCTAAAGCCGTCGGTGATCGTGACGTCATCCGGGAGTTCGACGTGATACAGACCCACCGCCAGATCGGGGTTGAGTCGGATCTCTTTGAAATCGATTGTGCGACCGCTACCGTCAACCGCGCGATACTCCACACGACGCGGGAGGTACGTCTTCGCGTCGAGCCAGAACAACACTTCGTCGACTCGTTTCTTGACGCGCCGGCGCTTGGGTGAAAGCGACAATAGGTAGCTATCCTCGTCGGCCTCGCGCAGTCGGATATTGTAGAACTTGCCCAACTCGGCCGAGCCCTGCCCGACGCCGAAGAAACGGAACAACTGGTCCCGCCAGCGTTGGATGTTTCGCTTTTCGGCTTTCTTGCGTACCGGGAAATATCCGGTGTACTGGTCGGCCGATATCACGAAGCGCATCACCTCGGGTGTCGTGTACTCCCAGCAAATCGCGTCGGGTTTGGTCATGAAGAACCTGCCCGTGGCAACGATGGGCTCATTGAGCAGCGCGCTGGTGTTGGTCTCGGTGAACTCGGCACTGATCGTCAGCATGCCGTCCTGAACGCGGTCGAACTCGGTCAACACGTCGTTCAAATCGGCAGCCGCGACGGGCAGGACGGCGCAACCCATGAAGACAACCCAACACAGAATTCGGGTGGGGGATTTGAGGAAACCAGACAAAATGAGGATTCTCCGGGACCGCGCGGCGGCAATCTCTTCCGACAATTACGTTCAACTACGTTACCAGCCCTGGGTTAGGGGGTCAATTGAACACCCCACGGTGGCCCGTGGCCGACCGTCGGCCTCGCTCCTATAATGTTGCGCTCACAAGACTCCCCTGCGGGCGCGCACATCGAGGTTTCCATGGATCGGTTGTTCAAGGGCGTGATTGTTTGTCTATCCATAGCCATGTTGACCGGTTGTGCCGGGTCGGACCGTTCGCCTGACCCCGAACCGGAGAAGCGACAGTTGGCGGTCGATTCAGACGTTGACCGAAGCTGGCGGGCGACGCTGTTACGCGCCGAGGACCTGCGGCGGGTCGACGACGAACTACGGGACGGACTCGTTTCGGAAGACTCGGATCGACGGCGTCACTCGATCCGCGCGTTGGGGCGAATCGGTGATCCCACGATGACCGCTGAACTGATCGCCGCCTTCGACGACAGCGCTCCTTTGGTGCGAGCGGAGGCTATCTTCGCCGCGGCGATTTCCGGAGCCGATGAAACGATCACCGCGATCGCCGCCAAGCGAACGGATGCGGACCTGCGGGTCCGTGCGGCGGTCGCCGTCGCGCTGGGGCTATTCGCAACCCCCGAAACCCATGCGCCTCTCGCCGATTTACTTGCAGACGAGACCGACAGCGTTCGTGTGGCGGCGTGTTACGCCGTGGCCCGCCTGTCCGACGCGGACGCCATTGCCGAAACTCTGTTCCCGATGATCGAGGATCCCGACACCGACGTCGTGGCGGCGGCTCTCTACGCGTTGAGCCGGCTTTCGAGCCGGATCCCGGCCCTGGGTTTCACCTCACGATTCAAGATACGCGAGAAGTTGGTGCAACTGGCCGATTCGCGAATCCCTGGAATCCAGTTGCTGGTTGCGGAGGGCCTATACAACCCGGTCGCCGGCGAACAGGCCGACGCGTTACACGCGATGTTGAAATCCGACTCGATCGAGGTGCTGCTCGCGATCATCCGTTCGACGAGTTTTCCGGGAGCCCCTGCCTTCGTGATCCACGAGGTCACGATCAAGCACAACGATCCGCGAGTCGTGCTCGCCACGATCCTCGGCCTGGGCCGCATGCGGGGCGACGCGGTCAACGAACTGCTTTTGGATTTCATTTTAAACGACTCGCGCGGTTGGCTGCGCGCCGAGGCGGTTCGCTCGTTGAGCAAGGCGGACCGGCGCTCGTTCCTAGTCGTGGCCAACGGACTGTCCACCGATTCGCGACCGCTCATCCTCGCTGCAACCGCGGAAGGACTCTACGGGCATAGCGGGACCGCTGCCGCGGAATATGCCCGGCGGTTGTTCGACACCGACGATGCATGGGTCAAGCTCAAGGCGATCCCCGCGATGGCCTCCGTCGAGGAGAAACTCGGCTCCGTGTTCCGCGATCTGCTTCCGGTCAGTATCGGCGAACAAAAGCTCCAGATCGCCCGCGCCGCAGGTTACCGGCTGGCGATGACGGAACGCCCCGAGGACGATTTCCAAGACTCTCTGCAGTTGCTCGGCGACCTCTGGTCGGGCGCGACCGAAACCGGGGCCATCGAGTTGCAACTCGCCGTAATCGACGCCGCCGCCGAGGGTCGCCACGCGGCGGGTGCGGCACTGGTCCGGCAGGCGTTGAGAGCCGACGACTTCGGCGTTCGCAATCGAGCGGCGTCGGTCTTGCGGGCTAGTTTCGGTGAGACTGCCACGATCGATCCGCCGAAGGACAAACCGCTTGCCTACTACGAAGAAATCGCCACATGGGCTGATGACCGGCACGCCGCGCTGATCACTGTTGAGCGTCAGGGCTTCGTCCCGGGACGCTTTACGATCGCGCTGGACACGGAGCACGCCCCAATGACGGCCTATCGCTTTGCGCGGCTTGCCAACCTCGGCCACTACGACAATCGGCGTGTCGATCCGTTCGTACCGGGTCTACGATTGCACAGCGGCCGTGGCGCCGGTGACCGTTTCGCCGACGAGAGTTGGCGACTCGAGTCGGTCTTTTCCTTGTTCGGACCGGGTACGGTCGCCGCAGTGGGTGAGGACGATTCGACGCTGGGCGAGTGGTTGGTCACGCTGGGTGCACGCCCAAACTACCTCGGTCGTTATGCCCCATTCGGCCGCGTTGTGCAGAACCTCAAAGGTGTCGCGAGCAGCGTGCTTCCGATCGATCGGGTGGTTTCTGTGCGAGTGTACGAAGGGAACGGACGGGAAACGCTCCCGCCGTTACGCTAGACGCCGGCTTACGCCGCTAGCCGATCACCTTCCTGACCTGCTCTTCGAGCGCCATGACCTCGCGGTGGACGCGGTCGCGCACGTCGTGCCAGGCCTCCGCGGCTATGCTGAGGAACGCATCCGCGACACGTGGATCGAACTGCCGCCCGCTCCACTCCTTGATTTCGGCGCGAGCGTCATCGATCGAAAGCGCCTTGCGGTAGGGCCTGTCCGAGGTCATCGCGTCGAACGTATCGACCACGGAGAAGATGCGCGCGCCCAGCGGAATAGCCTCGCCCTCCAGCCCCTGCGGGTAACCCGACCCGTCGAAACGTTCCTGGTGGCTCAATACGATGTCGAGTGCCGGTTCGAGGAAACGGATGTGCTGGAGCATGCGGTAGCCCATCTCGGGGTGCTTCTTCATCTCGTCCCACTCCTGGGGATCGAGTTTGCCGGGTTTCTTGAGGATCGAATCCGGGATTCCGATCTTCCCCACGTCATGCAGGATCGCACCGCGACGAATCCACGTCAGTTCCGGTTCGACGACATCCATCGCCTGGGCGACCAAGACGGCGTACTCCACCACCCGGTAGGAATGGCCCTGGGTTTCGTTGTCGCGGAAATCGAGCGCCGTGACCAGAGCTTGCAGCGAACTTTCATACGAATTTTGCAGCTCGTCGTAGAGCCCTTCGACCTCGGTGTGTTTTTCGACCAACTCGCTGGTGCGCTGTTCGACCAGGTCTTCGAGGTGTTCCTGGTACGAGCGGTTCTCGGATATGAGCCGGCGCTTTTCGAACGTGCGATCG
>Ga0224508_10001876_pt1 | contig 18472 bp, 19 predicted proteins | sample SF_Jan12_sed_USG_4_FD_170157 | JGI IMG/M metagenome (GOLD analysis project Ga0224508, IMG submission 170157) | Sediment microbial communities from San Francisco Bay, California, United States - SF_Jan12_sed_USGS_21 | ecosystem: Environmental > Aquatic > Marine > Sediment | place: USA... | reverse complement strand
TCCTGAGTGTTTCGGAATAAATACTTGAGATTATGGGACCCGGTTTTTGAGCCTGGGTTCACCGCGTACTGGTGATGCTGGGGTACTCGGGTCGCCATCGAATGCTCTCTATCCGGCGCGCCAATTCGGCGGTGGATATCGGCACGGCGACACCGTCTTCGATCGCCTGCTCAGCGACGGCATGAGCGACAACACCGCAAACTTCCCACAGCCGGGGGATTTCCGGCATCAGGCAACGGTCGTCAAGCTCCTGCTCCGTGAGCGCTCCGGCCAGCGCCATGGACGCCACGCCGATCATCGCATCCGTGATTTCATTCGCATCGACGGCGATTGTGCCCAGCCCAATCCCGGGAAAAACGAATACATTGTTCGCCTGCCCGACTCTGCGGTGTCCGTCCGGCATTGCCACTGGCTCGAATGGACTGCCTGTCGCGACCAGCGCCTTGCCATCGGTCCAGGCCAAAACGTCCGCAGGCACTGCCTCGCTGATCGCCGTTGGATTGGACAAGGGCAGGATCGTCGGCGTGTCGGTGTTCGTCAACATGCCCTTCACCACTGCTTCACTGAAAGACCCGCCCTGCCCGGAGACGCCGATCAACGTATTGGCCTTGTATGCCGTGACGACCTTTTCGAGGTCCCCGAGATCGTCATCCTGCAGGCCGAGTTCCGCAACCATTGCCGCGGGCCATGCCAGTTCTATCTTGTAATCGTCGAGACCTTCCCTGTCTTGCGCAACGATACCCCGACTGTCCATCACGAGAATCGCCCGATTCAGTTCGTCACCCGTGAGGCCGGACTGCCTGAGACGCACCCGCAGCTGCCGGGCTATGCCAAGACCGGCGGCGCCGGCACCGCTCAGGACGATGCGGCTATCGCGAAACCGGCGGCCGCTGATACGACATGCCGCCTGGATAGCAGCGGTCGCAACTCCGCCGGTCCCCTGGATGTCGTCATTGAACGAGGGAACGACACGCCGGTACCGGTCCAGGATCATTAAGGCGTTGTTCTTGCGGAAGTCCTCCCACTGAATGACAACGCCCGGGAATACGTTACGCGCTGCGGCAACGAACTCGTCGACCAGTTCAACGTAGCGGTCGCCGCGCAGGCGCTTCTCGCGCCAACCCAGGTACAGCGGATCGTTCAGTAATTCCTCGTTGTCGGTGCCAACATCGAGGCTGATCGGCAGGGTCTTTGCCGGATGGATCCCGGCACCGACACAATACAGCGCGAGTTTGCCAACGCTGATGGCCATACCGCCCGCGCCCTGGTCGCCGATACCGAGAATGGCCTCGTTATCCGTCACCACCATGAGTTTCACGCCACTGAATGGCGCCCCGTCACGCAGCACCTGCTCTATGCGGCCCAGGTAATCCGGCGTAATAAAGATGCCGCGCGCGCTGCGAAACACCCTCGAGTAATACTGCGACGCCAGTCCGACCGTCGGCGTGTAGACAATAGGCATGGTCTCTTCGAGATGCTCGCTTAGCAGTCGGTAGAAGAGAACCTCGTTCCTGTCATGCAGCGACCCAAGTTCGATATTGCGGCCGACGGGATCGGGATTGAAGAAGATCGATCGGTAGATCCGCTCGGCTTGCGTATGGATGTCGTTCTGGCGCGCCGGCAACAGCGCCTCGATACCGAGCAGCCGGCGCTCCTCGAGCGTAAAGCCGCTGCCTTTATTGAATAACGGAAACCTGAGCAGCTCGGGCCCGGACCGGTCGACCTTGAGTTCGTCGCCGTCAGGCGTACGCGTCAGCTTGAATTCTTCCACGAACCGTCATGTGTGGCCTTTCGATGCGGGCCACTACACGCGGTATCCGTTGTTGTGTCAAGCCGCATCCCTCGCTGGAGTCCCGACCCGCGCCTTTTTGCTGCGCAACCGGGTTTCCATTACGAACAGGTTGCCCGTAAGTACAAGGCCTGTGCCGATCAGCACCGACGGTGTGAGTTGCAGACCCTCGAACAGCATCGATAACACGAGTGCGACGACGGGGAACATGATCATGATATAGCCGGCCTTGTGGGCCCCAATCCGTCCCAGCAACGTCAGGTAGGCGCCAAAGGCGACGATAGAACCAAAAATCGCCAGGTAGGCGAGAGAGATAATGTAGCTCGCTGAGAATTCGAACGTGAACGGGTGACCCGCAATCCCCGCGATGGCGGCTGTAATTATCGCACCATACAGCATGCCCCATGCATTGGACTGGACAATGGGGATTTTGCGGGCCTGCGCCGCCTGCGACACCATATTGCCGAACGACGCGAAGAGTGCGCCCACAACAGCAAGCACCAGCCCGAAGAAGACGGCATCCGTGAGATTAAATTTGCTGACCTGGGGCGCAAACAGAACGACGATGCCGACGATGCCCAGCAGGGCGCCAAAGAGAACCCGTGGGCCCGATCGAATTCCGAACAGGATCCGCGCGTTGATGATGTTCATCCAGACGATGGATGTGAACGCAATGGCCGTCAATGCGGACGTAATATAGATCTGCGCCCGATACGCCAAGATGTAGTTTAGACAGAACAACGACAGGCCCAACAAAACGAACCAGCCGTGCTCGCGTAAACCAAACGACAGGTTCAGGTTACGGTAACGGCTCCAGGCAAACAGCAACGCCGCAGCAATCGCGTAGCGGTAGGCAATAGACACCTCCGGCGCCACCGTTCCAAGCTGGAATTCGATCGCGAACCACGTCGAACCCCAGATCAGAACTGTGATGACGTACAGGAAGACGTGGTTCATGGCCGTTCCTTGCAATCGACGTCGTCGATCGCGTCGTAGAAAATCGCGCTTCGCAGGTTCCGATAGCGATGTACTCGCGTCGCCGGCGAGGCGAGCGCTTTCAGTGCGTCACGCCATCGTGGCTTGGGCAGATTATGCCAGTCGGCGAATCGATACCGCGACTGCTCCGCCAGGGAACGCTGAACGGATGTTGCGGCAGGTTCACAAGTGCAGTGTTTCATGGTCTGGTCCTCCGTTCCGGTGTAATCGTGAGCTTGACTATACGGGTAATTTGGAGATATAACAGATACAGTTTTTCAAAAATATTACCTATACAGTTATGCTTGCCATCGACAAAAACGACAGTACCTACCTGTACCGCCAGGTTATTGATTTAATTTGTGAAAACATCACGAGCGGCACCCTGCGCCCAGGCGACCGGTTGCCGTCGTTGCGCAAGATGAGTCACAGCGCAGGCGTCAGCATCCCCACGGTTCGCCAGGCTTACGTCGAACTGGAACGGCAACGCCAGATCGAATCGCGGCCGCAATCGGGCTACTACGTCCGGCATATCCAGAAGAACAAAATCGTCGCGCCTGCGCCCTCTTCCGCCGGCGAGCCGGTTTGCCTGAATTGCCGTCCGCTTATGGAGCGCGTGTACGACGGCATCAACCACCCGCAACTGGTGCCGCTGGGCATCGCGAATCCCTGCATGGCGAAACCGGCAGCGAAGGCGCTGCATCGCGCGATGAAACGGGTCATGTCGCGAGCTGAAGAACGTAGCCTGGGTTATTCAACGACTCTCGGCGAGCCGACCCTGCGCCGGCAGATCGCGTATCACTATCTTGACACCGTCGGCGCGCAGGTCGATGTAGAGCAAATCGCGATAACAAACGGAGGCCAGGAGGCGCTGTTGTTGTCGTTGCAGGCGATCGCCGAACCGGGCGATGTAATTGCGGTTGAGACGCCGACGTATCACGGCCTGCTCGAACTGATTGACAGCCTTGGCATGCTCGCGGTCGAAGTCGAGACTTGCCCGGAGGAAGGCGTGACGCTATCGGAACTGCGCACGACTCTCGAACATTACCCCGTGAAGGCATGCATGTTCTCGACGACGTTGTCGAATCCGCTTGGCGTGACTATGCCGGAGAACTGCCGGCGCGAACTGGTCGCCATGCTCGAGGAATTCGATGTCGTGCTTATCGAAGACGACGTTTACGGAGACCTGCGCTTCGATGGACAACGACCGGTGCCCGCGCAGTTCCTGCCGGGTGGTGCACGCGTCATTACCTGTGGCTCATTTTCCAAGACCGCGGCCCCCGGATACCGCATTGGCTGGGTTGTGACTGAGTTCTTCATGGAGGAGATCACGCGGCTGAAACGTGCATTTTCGTGCTCTTCAGGCTTACTGCAGCAGCTGACGCTGGCCGATTTTCTCGCCAGTGGGGACTACAACCGGCATCTGAATTCGTTGCGGCCAGTCCTCAAGTGCAACGCCGAACGCATGAGCGCACTGGTCGCCGATCACTTTCCTGCTGAGACGCGCACCTCGAACCCGGTGGGTGCCTCCGTTCTCTGGCTGGAACTTCCAAAGCGAGTCGACGCGGAGAAGTTGTTCGACGACGCGATAGAAACGGGTATCAGTATCGCACCAGGACAGATTTTCTCACCCTCGAATCGCTACTCGAACTTTGTGCGCCTGAGTTATGGCCACCCGTGGAGTGAACACACCGAGGCTGCGATCCGGTGGCTGGGCAAGCGCGTCAGCCAACTCAATTGAGGCACTCGTGCAGGATCGCGATATCGCCATCAAAGCTCTCGGCGGGCAACGGTCCGAAGGAGAAACGGGCGAACCGATCCAGGTCACTCGGGCCGTCCGCTTTGCGCCCCATGTCGCACAAGCGTCCTGGCAAAATGCCAGCATCGTGTTTGAACAAGCGCTCGTTGAACCCGTCACCGGTCATGCCATTGGGTAGACGCGCCCAGTGATAAAAGCCCCCGGTTCCGGTAAATAGCTCGAAACCGAGCTCTGCCAACGCTGCGCCGTAACGCGCCCGTTGGCCCGCATAGAATGTGCCGATGGCGTTGCGTGCCTGCGTAACCCGCTCCAGCTGGAGCAGCTCAGTCACGTAAATCTGGGACGCGCGCGAGACACCGCCCATGCCAAACGAGGAGTAATTCCTGAAGATCTCGATATGCTCTTTGGCGGCGATTGCCCACCCTATGCGCATTCCCGGCACCTGCAGGCCTTTCGTGGCTGCACCGATGACAAAAATGTTGGTCGCATCGATGTCGTCGATGTGCCGCAGAGCGCTCTCCGGTTGCGGCTCACAGTAGAATTCATAGGCCTCGTCGATCAGGGCGCCGCGATTGCCGGTGCTATATTTCTGCACCAGCTCTTTCAGCGGTTCGCCGCCGAGTGCAACACCCGTCGGGTTGCAGGGATTGCTTTTGACCAGCAGGACCTTGTCGGTGCCGGCCAGCGGTTCGACATCGTATCGCTCGGGTGCCGGGCGAAACCGGTTGTCCGCATTGCTCGCAATCAACCTCACAGGCCGGCGCAATACGTTAAGAATATCGTAATAGGGCGTGTACTCCGTTGCCTCGAGGGCGACCGTCGTGTCGTCGAGCAGAAACGCGAGAGTCGCGAATATTGCAGGACGCCCGCCCGCGAACACCGCCACGTTGTCGGTCGTGATGCCCGCAGCATAGAAATGGTTGTAGTAGTCGGTAATTGCCTGCAGCAGCGGCTGCTCGCCGGTCGCCTTCGGGTACTTCAGATCGAGATAGTCCACCTCTACGGTTGTCGGCAACGGCGGCCCGCCTGGAATTTGCGTCGTTAGCGGGTAACCCTGCGCCCAGGGATGGGTACCGGGATCGCCCATGTAGCTTCCAGTGGCGTCGACGAACTTGAAGAGCGTCTCGTAGACACCCATAGGCGGGAACTGGCGCAGTATCACTCTGTTAACTCCTGTCGCGGATTGCGCTGCATAATACCCCCATGCAGCAGGGACTTGTCATTCTTCCGATCGTGCTGCCGGTGCTGTTCTGGGCCGTGTATCACTACCACAAGGATCGGCACCTGCCCGAGCCGCTCGGGAATCTGCTGCTGGCGTTTGCGCTGGGAATGCTGGCGGCCGGAGTATCGAAAGGCCTGTACGTCTCGCTCGACTTCGTTGGCTTGCGCTACGACGCAGGCGCGCTCGCAGAAACAAGCACGCTCGGGCTCTTTTTCTACGCCCTGCTCGCGATCGGGCCGATCGAAGAATTCGCCAAGTTGCTGCCGTTCCTGCTGGTTATCGTTCGTTTTGACGAATTCGACGAACCGCTGGACGGCATTATCTATGCGTCATTCCTGGGGCTCGGATATGCGGCGGTCGAAAACTGGCAGTACCTCGCCTACCTGACGCCGCTCGAGGCCACCCTGAGAGGCTTCGCAAGCCCTATCGTACATATCCTGTTTGCATCGATATGGGGTCACTGGATTGCCCGAGCCGTGCTCAGCGGCCGGGCCATGGCGAAGGCCGCGGTAACCGGTTTCGCAATCGCCGCATTGCTGCACGGTCTGTACGATTTTATTGTGATTATGAAGCCGGGAAGCGCCTTGCCCGTCGCGGCTTTGCTTATTCTCGTCGTCTGGCTATGGCGCCTCAAGCTCATGCAGGACCTGCAAAAGGAGGCATCCAGGCGTTAGAGACGGTTGTACGGATCGCTTGATTCGGAGTCCGGTACGGGGTCCTCGAGGGCTAGTTCGGACAAACCTTCAGGCTCGTCCAGCAGCTCGCTACAGCGCCTCTGGATCTCCTCAAGTTTCAGGGTAACGCTCGACTGTGACAGTGGGGTATCCATATTGACGTAACATCCATCCTGGTTGTGCCATCCACCTGTCGCCGTAATGCGACAGTCTCATGTGTCGCAGTATAGAGACAGGGGTACACTCAAAGTGTGAGCGAGGTCACACAATTTCGGCGGTAAACGCCGTTTTTGAGTGCTTTATGTCAGATCGGACAACAAAAAGGCCGCTTACCAAGAAGCGGCCTTCCCTGTTGCTCACATCTGTTGCCAGATGCGCTCAAATTTTCACGGCTTTAGCCGGTCCACGATTCCGAGAACGATGACGGTCGCGGCAGCGGCCAGGAACAGGTCGTTGACCCCCCCTAACGCCTTGGAAATATATTCACCGACCACCCAAATCTCGTTCAGGCCGGCATTGGCGAAGTTCAACGCGACTGCGGCAATCAGGAACCGGTTGCGATCATCTGCCTCGATAAACCAGGCGCCGGCAATACCGAGTACGGCCACGATTGCGGCGCTTTGCGGAATAGTCACAAATGCGGCCACGATAGCGAACAGCACGCCCACGAGTTTGACGATTTTGTCTACACCCATCAGAAATCCCCTTTGCTTCTTTCTTGTTGTTGAATTTTTTTGTTGTTATCGCAGCACTGGAGGCTACGTTGGCCGAAAGTTTAGCAGGTATAAAAAATTAATGTTTCCACTTTGTTATTATAATGTTACGAAATATTTACAGATTCTACATGAAGAAAATCGGATGTTTATTTGGCTGGAATTGCAGTTCGAACTCAGAATCGGACCAATGCGGACCCCCAGGTGAACCCGGCGCCAAACGCCTCAAACAACAGCAACTGACCACGCTGTATTCGACCGTCGCGCACCGCTGTGTCCAGCGCCAGCGGAATCGAGGCGGCTGAGGTATTGGCCTGGTCATCAACCGTAACGACGACGCGCTCAATCGGCATGTCCAGCTTCTTGGCCGCCGCCGCAATGATGCGCAGATTGGCCTGGTGCGGCACCAGCCAGTCAAGGTCATGCTTGTCGATGCCGTTGCCCGCCAGCGTCTCACGAGCGATTGAGCCCAGCGTGGCAACAGCACGGCGAAAAACCGCGTTGCCATTCATCTGGATATAGGCCGCCTCGGCCCGCAGCGCGTCGTATCCTGAAGAGACACCTGACGGTACCTCGAGCAGGTCTTCGTACTGACCATCCGAGTGGATATGGGTGGAAATAATGCCCGGCTCGTCGCTTGCCTGCAGTACGACGGCACCGGCGCCGTCGCCGAAGAGCACGGCAGTCGCGCGATCCTCCCAATTGGTAATGCGAGACAGCGTTTCAGCACCAATCACCAGCGCTGTCGTCGCCCCGCCGGTGCGGATCATGCGATTTGCGATATCGAGTGCGTAAACAAACCCGGAGCACGCAGCATGCACGTCAAACGCCGGACAGCCATGCAAATCAAGCTGCCGCTGAATAATGCACGCTGTACTCGGGAATATCTTGTCGGGGGTACAGGTCCCGACGACGATCAGGTCGATGTCCGGTGTGGCTATGCCCGCCATATCGATGGCCTGTCTGGCGGCCGCCAGCCCGATATCGGACGTCTTTTCGCCGGCAGCCGCGATGTGCCGGCGTTTAATACCGGTGCGCTCGCGAATCCACGCATCGGAGGTATCCATCGACTTCTCGAGATCGTGGTTGGTCACGACTTTTTCCGGCAGGTACGCGCCGGTACCCGCAATTCGTGCATTCGTCATCGGATCGGTCTCAGTCAGTCCTTTTGTCGCAGGAATTCCGCCACTTCGCGCAGAGTCGGGTAATCGAACAGGTCGCTGATATCGAGCTTACCCGGGTGCTTCTCGTCGATAGCGAGCACGATTTCGGTCAATGTCAGCGAGCTTACACCGACTTCGAAGAGATTGTCGTCGGGCCCGATTGTGCTCTCCTTCGAAAACTCGCGGCAAATGACCTCCAGCTCCGCTACGAGCGGGTCAGCGTCGGTTGGTGAGGCTTCAGCGACCGGTGCCATCTGCTGCAGCACTGCGTCGAAACCACCGTCGAGATACTCGTCCAGCAGCTTGACGCGCTGCACCTTGCCACTCGTCGTCTTTGGAATACGAGACGCGGGGATGACATGGTCAACCTCGAGACCCGCGTGCTCGCCGATGACGTGCCGCACATTATCTGCAATGGTCATGAAAGACTCGACGTCCTGCCGATAGAGGACGAACACCAGCAGCTCCTCGGTACGGCTGCCACTCGTCCGCGTGCCGGCAACGACGACCTTGCCGAGATCGAGCCCGTCCACCTGCGCCGCCAGTTCCTCGATGTCGTGCGGGTAGTAGTTCTGGCCGTTGACGATGATGATGTCCTTTGATCGACCGGTAATAACGAGCTGCCTGTCAACGAAGACACCACAGTCACCGGTTCGCAGCCAGCCGTCGGCGGTAAACAGCGCCGCTGTTGCTTCCTCGTCACCGTAGATGCGTTCCGCAACGCTGCCGCCGGACAGCTGGATATTGCCGACGATTCCGTCGCCCAGGACCTGATCACCATCGTCACTGATGCGAATCTCGACATCACGAATTGCGCCGCCCACCTTGACGAAGCTGACCGCGTCCGCATCGCCTGCCGCCGCAATCTCGTAGGGCTCGCCGACCTTCAGGGAATGCCGGTGCACGATGATGCGCGAGTAGTGTTCGCCGAGGGGTGGGAATGACACGCCCACGGTGGCCTCTGCCAGACCGTATACCGGGAACATCGCCGTCCGCTTGAGCCCATGCCCGGCAAGTGATTCGAGGAATTCCTCACAAAGTGAATACGAAATCGGTTCGGCGCCATTCAGGATCAGCTTGACGCACGACAGATCAACGTCGGGCAGGCCCTTGCGCTCATAGAGCTTCAGGAAGTGTTTGTAACCGAAGTTCGGCGAGCACAACTGCGTCGCGCGCAACTCGTCTGCCTTGATCATCCATAACAAAGGCCGGCGCACGAAGACGTTGGTATCCATGACGGCGTGATTGGCGCCCGCCGCCAGCATGCAGATGTGGTAACCGATCAGGCCCATATCGTGGGTCAACGGCATCCAGCTGAGGCTCTGGTCGTCCTCGTTCCAGCCTGTCCCTTCCACGATCGCGCGAACATTGACGCACAGGTTGCGATGCGTCAGGCAGACGCCTTTCGGATCGCTCGTCGAACCCGACGAGTACTGGATGAACGCCAGGTCACCTGGCGAGACGGCAGCAACTTCGCCCTGCTCGCCCGCCACGACATCGCTGATCAGCGCCGACCGTGTGTCGAGTATCGTTGTGACATCGTCGAGGCCTTGCTGCTTCGCAAAATCCACGAGTCGCTGCAGCAGGTCGTCTTCGGTGAACAACGTTGCGCGATCCAGTTGCCGCAGGATGCGAAACAACTTGAGTCGATGCTCGTCACTGATACCCACTGCAACAGGCACCGGTACGATGCCGCCCAGCATTGCGGCCCAGAAGGCCACCACGAAAGCCTCGTTCGACTTGCTGAAAATGACGAGCTCGTCACCGCTTTGCATGCCGCGTGACTGCAAGGCGCCCAGAAGCGCGCTCGCGCGTTCCCACAACTCGCCAAACGACAGGCTGCTCTCTTTGTGCTCGCCATCGATGAATCGAATGTTGCGGTCTCTGCTGCGCACATCAGCGAGCAGGTCGATCAGGGAGTCGTAGAGTTGCATTCAGTCAGTCACGCAGTGATGGCCGGAGCATGATATCGCGTGCCGCGCGCAGATTAATGCCGAGTTCGAGCTCGGGGTCCGCATCGTCCACCAGGGCCATTCGGAAACGCGGCAACAACAGGCCGATATGGACCTTCATCTCCAGGAATGAAAAGTACTCCCCGAGACAACGCCGTGGCCCCAGCGAAAACGGAAAATATGGCAAATCTTTCTTCGGCTTGCCGTCAACGAGCGCAAAGCGGTCAGGGTCGAAGCGATCCGGGTCGGGCCAGAGTGTCTCGGTCCGGTGCAGGATGTAGGGCGAAAGGTAGATATCGGTGCCCGGCGGCACGTCGTAATCCGTGACTTCGTCGACGTCCCGGGAGCGTCGCGTAAACAGCCAGACCGGCGGATAGAGGCGCAACGCCTCCTCGAGCACCTGTTGCGTATACGTCATCGCCGTTGCGTTCTCGTGAGTTACCGCGTCGACACCAGGCATGCTGCTGGCCGCTTCGTCCAGCAGGCGCGCTTCGACTTCCGGGTGGCCTGCGACAAGGTACCAGACCCAGTTGAGCGTGTTGGCGGACGTTTCGAAGCCGGCAACGATCAGGGTCATCAGTTCGTCCAGCAAATCCTTGTCGTTGAAGTGACTGCCGTCCTTATCGGTCGCCGCCATATACATGGCAAGAAAGTCGAAAGTCTCATCGCCGCCGCGGCTACGACGTGACTCGATAATCGCAAGCAACATTTCGCGCAACTTGCGGACTTTCAGGACCACGCCCAGGTCACGTGTTGAATCGCGGCTCAGGAATGCAAAAGGATTGTCTCCGCCGGCCATGATGGTTGCATCGTAATCGTCACCGAAAATGCTGATCAAAATCAGGTCGAGCGCGAACTCACTCGTCTCCTCGGTAATGTTGATCATCTGCCCTGCGGCGATTGCGGCAGCCCAGCGCGTAGCCAGCTTGTCGGCACACTGCACCATGACGCGCAGCAGCTGATGGACTTTTTGCCGGCTGAACGCCGGCTGGATCATGGTTCTCGAACGCCGCCACACATCACCGTCACTGACAATCAGCCCGTTGCCGAGCAGCATCTTGACGCGTTCAAAGCCGGGGCCCTTGATGTAGCGGCTATGCCGCTTGACCAGGATTCGCCGGACGTCGGCAGGCTCATTGATGAAATAAGCCAACCGGCCGTTCGGCCGCACCATGCTGACCGTGTCACCATACTCCGCGCGCAATGCGAGCAAGGTGTCCAGCGTTTCGGCATCGATGCCGAGCGGGACCGGCTGGCTCGGGCCGGGTGGTCGCCTGAAAGCAAGAGAAGTTGCGGTCATGTACTGCGGGTGCGGTCGTGGTATCGCTGCCGGAATGCAGGCGCAATATTACATTGACGCGGCCTGAACCGATACCGCAAACTGAATCAGCAACAGGATTCCACACGTGAGCAGCAACAAAAGTATCGATTACAGTTCTGTCGAGTCGCGCCGCAGCTCGAAATCCGATCGGCGCATGACGCCGCTGCGTCGCCTCTACTATTTCCTCGGCCTGCCCGTCCTCCGCGGCGTCCTGAAAGTGCTGACATCGACCTATCGGATCGAGGCAGTATTGGGCGCCGAGAACATCGATGCGTTTATCGGCAACGAAAAAACGTGTGCGCCCGCATACTGGCATCAGCATCATGTCCTTTGCTCGACACTCGTCCGGCAATGGATCCGCCGGGGCTTCAAAGCCTGTTTCCTGGTGTCCGGTTCGGTCGACGGCGAGGTACCGGAGCGTATCGCACGTGCCTGGGGCGCAGAGGTTATTCGGGGCTCGGCCAACGAGAGTGGTGCGCTCGCCCTGCGCGACATGCAGGCCATGATGAAACGTGGCTACTCGATCGTGACCACGGCTGACGGACCCCGCGGGCCGAAATACGAGATCAAGCCGGGCGTCGTCGTCATGGCCCGAATCGGCAATGTGCCGGTCCTGCCGATTGGCTGCGCCGCGGACCGCGCCTGGTACCTGGACCGATGGGACGACTTCATGATTCCCAAGCCCTTCGCCCGCGTCGTCATGGCAGTCGGCGAGCCCTACGCTATACCGGCCGGCGTCGCCCTTGATGCAATAGAGCCGCACCGGCTGAACGTTCAGGAAGCAGTCATGTCTCTAATGAGAGAATCTGAGGAACGACTGCAAACGGACTAACGGATGCTTCATATCCAGAAATCGACCGGCGCCCCAGGCGCGACCATCCTGCACTGGGCCGGCCTGATCGCACTTATTATCTGCCTGCCTTCGCTGGCTGCGGCAGACGCAACGCTGCGCCCCCATACGGCCGTTTACAAGGTCAAGATCAGCGTTCTGGGTGGACAGCTCAAAACCGAGCTGCAGGAAACCGCGAGTGGCTACGTGGCGACCCATGTCGTTCGGGCGACCGGTATGTCACGAATGCTAAGCAGTGGCGTGATCAGCGATCGTTCCGAGTTCGACACCGCCGAAGACGGCGTTCGACCAACACGCTTCATGTCACGCGACACGTTGTCCCGCGACAAGAAAACCACGGCAGTTAATTTTGACTGGGACAGCGGCGAGGCCCACGGCACTGTCAACGGTGAAGAAATCATGTCGGTCATGGAGGACCTGGCGCACGATCGCGTTTCGATCCAGTACGAGCTGATGCTGGACCTGCTAAACGGTGCGCCGAGCGCTCAATACGTTCTCTACGACGTAGACAAACTCAAGACGGTCATGGTCAGCAATATCGGCTCGAAAACGGTAAAAGTCCCGGCTGGCAAGTTTACGGCGGTTGGCATACAGCACCAAGCTGTGAACTCCAAGCGAATCACAACTATGTGGTGCGTCAAAGAACTGGATTACCTGCCTGTCATTATCGAGCAGCACCGCAAAGGCAAACTCCGACTGCGCGCCGTACTCAAGAAGTACAACCCGATTCCGAGCCAGGTACCCGTCAAGTCAACGTAATCGATAACTGCAGCATCAGTATCATTAGTCCTGTTACCAACGCCCCGAGAACGAGACAGGCGCTCCAACGCACAACCCGCGGGGCATAATCGACCCCGGCAAAGACTGGCGTCACAGCCATCCACACCAACGGGTAGACAATCAGCGCCGCATACGGAAACCGGTACGCCCAGCTCAGCAACTCAGGCTGTGAACGAGCAGCCGCGGCAAGCGTTTTTGGTTCGCCGAGCTCGCCGATCGCATATTGCGCCGCCCGCTGATCGTCCGCCCCGGATTCCCGGGCCTCCCTGGCCAGGTCGTCAAAATGATCCGCTAACTCGAGCATGGTTCGGCGGACATGCCGCGGCGCAACACCGGATTTTCGGAGTTCGTGTTCGTAAGCCTGCAGAGACACGTCAGGCATGGCTCGCACCCTGGAGCGCCGTCGCGACGCCGGTTTGAATCCTCTGCCAGTCATCCTGGAGCTGCACCAGGCGTCGTCGCCCCTTGGCCGTCAGCGAATAATAAACACGAGTTCGGCCACCGACAGCTTTACGTTTTGACTTCAGCGAACCGCTCTTTTCAAGCCCGTGGAGAACCGGGTAGATAACGCCTTCCCCGAGTGAGATGGCCTCCGCGGTCGCGCGGCGGATCGACCGGACAAGCTCGTACCCATACATCTCCTGCTGATCCAGGAGACGCAGCAACAGCAACTCCGGTACGCCGCTCATAAATGGTGGATTGGATTGAGCCAAATCGTCTCTCCCGTGTCGGCACAATACGATACCTCGAACTACAAGGTATTTCAATGGTTACTTTGTAGTTCTAGGTATATAAAATATACCTTGTTGTTCGAGGTATTTGACCCTTGTGCGGGACGCAATGCGAGGATCCGATCATGATCAGAAAGTTGGCCACAGCCACCGCATCAGGCACGACCATAACGTTGGCCCTGTTTTACGTGATGACAGCATTGATTCACATTCAGCCCGGCGCTTATGTTGACGCGTCTCCTCTGCCACCGATTGAACTCGTCCGGATTCGGCCTGAGACGCCGCTCCGTCCGCTCGAGCAAGACCATCAGATTCCCGATCCCGTTACACCCCCACCGATCAGGCCACCCGCAGGGAATGAGGACACCGGAACACCGATCTCGATTCCGCGGACGCCGACTCCAACGCCCGCCACGAGTCCAACGGGCCCCGGATTCGCGATGAGCGATGGGCCGCTGGTCGCGATTGTACGCGTTGCGCCGGAGTATCCGATGCGAGCCATTCAAAAGAACCTCGAAGGCTACGTTATCGTGGAGTTCGACGTGCTGGCCGACGGCACCGTCAGTAATGTCCGCGTCATTGAATCGAGTAATTCGCTGTTCGATCGCGCCGCAACCAATGCAGCGAAACGATTTCGCTACAAGGCCCGCATCGTCGATGGGATTCCGCAACTGTCGACCGGCATTCGCGCGATGATCCGATTTCGAATCGAGGGAAAAACGTAACGGCCCCAGGGCAGCGGCCGACGGAACGCCTTACTTCCCGCCGGGCCGACTGAAAGCCGCTGCCCGACTCCGCGCTAGACGCGATCGAACACCTGTTGCAGCGATAATTGACGGGAATTTTTCGACGTGATCGCGATCGTCCGGGTCAACTGCGTACCTTGAGCATCGATGCGGTAGCTATCGATCAACTTGGCGCCGTTCTTGTCAAGCGTCTCTATCAGGTACGATTCGCCCTCCCACCCCGACACGCGATCTGCGGAGATTTCGCCGACGCTCACTGTGCGGTTTTCACCAAATCGATATTCCTCGACCACCGATCGATCAAAGCTGACGAACAGCCCATCCTCGGTCTGCGTCACTTTGACGGATTTGCCGGTTTCGAAAAATGCATAGACGAGTGTTTCGCGCGCAACCGGCTGCGTTGTGCCGCCGGTTTCGCGCAACAACCATTGCCCCGAAAGATCCACTCCCGCCGGGACCATTGCGGGCTTGGCGATCAGTACTTCCTTTCCGCTGCAGCCACCCATCAGGACTATGAATGCAAGCATAGTAGTTATGGTCAATCGCATGCCTGGACTCCGTGCCCGAACCGAAATTGAAGCTGCAACATACACAAAAACGAATACGGCTGACAGTTCAGGGAAGACCTAGGTGTACGGCAGCGGTATGAAATCAGTCTCGCCGGGAACCGGTTCGAATCGTCCCTCATTCCAATCCTTTTTGGCCTGCTCAAGACGTTCACGCGAGCTGCTGACAAAGTTCCACCAGACGACCCGGTCACCATCCAGTGTCGCGCCGCCGCAAAGCATGACGTGAGCGGCGCTCTTTGCCGCAATGGTTGCGGCAGCATTGTCCTCCAGTATTGCCAATTCGAACGGCGCAAGAGTTTCAGCGTCGACTGTCACTTCGCCGTCGACAACATACACCGCAAGCTCTTCGGTTTGCGGCAAGGGTAAGGACGATCCCGCATCCATCCTGAGTTCGACGTACAACGTCTCGCTCTCGGTTTGCACCGGCGACGTCACACCGAATGCGGTGCCGATAATCACACAGATCTCGACTCCGTCCTGGCTCAGGTTCGGAATGTCGTCAGCCGCGTAATGTTCGAAGCGCGGATCGGTGTCCTCGTGTTCGACCGGCAGCGCAACCCAGGTCTGAATACCGTGCAGATGCTGGCCGCTTGCCAGTACTTCCTCCCTCACCTTCTCAGAATGCACGATGCCTTTCCCGGCGGTCATCCAGTTGACCTCACCCGGCCTGATGGGCTGCACGCAGCCCAGGCTGTCGCGGTGCAGGATTTCTCCGGCAAACAGGTACGTGATGGTTGCGAGGCCGACATGCGGATGCGCGCGCACGTTCACGCCGCTCCCGGGCGCGAAGTCGGCGGGACCCATGTGATCGAAGAATATGAATGGGCCGACCCGCTGGCGGCGTCTGTCGGGCAGGGTTCGCCGCACCATAAACTCGCCAAGATCCTTGGTAGCAGGTTCGATTCGCAAGGCGATCCCGCTGCTCTTTGTCATGCCTCTTGCTCCTGTGTTACGCGTGCCAGGTGCCGTGCGCTGTCATTGTGCCGCGTCACACGAACTTCCTCCAGATCGAGCCAGCTCGCAAGCTGGCGAAGCTCATGAGCAAGACTCTCGATGCACAAAGCCCGGTCAACGCTCGCCTCCTCGTGTACGGCCAGCACACGTAACTGCCGCGTCTTCCTCTCGGCCTTCAGGTCCACACGCGCTACGATCTGATCGCCCAGGCGAAACGGCAGCACATAATAGCCCCATCTGCGTTTCGCAGCCGGCACGTAAATCTCGATGCGATAATGAAAAGCGAATAAACGCTCTGCGCGCGGCCGGAACCAGACGACCGGATCAAAAGGCGACAGCAACGACGCACCCTCAATCCTGCGCGGCAATTTCGCCGCCGCGGACAGGTACGCGCGATCCGACCAGCCGTCGACCGTCACGGCTGTCACAACGCCCTCCTCCTCGAGGTCGCGGAGCAGGGGATCGACCTCGCGCGGCGACATCCGGTAGTAGTCGGCAAGGTCACGCAGCGTCGCAACCCCCAACGCCTGCGCCGCAGTTCGCAGCAGCTGGCGTTGCGCGTCTGGCTTCTTCACGGTTCTCTGCAAATGTTCTTTTGGCAGCACTCTCTCGGGCAGGTCGTAGACGCGCTGAAAATTGGGCAGTCGCTTTGCGACTGCGAGGCTACCGCGTGCAAAATGGTATTCGAGTGCCCGGCGCGGTATCGAGCGGTGCCAGTCGCCGGGTTTGCGCCGCGGTCCGGGAACCGGCGGCAAATCGTGCGCCGTCAGCGCACCGTTCTGCTGCACCTGCCTCAGTGCCTGGTCGAGGTACTTGTTGCGATTGCGAATCCTGCGCAGCGGATTGTCCTTGTGCAGCACATGTGCCTGGCGCCGGTGCTCAAGCAGCGGCCAACTCGCCACGGGGACGATCGAAGCCTCGTGTGCCCATTGCTCGGTAAACTCACCACGACCGTAGACCAGCCGTTCGAGGCAGCCCCTGTCGTAGGCGCCAAGCCGCGACCAGATCACCAGGAAGTGTGCGGGGATCAGGACGTTGACATAATCCAGCTGCAACAGGCGCATTGTCGCCAGCACGCGGCGCACATGACGGATGTCCCGTGCGGCAGCCGGCCGTGCGCGGTCGAAGCCCTGGGCCGCCAGTGCAATGCGCCGTGCTTCCGCCTGTGACAACCGGCTACGGGCCATCGTACCGGCCGCTCAGGCCTCCTGCAGTCCTGCGGCAACATTGCCCGCGGCAACGGACAGGCGACGGTCGATTGTGCTCGTATACTCAGGCTCCGTAATCGTATCGAGCAAGTGCCATTCACCAATGCAATCGTCGTGCGTGAATGTCATGCAAAGCCAGCCGCGGCGATCCGTTTCCATGTAGCGCATGTCGGGATTTTGCTCGAGCGTCGCGTGGCTCACGACACCGGGCTGCCGTTCGGGCAGGTACTCAGCGAATCCCGGTGATGTGACCGACGTCGTCATGAACTCAACAGTGGCTGCCCGGGTTTCGCCGTCCAGCGCAACGTTGCCAGCGATCGATGTGTGCAGGTCACCGCTCAGAACCACAGTGTTGTTCCCGTGACGCTTGATGTCACGCAATAACTGTTGCCGCGCCCACGGGTACCCATCCCAGGTATCCAGCAGGACCGGCGGATTGCTCTTGCTCAAAGCGATATTTTGCTGGAGAACCTCGGTCGAGATAAGCGATGGCTTCTCGAGGTCGAGCAGCGGCTCGAGATCCGGCGAACTCAGCCGTGAGAGCATCACCTGTTGACCGACAGCCTGCCAGGTTGTCTTGCGTTTACGCAGGCGCTTACGCAGCCAGCGCTCCTGAGTGCGCCCCAGCATGCGCCGTTTGCCGGCATTCAGGACGGCATTGATGCTCGCCAGCGAGCCGTCAGTGCCGCTGATGTCCGGCTGCACTTCGCGGCCGTAGAAGCGTGTATCGAGCATGACGAGCTGTACGAGGTCGCCATAGCGGAACTCCCGAAAGATCCTCGTGATCCCGCGCGCAGGCTCGCCACGCACCGGCAGCCACTCGAACCAGGCCTGTACGGCTGCCGCACGCCGGGCCGGCCAGGCTCCCTCATCGACGCCGTCGCCATTGTTGTGATTCAGGGCGCCGTCGCGCCAGCCGTCGTTGGCGATCTCGTGGTCGTCCCAGACCGCGATTACCGGATGTGCCGCATGCATCGCCTGCAGGTCCGGGTCGCTGCGATACTGCGCATAGCGTCGGCGGTAGTCGGACAGCGTGTGCAGCTCGGTAGGCGGGTCGGGAACCCGG
>Ga0224508_10001875_pt1 | contig 18473 bp, 17 predicted proteins | sample SF_Jan12_sed_USG_4_FD_170157 | JGI IMG/M metagenome (GOLD analysis project Ga0224508, IMG submission 170157) | Sediment microbial communities from San Francisco Bay, California, United States - SF_Jan12_sed_USGS_21 | ecosystem: Environmental > Aquatic > Marine > Sediment | place: USA... | reverse complement strand
AGCAGTACGTTCCGATCCTGTCGCGGACCACGGACGAGGTAATCGGCGTTTTCGAAACCTATCTCGACGTGGCCGGAATCGTCGGCGATATCGAGGCCCGCCAACGCGTCGTTTTCTGGTGGATCGCCGCCATACTGGCGCTGTTTTACCTGGCGCTGGCTTTCGCGTTTTTATCGACCTACCGCCTGCTGCAAAGCGAGACTCGTCAGCGCGAGATTTACCTCGATGAGCTGCATCAAATCCGTGCCGACCTGGAGCAGCGCGTGGAGCAGCGCACCGCGGAGCTGGACCATACGAAAAACTTTTTACAGTCGGTCATCGACGGAATCGCGGATCCGATTCTGGTGATCAGGCCCGATTTCACGATTGCGTTAATGAACCGAAAGGCGAGGGACAATTTGCCGCCGGGACAGCAGGGCAGCGGCCAGCTTTACTGCTACCAGCTATCTCACCGGCTGGATCGTCCCTGCACCGGGCCGGATCATCCCTGCTCGTTCGAGGAAGTGATGGATCGAGGCTATCCTTCGAGGGTTAGACACAACCATCACGACCAGGACGGCAATCCCGCCACCCTGGAACTGATAACCACTCCCCTGTATTCGGCGCAAGGTGAATTCGAAGGGGTGATAGAAGTGGAGCACGATGTCACCCAGATCGTGCAGATGCAGGAGGTGCTGCTCAAGAACGAGGCGCATTTGCATGCGATCATGGATCATGTACCGGACGCGATTCTGACCTGTGATTCCAGTTACTCGATCGAGAGCAGCAATCGTTCGGCGCGGGTTCTGTTTAATGCCGGAGAGTCTGACCTGGTCGGTCGCAACATGCAGGAACTGTTTTCGGTAGATGCCGACGTCGATGTATTCATGTCTGAAATCGCGACCAATCAACGCGCCCTGATGCGACGCATCGACGGTACCGAGTTTCCGTCGGATCTGTGGGTGGGGCCGCTCGAAAAATCCAGCCAAGGAATCAGCTATATCGTGGTCGTTCATGATATTACCAGCCGTATCGAAGCGCAGCATGAGCTCGAAACCACGCGCCAGCAGTTTTTTCACCAGGATAAAATGGCCGCCATCGGCCAGTTGGCGGCGGGCATTTTGCACGAGGTGGGCAACCCGATTGCCGCTATCGCGGGCGCCGTCTCCGAGGTGCAGAATTCTTATACCAATACCGACTATGAAGATGCGCTCAATTATAATATCGGCCTGATCAACGAGCAGATTCAGCGGCTTGGAAAAATCACCCGTGAAATCGCTGATTTTTCTTCGCCGAAACCCCGGGAACGGGAATTGCTGGATCTCAACGGATTGTTACGCAGCGCCGCCGGCCTGCTGTCCTATGATCGCCGTTTCAGTTCGATTGGCGTGCAGTTGCAGCTGGATAAGAATCTGCCGGCGATTGTCGGCGTCGCCGATCAATTGACCCAGGTGTTCATGAATCTGCTGATCAATGCAATGGATGCCTGCTCGACGCTCGACCTGGAGGAGGACTGCATCGTCCTTAAAAGCGAGCTCGACGGAGATAATGTCCACGTCTGCGTGCAGGATTATGGCCCCGGCATGTCGCAGGAGGTTCTCGCGCACGTCATGGAGCTGTTTTTTACCACCAAACCGCTCGGCAAGGGTAGCGGCCTCGGCCTTTCGCTTTGCGATACCATCGTGCGCGAGCACGAGGGCGAGATGCGTATAGAAAGCGAGGAGGGGGTCGGCACCCAGGTGCATATTGTTTTACCGATCGATCCGCCGCAAAAGGACGCTGACGGCGACTAATCGGTTTTCGAAGTCAATCGATATTCAGAATTGGCACGATAAATGCTAATATACTGTCAATAACCTTATGATATTCGGAAACTGATTGATAAGTCGGTGGGAGAGGCAAGCGGTGTTGCAATCTGTTCGAAGATTCGAATTCTCTGATCAAGCGGAGCGGCTTCTGAAAAGGGCGTTGATAGTGCCGCTTTTATTCCTGTTGGCCGCGATTGGCGTTTCGGTATCCGCGGCAAATACAGGTTCGGAAAGCACCTACGATAAATTTTTGCCACGGGCCGAGGCCGGCGATCCCCTGATCCAGCATTTCCTCGGATACATGTTTTTTTATGGCGAGGGCGTAGAGCTCGATTATGACGCGGCGCATGCCTGGTTTCATCTGGCTGCCGAAGAGGGTGACTTCAGAGCGCAACGCAATCTGGGAGTTTTTCATTCGCGGGCTATCCCGCGTATACCGGAAAAATTCTATGATCCCGAGGAAGCCAATGTCTGGTTCAGCGTTGCGGCCGCAAACCCGGAAAACCCTGAACATACCCCGCTGGCAATAAAGGCATACAACACGTTTCTGGCTTCGAAAGCCGGAAAGTCTAAACTGGCGACGGGCGAGCGTCATTCCGGCAAATCCATTTATCAGGGATTCTGCGCGGGCTGTCACGGATTCGATGGTCTCGCTTCTATTCCCTACGTGCCCTCGTTTGCGCACGGCGATCGCCTCGACAAGAGCGATTCGGCGCTGGCCGCAAGTATTCTCGACGGTAAGGGGAAAATGCCCGCCCAGGGTACGGCGCTGTCGTCCAGGGCGGCCGCGAAAACAGTGGCTTATATCCGAAAAGCGTTCGGCAGGAACCCGATTGAAGCAACATCGGTGTCGGCGCAGACCGCATCGGCAGATGCCGAGCAGCTAGCCGCGGGAGAAGAGGCCTATCTCAACTTCTGTGGTGGTTGTCACGGCTTCAACGGTATCGCCTGGTATGTCAATTCGCCTTCGTTTGCGCTACGCGAACGGATGGACAAGACCGATGAGGAGTTGAAAAACAGCATTAAAAACGGGTTCGGCGTGATGCCAGCCTGGGAACATATGTTAAGGCCCGCTCATATCGACGCCCTGGTACAGTATATCCGCACGCTCGCGCCGCGCTACGATAAAGGGATCATTGACGAGTTGCGTCGGCCCGAACAATATCTGCGTTTTCGTCCATAAGGTTGAAAACCGCGGCACCCGGACAGCTGACGAATTCCGTTAGTAAAACACGGTGGTTTCAGATTAGACTGCGTTTGTCTAATTAACCAGCAATCCGGTCGTTAAACCTGCTCCAGTTAAATGCCGCTACTCAACGAAACCACCTTTTTATATGGCGCCTGTATTTGTTACGGCCTCGGCTTTATCCTGACCTATTGTGGGCGCGAAACTTTTCCCTACAGGAGCCTGTTGTTTTTAAATATTGCCGGGTTAGTCGGACACAGCATTAGCCTGGCCCTGAGATGGGAGCGCGTCGGCCACGGTCCGTTTATCAACCTGTATGAAATTCTCAGCAGTAACCTGTGGAGCCTGCAGCTCGCCTACCTGTTGTTCATGATATGGGCCAGGGATCACCGCCTGGCCGGACGATTTATCGTCCCGCTATTGGCCATGCTGATGCTGTGGCTGCTGGTCGTGGTGCCGCGGGATACCTTTTTGCCCGCCACCTATGACACCATCTGGCTGTACTTCCACGTGCTTGCTGGCAAGTTTTTTCTCAGCTTGCTGATGCTGGCCACCGGCGTCGCGATTCTGGAGATGATGCGCTCTAGATCAGATAAACAATCCGCACCGCTGCTCGCCAGTAAATGCTTAAGTTACCGCCTGCTGGCGTTTGCGTTTTGTTTCGAGTCATTGATGCTGATATTTGGCGCGATCTGGGCGCAGGACGCCTGGGGGCGCTACTGGGCCTGGGATCCGCTGGAAACCTGGGCCTTCCTGACCTGGATGAGCGTTATTTTCGTTTTACACTGGCGCTTGAACTACAGCCACAGCCGCGTCTACTCGCTGCTGGTCCTGGCCTGCTTTACGCTCGCGTTTCTGACATTTTTCGGGGTGCCGTTTGTTTCCACGGCGCCGCACAAGGGTATGATTTGATGGCCGATTCCAGCACAGGAAAACGGCGCTCCGCCAAAAGTCGATACCTCACGGCTGCCCTGTTGCTGGTCACGGCCGTGCTTTTGTTCGGTTGGGGTTTGAATGCCTGGATAACGAATCCGCAAGCAACGGCCTTGCCGACCAGCGCGATCGAAAGAAACGGCGACGCCAGCCTGCAGCAACTGTTTGCCGGTGCCGTGGAACATATGCAGCAGGGACGCCATCAGCAAGCGCTCGCGCTTTGGCATAAGGCCCTGCTGATGGCTCCCGAGGTTCCGGAGATCCAGGTCAACATGGGGTTTTCACTCTTTGAACTGGGCGAGTATGCCGCCGCGCGCGATTTTTTCGTCAACGCGATGGAGCAATATCCGTTTCAGGCCAATGCCTATTACGGGCTGGCCCTGAGCAGCGAAAAAATGGGCGACCTGGAGGGCGCGCTCGGCGCGATGCGCAGTTACATCCACCTGGCGGCTGACGGCGAGGACGACCGCTTCATCCGTCGCGCGCGCTCGGCGCTATGGGAATGGGAAGCGCAGCTGGCGGAAAACTCTAAAACGCAGCCCCCGGCCGAGCAGGAATAAAAAGCGCGCGCGCCAACGCCGCTAGCGCGTGACTTATTGCCTCGCCTGCGCTACCTCTGCAGTCGTGTCACTCCGCCATAGCTGCCCACCCAGAGTAATTCATCCTGTTGGGTTGCCATCGAAAACACGGTGTTCGAATACAGGCCTTCATGGATGGTCAGGTAGTTTTCGAATTTGCCGTCGTTTAACTGTGCCACGCCGTTACTGGTGCCAACCCATAGAATTCCCTGCTCGTCCTGATGCAGCATAAATACATGGTTGGAAGGCAAACCATCCTGTACCGTGTAGTTAACGTATTTTTCACCGTCGAAACGCGCCAGTCCGCCGCCCCAGGTTCCGACCCATACGATGCCGTCGGTATCGACTTCGAGCGCGACGATGTAATTCGGATTATAGGCGGTATCGACTTGCTGCAGCCCCATCTCGACCTTTTGCCTGGCATGGTGGCTCGACATGGTCGCCGGATCGGTGCCAAAGGTATTGTCACCCTTGACCAGCTCGTAAGCCGCGCCCTGACCGTCCTGGTGATTCCAGTTATCCCAGCGATCGTCCTGGAAACGTGCCAGCCCGCCCTCGGTAGCGAGCCAGACTTCCCCGTTCTTGCCAAGCGCCAGCCCGTACACCCAGTCGTTGGGCAGTCCACCGTCGGTATTCTCCACGGTATAGGTTTCCCAGGCGTCCGCATCCGACAGGCGTCCGTTCTTTACCCGGTTGGCGCCCGACCAGGTCGCGATCCACATGTCGCCGTCCGGCATTACCAGCACATCGTAAACGAAAGCATCGGCCAGCCCCTCGGGAACATTGAATATTTCGAACTTGTCTTTTATTTCGTCGTAAATCGCAAGCCCGCCGCCGTAGGTGCCGACCAGCATCTTGTCTTCGGTCCAGCGGCTAACGTGAAAAACGCCATTGGCCAGAAGGCCATTGCGCACGTCGAACAGGCGATAATCGTCGTCTTCCGAGCTGTAACGGATGACGCCTCCGGAGGTGCCTACCCAGACGATTTTCTGTTCGGCGAAAATCGACTTCACGTTCCGATTGCCGATGTGGAAATGGGTGAACTTCGGATTTTGCGCCGCCTCGGTGGGCTGCGACGCGCCTTGACCGCCGGCCGCCGCCGGTGGTCGATTCCAGTCCTGTATTTCGGAGATCGTCGGGGTGCTGTTTTCCGCGTCACGGTTGGCGCCTAGCCAGTAGGCGCCTGCGAAGATAGCCGCCAGCAAAACTGCAGCCACTGATATTGATTTAATACTCATGAAAGACCTGTTTGTTGGATTCGATAAGTCAAAATGGTTAACCCGGGTTTGCTTTCAAACCCAGCCGGGTAACGCCACCCAGGGTGCCTAGCCAGACGTCGCCGTTGGCTTCGATCGCAATCGCATAGACGTTATTGCTAGGTAATCCGTGGTGAATATTCCAGTTGTTCCAGCTGCTGCCGTCGAAGCGCGACAGGCCCTTGTTGGTGCCAAACCAGTAACTGCCGTCGGGGCCTTGCGCGATCGCGTAGACGATATTGCCGGCGAGGCCGTCCTGTTCCATGAAATTGGTCCAGCTGCCGTCGCGATAGCGCGTAACGCCGCCACCCCAGGTGCCGGCCCAGATGCTGTCCTCGTGATCGGCGAGAATGCTGAATATGTATCCGGGATTGTAGGTTGCCTGGCCATTGTTCAGTACACCGAGGTCGTGCCGGGAGCGGGTGCCGAGACCGGTATTGCGGCTAAAGGGCAGGGCGTCGGGATTGTCGCCGCCGAGGCCGTCCTTGTGGCTCCAGGAGGTCCAGCTTTCACCGTCAAAGCGACTGACGCCGCCCTCGGTGCCGAACCAGACCACGCCCTTGCTATCGACGCTGATGCCGTAGACCCACTCGTTGATCAACTCCTTGACATAGGTCTTGAATTCACCGGTATCGCGATTAAGGTAATTGGCGCCCGCCCAGGTGCCAATCCACAGGCCGCCGTCGAGATCATTGGCAAAGGCGTAGATCCAGTAGTCGGCGAGCCCGTGCATCGGGAAATAGGTTTTCCAGTCGCCGTCTTTATAGCGCGACATGCCGCCGGCGTTGGTGCCGAACCACTTGTAGCCGTCGGGATCGAGACCGATGCCGAAAACGTACTCGTTCGCCAGGCCGTGATCGCGGGTAAAGGTATTTACCAGCGTGCGGTTTTGCAGATCGATTTCATTCACGCCGAGGGAAGTCCCTACCCACAGGCGATTGCTGTCGGCCTCGATCGCAAGCGAGCGAACGTACACCGAGGGTCCGACGTTGAACACGTCCAGGACCTGCGGTAGCGGCTCTTGCGGGGCCTGTTGCGGCTGGCTCGCGGGCGCCTCGTTCGCTACCGGCGCCGCAGCTTCCCCTTTGTCGGATTCATCGCTGCAGGCAGCGACCGCGATCAATACCAGGCACAGCGCCCCCGCGCGCAGGATAGCCATCAAAATAAAGTCCTGATATGTGCGATAACGTCGAGAATTTGCTGCTCACTCAGAATGCCGAAGTAAGCGGGGCAGGCGTTTTTTCCTTTCTGGATACGCGCGAGCAGCGACTGATCCGACTGCATCGTGCCCCGGCCGCGTTTGAAATCCGTCGCCCCCGCCATGGTCGGGCTGCCATTGACGCCGTGGCACTGGGCGCAATGCCGTTGATAGGTCACCGCCCCAAGGCTGGGATCGGACGCCTGCGCCAGACCAGGCCCCAGTAGCATGAGTATCAGCGAAATCGAATAAAAGTGTTTAAACATCATTACTTCCGTTTAGTCTGATTGATTGATTTTATCGTTCCAGGCCTCGGCTTTGCCGGCATCCACCGGCAGGCCCAGTTGCCCCTGCGTGTACGCCTGTTTCAGGCGATTCATCGCAGGCTTGTCACCGCGCTCGGCCGCTTTCTGGTACCACTCGGCCGCCGACCGCGGCGCCGGATCGAAACCCAGTTGCCCTGATTCCAGCGCGTTGGCGTAAAACCGCATGGCTTCGGCGTGATCGAGTTGCGCCGCCTGTTTGATCAACTGGCCCGCTTTGAGCGGATCTTTTTCGACGCCTTCACCCTTGGAGTACATACGGCCCAGCCCGAACAGGCCGCCGGCGTCGTTGCGATCCGCGGCCTGCCGATACCAGTGGACGGCTTGCGCGTCTCTTTCTGCCAGGTCCAGGATAAAGGCGAGCGTGGTCTGGGCGGGAGCATATCCCTCGGCCGCCGATTTTTCCAGCAGCTGCATGGCTTCTATCAGGTTGCCCTTGCGATACTCCAGGATGCCCTGCTCGCCATCGGCCCTGGCGTCGGCGCGCAGCGTGTTGGGCGCTGCCAGTATCAAAGTCGAGAGGACGATAAGGCGAGCGAAATTTCTCATTGCATCTGTCTTTGTCATGGCTCAGGCCTCAATCGAGGCATCGAGTTTTCGATACAGGCTGGAGACCCCGATTCCGAGGCGGTCAGCCGCCACCTTGCGATCGCCATTGGCCTCTTCGATCGCGGCCTTGATAATGGCCTGCTCGTAGTTACGCAATTGTCGCTTGAGGCTATCCTGGCCGCCGCTCGATGGTTGTTCGGAGAGGTACTCCGACGAGCGGATGTTTTGCGGTAAATCGGAAACATCGATGACGCCATTTTCCGACAGGATCAATGATCTTGCCAGCACATTCTGCAATTCGCGCACATTTCCGGGCCAGCCGTAAGTCAGCAGACTCTGCATTGCCGCTGGACGGACTTCGATGGACTCGGAAATGCCCATTTTCCTGCTTTCTTTCTGAATGAAATGCCGGATCAATTCAGGCAGGTCTTCCTTTCTTTGTTGCAGCGACGGAAGCGGAATCTGAAACACGTTGAGGCGGAAGTACAGGTCTTCCCGAAAACTGCCGTCCTGTACCATCTTGTCCAGGTTCTTGTTGGTGGCGGCGATGATACGCACGTCGATTTTCCTGGCCTGTTCGCTGCCGATCGCGCGCACGTTCTGGTCTTCGATGACGTGCAGCAGCTTGACCTGCAGGTTAAGCGGAAGCTCTCCGATCTCATCGAGGAAAATCGTGCCCTGGTCGGCTTCGACGAAAAATCCCCGTTTGGCCTTGTTGGCGCCGGTAAACGCACCCTTGGTGTGACCGAAAAACTCGCTTTCAAGCAGGTTTTCCGGAATGGCACCACAGTTGACCGGAATAAAAGGCCGGTCTTTTCTGAGGCTGTTCTGATGGATCAGCTCGGCGATAACGCTTTTTCCCGATCCGCTCGGCCCGGTAATCAGCACGGTGCTCGAGGTCTGCGCAACCTTGACCACCAGGCGTTCGACGACCTGCATCACCGGTGAAGTCATCACCCAGGTTTCATTACTCTGGTTTTTAATCAGTTCGCGCAACACCTTGTTTTCGGATTTAAGGTTTATGACATCGGCGAGTTGCTCCAGCCGATTGAGGAAATCCTCGTTGCGTAACGGTTTGATCATGTAATCGTAGGCGCCGGCGCGCATCGCCTCGATAGCGGTATTGACCGAGGCGAAGGCGGTCATCATCAGGAACAGGGTTTCGATACCCTGTTGGCGCGCATTTTCCACGACTTCGATGCCGCTGAGGTCGGGCATGCGAATATCGCATACCGCTACGTCGATATCTCCCTTGGCGAGCCTGGTTAACGCTTCGTCGCCATTGGCCGCGATTGAGACCGAATGTCCCGCATCGGCGGCAACCTTCGACAGTATCTGTCGAATCGCGGGTTCGTCATCGATGATTAGCAGTTGAAGAGAAGACATAGTTATTACCCGTTTAAGCCGTAGCCCGGTGTTAAGCTGCTGGTGATTGCTCCGAATTCGGGGACCTGTTCGAGAATATGCTGTCCCGGGAGCAACACCTCGTTGATACGCCTGGTGATTACTCCCTGTGGCGAAACGATAAACGTCTGTGGATATGATTGAATCCCGAGCAAATCGGATGCTATTCGAAAATTGTCGTCCTGGAAATTATGAAAGCGGATTTTATACTGCAACATGAATTCCCGGATCAGGTTGCTGTCTTCGTCGACCGAAACGCCAATCACCGCAAAGCGTTCGGGATCGAGGGAATCGCTCAGTTGCTGCAGAACCGGCATCTCGCTACGACAGGGTTCGCACCAGGTTGCCCAGAAATTGATCAACAGGGTCTTGCCTTCGAGGTCGATTTCGCCCTCGCTGATCCGCCGTGCCTGACCGAGCGCGGCCAGTGGAAACGCCGCTCCCACCCCGGGAGCAGGCGTATCGGAATCGCTACAGCCCGCCAGCCCCTGCATCAACAGGCCGATGTACAGGAACTGAACAAAGCGGGCGCTACCCCGTTGGGCAGGAATGGGTGTAAATGTAATCATGACTCTCTAATACTATTGCAATTCAGGTGCCACTCTTTGCCGCAGAGTCGAAAAAAATAAGCTTCGACCAAAGATAACGTCAAAAATGATCGATTGTCCGATATTCGCCCTGCGGATATTTGATGAAAGCGCGGGAAATTCATCCTCCAACGCACAAGTATATCCCAAAAATGAGAATCAAATTAGGATTTATCCCAAAAATGAGAAATTATTGCTTGTCTAAACGATAAAAGGCTTCATCGATGTAACTGATAATCTGTCGTATCTCGGTGTCGCTCAGCACATTTTTCCAGGCCGGCATGGAGGTGTTCGCAAGACCGTTGCGAATGCGTTCCAGCAACAGCTCCGTCGTCATCTGTCGCATGAAGTTTGCGTCGGTCAGGTTGCGCGGTTTGGGTTCGAGAAAACTGCCAATCCAGTTATCGCCGGTGCCGTCCGCGGCATGACAGAATGCACAGTTTTGTTGCCAGAGTTTTTTGCCCTGACGCGCCTGGGTCGACATCTTCTGCAGCGACGGGGCGATATCGTGTTTGGCGTAAACACTGGCCGACGACACGGCGTCGATGGCGGTATGCGAGTAATTGTTACGCGGGTAGGAAACGGACTGTTTGCTCCAGATTTCACCCTCGTCGTTGACCACGGCGCGGTCGTGGCAGGTGATACAACTGGTCAGGTAGAGTTGCTTGCCGCGGGTTTGCTCGGGGCTCAGTTGCTGCCAGGGCACATCCAGTGGAATCGTGCCGGTCGCAAATGGAAAGGCTTCACGATAACGGTCGTGATTCGGCCAGCCGTTAGCGACCGTGTGGTAGCGCGTGTTCAGGCGTTGCTCGAGCATGAATTCGGTGCGCACGAAATCGACTACCGCGGCAATTTCCTGGTCGTCAAGCAGCCTGGAGAAGCCGTGCATCGCGGTACCCGTCTTGCCGTTTTTAACGGTGTCGATCATCAGCTGGCGCGGCAGCGCTTGCGGATCGCTGAGGGTGAAGTCGCGTGGTGCGGGATTCAGATAGGTGCTGGTGAGCGTTTTCGCATCGCCCGAATAACCGTGGCAGAAATAGCAGCGATAGTTGTATATCGCGCGTCCCTGCTGGTGCAACTCATCGCCCGGATTGGTCGCCTCCGAAGCCGCCGCGGGCAGCGAGAATAAAACCAGCAGCGACAAAAAGGCGCTATAAATCAACGGCATGCGTATCAGCTCAGGGCTGGATGAAGGTTACGAACACGTATTCGCCGACGTCCGCTATCTGCTGCGCATCGAAAACCTTGTCCCAGGCGGGCATTTCGCTACGCAGCTTGCCTTTGCTGATCACCCGCTGCAGCGTCGGGCGATTGAGCGAGGCGCGCGAGGCGGTATGTAAAAAATTTCGCGGCTTGGGATTGATGAAATAAGCTCTCGGCCCACGGCCGTCGCCTTCCTCGCCATGGCAGGTGGCGCAATTGAATTTGTACAGGGCCTCGCCGCGCGCGACATCGCCCTTCATTCCATTCGCCAGCGGCAGCTTCATGTAAACGGCGAGGTCGACGTCAGGATCGGCATGGGTATGCATCTGGCCATCGCTGTGCTGGTGAACGGATTTCGCGCTGGCCGCCTGCTGTTGGACGAATTGCGGCATGAAAGCTTCGATAACAAAGTCGACGACAGTTTCTATTTGCGCATCCGTCAAGCGTTTCTTCCACCCGGTCATGGCGGTTTCGGGGATACCGTAACTGACCGACTGGATCAGGTGATCCCGGGTCATCGACGCCTGGAATTCCTGGTTGGTAAAGTCTGCCGGTTTGGGCGACAGGCCGGAGGTGGCCCACATGGCGCCCTTGCCGCTATCACCGTGGCAAACCGAACAGTAATCGGCGTAAATCCTGCTGCCCTCGGTCGCGATCGTGGCTGAACTGGGCAGCATGAAGCGGGTTCTGATCAGCTCGGCCAGGGCCGTTATCTGCTTGTCGTCGAGTCGCGATTTCCAGGCGCTCATCGCGGTACCGGGTATGCCGTCGCGGATTGCTCTCACGATTCTCTCGTGACCGAGTTCCACCGACGAAGCGGGGCTGGTGAAATCCCGCGGAGGCGGAATCATGCCCTGTTTCGCAAGGCTTGCGCCGTCGCCGTTGTCGCCATGACAAACCGAGCAGTAATCGTGGTAAAGCTTCGCTGCGTCGATGGCCTGGGCATAGACTGGAATGGTGCCGGGCATCAGGCACAGCAGAATCAGGGAGAGCGTCTTTTTCATCGATAATCGATCCGGTTATTGATTTCAGGTATCAGCATTAACACTAACATTAACTAGAGCAACTTTAAGAGCAACTTTGATGCCATAAACGCCGCAATTGCACAAATGTGTGGTATTGGCATAGCTCTTGCTCTATGTTTATTGAATTCACTTCTGTAATCAACCACCATGTTCAGGCTGCTCCCAACTTCGTTGCTGTTATCACTGGTAATTCTCCTGTTATCGTCCTGCTCGTCTGCGCCGCCGCTAGAGGTAATGGAAAGGCCGGTATATCCTCCGGCGCCTAACGAGCCCCGATTTTACTACGAGCGCAGCTTGCTCAGCAGCGCCGATGTCGAAATCGAATCCGGTGAATCGAAATTCGAGCGCATGATTACCGGCGCAAGGCGCACCGGCGTCGGCATGTCCAAGCCATTCGGCGTAACCGTGCACAAGGGCCGCGTGTTCGTCAGTGATACGGTGAGTCGTATGGTGACGGCATTCGATGTTCGTGAAGGCAAGGTCATTGAAATTGGCACCGAGGGCGAGGGCGTGCTGGCTAAACCGATGGGGCTGGATGTCGATCTGAACGGCAATCTGTTCGTTTGCGACGCCACGCTAAAACAGGTCCTGGTATATGATCGTGACGGCAATTTCAAACGCCGTATAGGCGAGCCCGAGATGTTCGATCGCCCTGCCGGGGTAACCGTCAACCCCAATGGCACCAAGCTATTCGTGGTCGATACCGGCGGAGTCACGAGCCAGCGGCACCGCGTACTGGTGTTCGATGCCTGGACTGGCGCGCTGCAGCATACCATTGCCAAACGCGGTCAGGCCGACGGCGAATTGAATCTGCCACGCGATGCAACCATCGATGAGGCAGGTAACCTGTATGTCGTCGATGGCGGCAATTTCCGGGTGCAGGTATTTAGTCCCGAGGGCGAGTTCCTGCGAAGTTTCGGCGCAATAGGTCGACAAAGCGGCCAGTTTTCCCGCCCCAAGGGAATCGGCGTCGATAAAGACGGCAATGTCTATGTCGTCGATACCGCGTTCGGAAATTTTCAGATATTCAACGATAAAGGTCAGCTGCTGCTGGCCGTGGGATCGCGTAACTCCGGCGCCGGGCCGGGCCGGTTTATGTTGCCGGCGGGGCTGGCGGTCGATGAAGACGGCAGGGTTTACGTCGTCGATCAATACTTCAAGAAGGTAGACATCTTCAGGCCGGCCGCGTTACCCGAAGAGCAGGGATGGCTGGTTTACGATCCGAGCACGAACGCACAGTAAGCCGGTTGTTCACGATCCGGGGAAATCGAGTTTCTCGGAAATGGGAATTTTTCACCAAGTGTTACCCTCTATCAACGCTAGTAGCCAGGCCTGGCTAGGTTTTTCTTATATGGCGCGAAAATTGCGAGCGCAGTGCTCATTCGATTAATTAATGCCTGTTGAGGTAGATATCATGAAATTTTTGAAAACCAGACTGACTTACAGCCCCGTGATCTTGCTGGCCACGGCATTAACGCTGTCAGCGGGCTGCACGGATCCGGCACAGCAGGGGCAACAGCAATCCGGTGCCGATAGCGATGCCGCTACCATGAGCGAGATAAAAGCGGCTAACGCCTCGAGGCAACCGAAACAAAATCAGGGTGTGGTCAAGTCGGTGGAGACGGCGGGTGGTTATACCTATGCCAGGGTCGATGTCAGTGGCGACGAATTCTGGGTGGCCACCACGATGATGGCATTAGAGCCGGGCGCCGAAGTCGCGTGGAAGGATCACGCGATGATGAACAACTTCAAGAGCAAGGCGCTGGGCAGGGAATTCGATCAGATACTTTTCGTCGACCGCCTGTTCAACCCGGCGGCGCAAACGGCGACAACCCATCAGGGGGTCGTGGAAGAATTCATGGACTCGGCCGGGTACAGTTTTATCCGCGTTCAGGAAAACGGTAAAAGCATATGGCTGGCGGCGCCGTCTACCCGTATCGAAATCGGTCAATCGATACAATGGAGCGGTGGCGGGCAAATGCGAAATTTCACCAGCCGTTCACTCGACCGGGTATTCGAAGAAATAACCTTCGTCAACGCGGTACACGCTTCCTGACAGGTTTTGGCGGCGCCGTAGCCCACTTGCAGGCATTTCTATGATTCGAGAAATCGATAATTTTATTTTCCCAGGATTGGGAAAGGAGGCCGCGGGTAGAGCCCGTCGCGCTCGCCGCCGGCCTGACTTCGAATATTTTTTGGTAGCTATCTTGTTGATATCTAAAGAATTGTTTTTCGAGCTAGCGATTTTAGATGAGAATTTCGGATTGTTGGCATGAATGCTGCAGTCCATTTAATACTTTAATTTTTTAAAACATTAGTAAACAAAATAAGGGGATTTAGTGATGAACAATTTAGTACCACAGTTAAGATCATTAAGCACCGGGGTAGCAGCGCTGCTGTTCGCGATGGCTGTTGTAACACTCGGTGTAATGAGCTGGACGGATGTCAGAGCAGAAGTCGAACTCACCGTGCACAACCTGGGAACGTCTGGTCCGGCCGGATCGAACACTTTCGGTACTGCCGGTACATCCGGTACCGCCGAAGTTTGCGTGTTCTGCCATACCCCGCACGGAGGTTCGACCCAGGCAGCGGTACCGTTGTGGAACCGAACCCTGAATGCCCCGGGTAACTATACTACTTACGCGACCCTCAGCTCGGCCACCATCGAAGGCGCGATAGCCCCGGTCGGATCGGTTTCGATTGCCTGCCTGTCATGTCATGACGGCACCCAGGCGATGGACAGCGTATTAAACGAGCCGGGTTCAGGATTTACCAATGCCACTTACCAGGCTGGTACATGGTCTGGCCCGAACCAGGCCGCAGGCCAGTTGATCAACGCCCCCCTCGTAGGTGAAGATATCAGTAACGATCACCCGATCGGTATCCAGTACGGCGGTGGCGGCCTTACCGCGGCTGCACCTGGTGGTACCCTCGGTGATGCTGATATGCTGCCCGCATCGTTTACCCCGCTCAACGGCGTCAACGTTTTCTGGGTCGACACCGCAGGCGGTACCGCTGGACGCGACAAGACCGATATGATTCTTTACAACCGCGATGTCGCCGGTATTGCCGGTGGGCTGCAGCCGTTCGTCGAATGCGCGAGCTGCCATGATCCGCACTCAAATGACAACCCGACATTCCTGCGTACCTCTAATGACAACAGTGCGGTTTGCCTGTCCTGTCATAACAAGTAAGCAAGGCGTTTAGAATAGAAACACCCCTTGGTACTCCAGCGTCGATGGAAATAAAAATTCCATCGGCGCTGGAGTCGACTTTTTTAACGGCTTATAATCGCTAGCCTGAAAAGTGGAGTTTTCTGTATATAGAGGTTAAGTCATGCAAAAATTTATGTTGGGCATCTGCCTGGCCGCGTTATCGGTGACCTTCCAGGCGAATGCGGGTAGCCCTGATCCAGGGGTAGAAAAGGGCGCTATTTTTGCTCAAATCGATGACTTAACCATCAGCAGGGACGAATTCGAGGCCATATTTCAGTCGGCCGTAAGGTATAAGTACTATCACGGTACTGTGCCAGCGGATGAGCTCGATGAATTCAAAAAACAGGTTGCGGACGATATCGTTACCCAGCAACTGGTATTCAAGCAGGCGCTAAAAGAGGGGCTGCAACCCGACCGCGACCAGATAAACGAGGGCGTCGACGCTTTTAACCTGAAAAACGCCAGCGATCCGGAATGGGAAACGAGACGCGAACAGGTAATCCCGCAGCTTATCAAAAAACTCGAGCGCCAGGATTTAATCGAAAAAATGGAGGCGCAAGTTCGGGATATCCCCGCGCCGGATGCCGCCGCCGTCAGGCAATACTATCTCGACACGCCTGAAAAGTTTACCGAACCCGAGCGGCGCTGGGTTTCGGTGATCCTGCTCAAAGTGCCCCCTTTCGCCAATGAAGACGAGTGGCTCGAAGCTGAGGCCGAGACCGGCCTGTTGAAGCAACGCATCGAATCCGGCGAGGACTTTGCCGCGCTGGCAGAACAATACTCCGGGCATCTCAGCGCGAGCAACGGCGGTGATCTCGGTTATCTGCATTCGGGTGTCCTCGAACCCGTGGTGCAGCAAAAGATCGAAGCGCTCGAAGTCGATCAGCTCAGCGAGCCGATACGGGTGCTCGAGGGCGTTACGCTTTTTCGACTGAACGGGATAGAAACGCCCCAGCTTAAATCGTTTTCGGAGGTAAAGGACAGGGCCGCGAGTTTGCTGTACCTGGCGCTGCAGGATAGCGCATGGGAATCCTATGTAAGTCAGCTGAGGTCATCGGCAAATGTTCATGTCTATGAATAGTTAGTCATCCACGTTCGTCATGAAAAACCGTGTTGATCATCCTCAGAAAAATAATACTCTATCTGATTTTCACCCTGCTTATGGTTAGAGTATCCGGTGCGATGGCGGTTGAGCGAAGCGGGCCCCAACGCGTCTGGGGCGAACTCAGCAGCACCTATAGGGAACGACAAAGCGGATCCGGCGACGGCCGCAATACCGAGTGGGAAAACATGGGCAGCATCGCCGCCAGTAGTTACATCTGGCGCCCCTGGTTTGCGCTGGTGAACGGCCAGCTCAATTTGACCGTCAACGAAACCGATACCTCCGGCCGGCCGGCCACGGAAAGCGAATTTGTTACCGGTGACTTACATCTCAGTCTGTTTCCGACCAGCCGCTTTCCCTTTAGCGCCTACTACATCGAGAATCGCAGCCAGTTCGACGATGTCGTATTCGATAGCGATGTCAAAACCACCGAATATGGCCTCAGGCAGTTATACCGTAGCTTCGATGGCAGGCATAATTTTCGTGCCGAGTACGAAAACGACCAGCGAAGCGATAGCGAACGGGACGATTTCCTTGCCGAAAGATTGATTTTTGCCACTGATAACCGCCTGGCGGATCAACTAATCGATACCGACATTACGCTTGATACCGTTGAAAACAAGGACGCGGACGAACACACCGACAGGTACTCGATTACCGTGGACCACTCCTCCGAAAGCGCCATTAACCTGAGGTTTGAAAACCTTCTTTCCGCATCGACCATCGAAAGGGATTTATTCGATACCAGCAGTGAAATCGAAATCGCGCAGTTATCGAGTTACCTTTCCTGGCACCCGAAAGACAGCAAGGATCTGCGACTGACCGGGAGCCTGCGTTTTCTGGAAAACCGCGTGAACGAGCAATCGACGGGCGCCACGCCGGTCGTGCCAATCGATAGCGAAACGAAGGTCGCCAATTTTGGCCAGGGTCTGATTTACCAATACAACGATAACCTGCAGTTTAGCGAGTCGATCAATGCAAACCAGTCCGAATCCGAGGGCGAACTCGCTTCTACTTTGAGTGAAGCCTTGTCCGCCAGGTACCTGGCGGATCCGATAATCACCGAGCGCGGCGACTATAGCTGGAACGCCGGCACGACCTACAACAATCTCCACGGCGACATCGAATCCCGGCAGTCGCTGGATAACCAGTTCAGTCATTCGCTGATGAAATACCGTGTGCTCGCGAACGGATTCCAGATGCGATCAAACCTGACCCAGTCGTTGAGCTACATATACCTGTCGCAGGATGAGGATGATAAAAGGCTCGATCATTCCTATACGATTACCTGGTCTGATGCGTCGATTCAAAATCAGAGCATGATTCGCCTGCTTTTCCGTGACAGGCGTGAGTTGAATGAAGACGATGACAATTCTCAACTGCTGAATCTGCAGTACAACGGCACCAACCGAATAGACCGTTACTCGCAATTCAACGGTAACGCCACCCTGCAATTATCGAGGCAGGAGTCTGAAGGTCGGGGCCGCCAGCAGACTACGGTAAACGGTCAGCTTCGATATAGACGGATTCAGGCCTTCCAGGTGCCGGGACTGGTGTTTTTCTCCGAGTTGCAGCTGTCCAGAAACGATTCCAATGACGATGATTTTGTCGTCGATTCCAGCCAGGGTACGGGTGTTACATGGGAAAACACGCTGGAATACAATATCGGTCGCTTTGAAGCCCAGGTCGAGCTCGACTTCGTCAAGTCTAACGGCGGCTACGATCAACTTTTCAAATTTCAAGTAACCAGATCGTTTGGCGATCTGTGAAACAGGGGATTCCTGCATGTTCAAATTTATCAAACGCATGACCATAGCCATCCTCTTCGGACTGTTGTCGCTGTCGACAACAGTCTCTGCCGAGTATGGCGACGTGCTGATCAACAATTACTCCGATGAGGCCGGCATGCGCCCCGTGGTTTTCCCCCACTGGTTTCATCGTATTCGTTTCAGGTGCAAGGTGTGCCACGCCGACCTCGGCTTCAAGATGGAAGCCGGCGGTAACCAGATCAATATGCTGAAGATTATCGATGGCGAGTATTGCGGCGCCTGCCATAATGGCGAAGTGGCCTGGTCTGTGGAAAACTGTGATGTCTGCCATACCGGAAAATCGGGGCAGCCGACACAG
>Ga0224508_10001874_pt1 | contig 18473 bp, 17 predicted proteins | sample SF_Jan12_sed_USG_4_FD_170157 | JGI IMG/M metagenome (GOLD analysis project Ga0224508, IMG submission 170157) | Sediment microbial communities from San Francisco Bay, California, United States - SF_Jan12_sed_USGS_21 | ecosystem: Environmental > Aquatic > Marine > Sediment | place: USA... | reverse complement strand
AAGGAATGAAAAAGACGACCCACATGGAGCAAAGCCAAACAGAACTCAAAGATCCTGTACTAAGTTCAGGTAGGCTGCAAAGCGAAATATCGTGAAAACAAAAGGAGGGTTACTCCCAGCACACATTTTTTTTATTTAAAATTATCAAAATTAAATATTGAACAATCAAGAGTTTTTATAAAAATTATTAATGTAAATATGACAAAATGAATTCAGCACTAGATTACAAAAAAATATCTTGTTGATGAATTGCATCTAAAAAGACACATCAAAATAATTGATAAAATTAAACACAATAAGCAATGATAGAAATATTTGTTTTTTTCTAAAACTTCATTTTTGATTTTTAAAAGATACAACGTGAATATTTTTTTATTTTTACTTGTAGAAGTCCTAGCTTTTTTGTAATCACATTATTTAGCACAGGTATAATTTAATCAGACATTACAAATTAAGAATTTTGGCAAAAAAAATCAAGACAAAGTATTTCGTTTACAAAAATATCAAATAAAATAAAATATTTTTATTTGTCTCAACATACACCTTAGAATAGACCTAAATAAATTTAGAAATAATTCTATATTTTAACACAAATTACTAATCTTAAAGTCTAACTCATCGAATTTACTTGTTCTTTACAGATTTCAGCATTACAATTACAGGTAGCATCACAAAGACATGCACCTTGCATTGCACAGTCACATTCAGAACCCATTTCAGCTGATGCTGCACATCCACATGCTGCCTCTTCCTGAGTTGACGGGGTTGCTTGTGGTGGAGGACTTTGTTGTTGAGTTTCATCACTAACACTTTGCGGTTCATCATACATACTTCGCGTTTTTTGGTAACTAGAATCATCTTTTAGTTGAGCCTCACCTCTATTGGTTTGATAACCTCCAGAGGATGCACTGGTTTGATAACCTACAAGTCTATTAGGATCAATTCCTGTTTGCCCTTGTATTTGATTTTTCATTGATCTGCTGCTAACAAAGAAAAATGCAATTCCTGCAACAGCTGCCATTCCAGCCATGCCATAAACTATCATTATTGGAAAACCACCAGTAGAGGTTGTTGCATATCCCTCTGGAGGAGTTGGAGTAATACCAACAATTTCAACCCCATCTAACATATCCAAAGCACCAAATCCAATTGTGGATAAGTTAGCTGTATCTGCTGATTGTACACTTCTAACAACATATGTCTTATCTGCAACTACTTCAGCCTCAAAGACTCGTTCAACCTGTCTTCCTTCTCTAATACTACTTTCTCCCATAGTCCAACTAGATACAACAAATCCAGAGATAGACTCATCTAGTCCAAATGTACTAGCATCTGCATTGATTCCAGTTGGGTCAAACAGAAAGTGCCAATTGGTTAAAGGTTGCTCTAAAATGAAATCTGCATTAATGAGAGGCCTGTTAAGAACATCTTCAGCAGCAGTTCCTGCAAAGAAAGCATAAGCTTCAGGTTCTTGGTCTCTTAGAATATTTATTGGAATGTTAATTTCCACACCATCTATTACGATTTCGTCTGTGGTACTCATTGCTCTCCAGCCCAGATCAACCAATGTTCTTTGCGCATCTTTTGTAATCACATAATCACTCAAAGTTCCCTCCAAGTGTACTTTATAATCAACAGAAGTATTGATATTTCTTGCTTTAAGATAGAATTCATAATTAACATTTAAGTCGGTAATCTTTGCTTTGATTGCTTCAGAGGATATTTTTTCATTGAGTTTGGCCATGAGTTCTTGAACCCCAGGATTTGAAGAATCTGCAGTTCCAGAAACTGTCCATTCATTTCCACGTAATTCATCAAAGAGATCACCGCCTTCTGGATATTCAATAAAGACAGTCCTTAGATAATGCATTGAAAATGGAGACGTATCAGCATTAGGATTAATTCTAGCATCTAATTGCGCAGCCCATGCAGGTGCACTCGTACCAACAACAATAAGAGTTGCAAGCAAAACTGTCATAATTACAGTCCTAGACACAATTAAAATTTGCAAAATAGTGCTAATAAACTTATCCTAATTATCTAGATCGATATTTTTTGAAAAAGTAATATGGAGTATTAAAAAGAGTAATTTTAGTTTTAAAGGATATGATATGATATGATTACAGTATTAGCAGGAGGAACGGGTTCAGTTAAACTAGTCAGAGGACTGGTTGCTCAAGAATCCCAAGTCAACGTGATTAGTAACGTAGGAGACAATTATTGGCTTTACGGACTTTATGTATGTCCAGATATTGATACCATTGTTTATGGATTAGCAGATTTACTTGATCAAGAAAGAGGATGGGGGATGAAAAAAGATACGTTCAACTTTTTGCGTCAAATGGAAGTTTTTGGAGAAGAGACATGGTTTAGGGTTGGAGACAGAGATGCTGCAACACACTTGATCAGAACAAATATGCTAAAAAACGGAAAGAATCTAAGCGACATTACAAAATGGATGTGTGAAAAATTTGCAGTAACTGCAAACATTATCCCAGTGACAGATAACAGCATTGAAACAAGAATTACTACCGATAAAGGAGAATTACATTTGCAAGAATATTGGGTTAAACACAGAGGAAAGGATCCTGTTGAAGGAATTCAATACATTGGAGCAGATAAAGCCCGTCCAAATCCCGAAGCAATAAATGCAATTCATGATGCAGAGATGGTAATCTTAGCACCAGGAAATCCACTAACATCAATTGGACCAATGCTTCAAATCAAAGGGATTAGAAAAGAATTGTCAAAAATAAAAAAGAAAGTGGTTGCAATAAGCCCATTAATTGGAGATAACGCGATTAGCGGGCCTGCTGCAAAATACATGCAAGCTGCGGGAATAGAATCAAATGCATATGGATTAGCAAAAATGTATTCTGATGTATGTTCAAACATAATTGTAGATACTAAAGATAAAGCACTAGTAAAGAAGATACAGAGTTTAGATATGAAAGTTTTTGAAACTAAAATCACTATGAAAAATAAAATAGCTGAGGATGCATTAGCAAATTTCCTTTTAAAACAAGTACACGTATAATTTGAAAATAGCTGCAATTATTCCTGTAAAGACTTTCTCTAAAGCAAAAACTCGTTTAGATTTATCTCCGCAACAAGTCGAAGATTTGTGCAAAACAATGCTTGAAGAGATTTTATACACAATATCAATATCCCCTCAAATTGAAAAAATAATCATGGTGACAAAGGAAAAAAAAGCAATAGAGATTGGTAAAAAATTCAAGGTAATTACAATTGTTGATGAGAAAGAAAAAAGTGTTAACAGTGCAGTTGCATTGGCAGACAAATATCTTTTAGAAAATAATTTCCACGCATCAATTGTATTTCCTCAAGATATTCCATTCATGAAAACTCAAGATATTGATTTTATGTTAAACTACAAAACCCATCCAAATTTTGCAATTATTGTACCATCCAGGAGATTTGATGGGACAAACGCACTCGTAAGAATGCCAATAGATTTGATGGAGACGCATTATGATGAGGACAGTTACAAAATTCACATGAATACAGCCAAAGATCATACGCTAAATGTTGCCATGGTTTTTGTAAAAAGAATAATGTGGGACATAGACAATGTCGAGGATCTAAAGTTTGTCTTAGAACAAAATGAAAAACCAGAAATCACAGAAAAAATTAAAAAAATTATAAAATCAGATTAAAAAAGATATTTTTAAAGATTAAAAACAGTTATTTGAAATATGAAATTATCAACATGCTTATATACAAGTATTTAGAAATTTTTAAATATTATCATAAAAGGCTTTGAAAGATAAAATGGTTAAAACAGTTAATCCAAAAGATAAATGTCCAAGATGTGGAAAGGGTTCTGTAGTCACAGACGCCAACACAGGTGAGAATTTTTGTGGCAAATGCGGATTTGTAATTACCGATAAAACAGAAGAATCAGGGCCAGAGTGGAGGTCATTTTCAAATGAAGGGGAAAATAAAAGCAGAGCAGGAGTCCCAACATCACTGGCCATGCACGATATGGGACTATCCACAATTATCAATCCACAAAACAGAGATGCAACCGGAAAACCATTGACTGCTTCCATGAAGAGCACTATTGAAAGACTCAGAACATGGGACAGTAGAAGCCAGGTTCATGAACCAACAGATAGAAACTTTCGACAAGCATTTAGTGAATTAGACAGACTAAAAGACAAACTTGCAGTTGGGGATTCAGTCATTGAAAAAGCAGCTTACATTTACAGAAAAGCACTTGAAAAAGGTTTGGTCAGAGGTCGTTCCATTTCAGCTTTGATTGCATCTGCACTATATGCAGCATGCAGAGATACTGAAACGCCTAGAACACTAAAAGACATTGGGCAAGCAAGCAACATTAAACGAAAAGACATTGCAAGGTGTTATCGCCTATTGTTAAGGGAATTAAATCTAAAAATGCCAGTTGTCAATCCAGTAAAATGTATTTCAAGGATTGCAAGTAAAGCAGGATTATCAGAAAAAACAAAAAGAAAAGCAACAAAGATTTTACAGACTGCAGAAGAGCAAAAAATATCAGCAGGGAAAGATCCCATGGGATTAGCAGCTGCTGCACTTTATGTAGCATGTGTAACAAACGGTGAAAATAAAACTCAAAGAGATGTGGCAGAAGCTGCAGGAGTAACAGAAGTCACAATTAGAAATAGATACAAAGGCTTGAAAGTAGCCTTAAATCTATAAGGCATTTTCTTTTTTTGAAAAGAATCTATCCACAAATAAAATACAAATTGAAAAAATACCTGCGACTAAAAATAAAAGTTCTAAAGAAGACATCAATGAATGTGAAAATGCATCTTCAATTGAAATAAAATTGATCTGGGAAATAAAAGTAGCATATGAAAATATAAAGTAATTAGTTGCCCAATGAATTAAGAGTGAAGTCACAAAACCATATCTAAGATAGACCCAACCTAGAATTATTCCACTTGCAGCCGCTTGAGCAAATTTTCCTTCACTCCATGAGTCTCCAAATGCAATGTGTGCAAAACCAAAAAGAACACCCACAAAAATAATCAAAAAAATTGCTTTTTTCATATTATGTATATCCAAAATATCGGGATTCCACAGACATCTTATGAAATATGTTACCGAAGATTTGTTTGAATAAAGAGCAAACAAAGGAATTCCAATCAAAAGTAGACGAAATCCAAATTCTTCAATTATAGGGGCAAGGCTAACATAAAAAAACTGAATTAGATCATTATCATCAAGAGGAGAAACTATATCAATACCAAAGCCTTCTTGTACAAAATTAATCAATGCCGAAATCAAAATTAAAATTGAGAGCCATTTTGTGACTCCAATCATATAGTTTAATCCAGGATTGTATTTTCCAAAGGAAATAATTGGAGATAGTGCTTTTAAAAATACATCTTTTGGACCTAACATTGCAATAACAAAAATTATAAGATAAAATACCCATAAAACAACAAAAGCATCACCAACACTAACATCAATTGGAGCTTGATAGAATTTGGTTTCATCAAAAAGTTCTAAATGAGTAAGTGGATATTCATAATTAATATCACCGCCAATGTCAGTTTCAAAAACAACATAGATGCCTATTGGAAAAGAAACAAGAAGTAAACCAAAAATCACAGAAAGTAATGCAGCGAAAGGAATTCCAACTGATTGGAGTAATTTATTTGAATTTTGCAATTTGTTCTAATGTAGTTCTATTGTATCTGCTGCAAATCCTAAATTTATCAAAGTATCTTTGATGGTATCTCTATGATCACCTTGTAAGAAGATGTAACCCTCTTTTGCAGTTCCTCCGCAAGCATATTTATTTTTGAGTTCTTTCGCAACAGTTTCTAAATTATTTAGTTTAGGATCCAGTCCTTCTATCATGGTTCCTTTTTTCTTAAATCGTCTAGTTTCTAACCGAATAATAATTTTGGTGCTATCTTTGGCAAGTTCACCACAAGCACACAAATCTTCTGGAAGACCACAAGTATTACAAATTACTGCCATACGTTCGAAGTAAATTCAATTATTCACACTATTAAGCCTTGTTTGAATATCAACAATAAATCAAAAATAAACGGATTTTTTAGATAGAAAATTAAATAAAAATAATGAAAAAAGAGACTACAAAAAAGGCTGCAAAAATGCTACTAAATGGAGCCACACTACTTAGTGAACCTTGCCCATATTGTAAAGGAGTCAGAGTGATGAAAGAAGGACACGCATTATGTGTTGGTTGTGGTCGTGAACCTGAAAAAAAAGATACCCCAGTTGAAAAACCATTAGACAGTGCAACCCAGCCGATAAAGAAAGTATTGCAGAAAAAGATGGAAATACTCTCAAAAGAGTTAGAGAATGAAAACGATCATGAAAAACAGCAAAATATTCTAAAAACTATCAATTTGTTATTAGAAACAATTGGAAAAATCAAAGATAAACAATAAAGTTTTTATGTTAAAATCTGAGACGACGTACTGTAATGGCCGATAAAAAATCAGCACCACTTCCAGCATCAAGTGGAGGTCTCATGAGATTCTTTGAGGATGAGACAAAAGGATTCAAGTTAGATCCAAAAATTGTTGTATCAATTCCCATTAGCTTAATTGTAGTTTCATGGGTAATCGATGCATTTCTAGCTCCGTGAAAAAATAATGGAAAAAGATTCAGACGACGTTTCAAAGATACACAATAGATTTTCCCTAACTCTAGTTAATCCCTCATCACATTATTTCTCATTAGTTGTATCAATGGTAGTATCTACGGTAACTGTTCTTGCAATATATTTTGGTTATTTGAGTAATTTGGGATTTGAGCAAAATTGGTACAGGCTACCAATAGTTTTAGGAGTTCTAGCTTTAATGCAATTATTAGACACCCGATTTACAAAGAAAAAAGAATATTCAAAATCACTACATTCATCCCTTTTTGGGAACATGTTATGGACAGTTACACTATTGATGGGAATTCTTTCAAGTATTGTTTTATCAAAAGACATAGAGCCATTCTTCATAACTTTTGGATTGTTACTTTTTGCTAGTTTCAGAATAGGGATTTACACAACAACTCTAGGGGCAAGCCTCAAAAAAGCTTGGGCAATTTGCTTTATTCAGCCGATAGCAATGTATCTAGTATTAATTCCACAAGAACTTTGGGTTTCAATACTTAGTGAACCAATTGGATTAGGTTATGGAATATCTTTTTTGATAATTGCAAGTGTATGGTCATTTGTTACAGATAGGGCAGGAAGACCAGGGATGGAAAGCACACATAAAACTATTCAAGCATATCTTGCATCCCAAGGAAACGATTTTGAAGATGCTGAGAAATTAATGGAACAACGCTCAAATGAAACCAAAGTATCGACGTCACAGATTAAATTTTCAACACAAAATGGAGAAAATGAATTCAGAATGGTATTGCCAGAAATACATCCAGGACCATATCATCCAGTAGGTGGAAGTAATATCCCCTACCTAATTTACAAGAATTTATCATCATCGGCGATGGTAATGCACAGTATTTCAGATCATGCATTAAATCTTCCATCAAGAAACGAGGTTGAAAAATATTTAAAAAATTTAGAAAATAGCAAAATCAAAGAAGACGGAATGCAATGTACAGAACCAGTAACAGTTCAAATAAACAAAGCCAGAGTTACAGGATTGCTTTTTGGAAATAATCCACTATTGTTTTTGTCGTTATCCCCACATGGAATGGAAGACATACCAAGTTACATGAAAACAGAAATTGTGCAGTATGCAAATAATCGAAATTATATCAAAACGATGATAGTAGATTGTCATAATGCAATGGGTGAAGAAATTTCAAAAGAAGACGGGGAAGATATGTTAAATGCTGCAAAATCATGTTTAGATACTCTGATTACAAAGAATAGATTCCCAATAGAATTTGGTTATGCCAACACTGATGAAATGGATGTATGGACAGAAGATTTAGGAATGGGAGGATTGGGAATCGTATGTCTCAAGATTAATGAGAAAAAATATTTTCTAGGATGGGCAGATGCCAACAATATGGAAAATGGAGTAAGAGAGAAAATCATAGACATATTTACCAAAAGAGATTACCAATTACTTGAAATTTGTACATCAGATACACATTATGCACCAGTCAAAGCCAGAAATAGAAATGGGTATTATCAATTAGGATTAATTACAAGTGCAGAAAAACTTTCAAAATGGTTTTTTAAAATTGCAAAAAATGCCGAAGCGAATATTACAACAGCAAAATTTGAAATTTTAGAAAATGAAACCAATGTAAAAGTTATGGGTCAGGGCATATACGAAGATTATTCTAAAGCGTTAGATAATTCATTGAAAATCACTAAAGGATTTGTGATTGGTTGTGTAGCACTTTTCATAACTAGTCTTTTCCTATAGTCTTCATCTGATCAATATTTCCATAGAATTCATCGATAAATGATGCAAACTGGAAAATAGGGACTATGGGCACATTTTCAATGAAATCAATATTATCTTGATATAATGTCACTATTACAGGCACAGCAATAGCGCCAGGTGTTTTTGCAACATATTTTTTTGTCCTTTCAATTTGTTTTTTGACAGCAGTAGATAATGCAGAAGTACTGTAACGCTTCCAATGTTTACAATCAATCAAGATTGCAATACCAAGTCTAATACCAACAACATCAATTTCCATCCTAGGTTTTGTCAGCATCATATTTTTTATCACAGCAAAATTTTTTGATGACAATATTTCAGCAGTCAATCCTTCAAAATCCCTCCAATTAAGCGCAATTGAAAGTTCATCTATAGGAGAACCTTTTGCAAGTAAAGCCATCACGATTTTTAATTTGTCCCCATCTTCAAAATAAAAGAAATTATCTTGTTTAGTTCCAATATCATTTTTGACTAACTCCTCTAAAATTATTTCAGAGTCATTTGAGTTCATTTTTGTGACAGCTGAAAAATCATGAACAGATATTCCTCCTGGAATAATTCCTTGTAATCCAATTATCATTTTAGGATGAATTTTCAATTGCAATTTTTGATTCACATTAGAAATATAGGTTTTAGCAATAATTCACACCAGTGTATTACGACATAGGTTTTATTACATGATTCTGAAGTGAGAACATGAAAAAATTGCCAGTAATCATCATACTAGTTATTTCAATAGTACCTATAATGTATAATGAATCATTTGCAGAAAAAAATACATTTTTTGATTCAGTTAAATTCATTCAGTATCTAGATGAAAACACTGCATTAGAAGAAGTGCAAAACGGAAATCTTGACACGTATTATTATACAATTTCACCAGACAGATTAGAAAATTATCAAGACAGAAAAGGATTACAGGTATTTGATTCCACAGGAGGCTCATACAGTATTTTAATTAACCCTGCAGAATCAGATGAATACAATCCATTTTCAAATAAGGATATCAGATTTGCACTGAATTATCTAGTAGACAGAAAACTAATAGTAAATGAATTGATGGGAGGATACGGCTCCCCAATTATTTCATACTATAGTCCGTCAGATCCAGAATATCTTACAGTAATCGAACAACTAGAGACATTTAATTTTGAATACAACCCTGCATTTGCAAATGAAATTATTTCAAGAGCATTAAATGAGGAAGGAGCAAGTAAAAATGAAAATAAATGGCAAATGAATGGAAAACCAATAGAAATCATAATTTTTATCAGAAGCGATGATCCTGTCAGAAAATCCATTGGCGAGATATTAGCAATAGAACTTGAAAAAGTAGGATTTAAAGTTAAAAAAGATTTTGGGGATTTGAACAAAGCATTTGTTGTAGTTTATGGTTCTGATCCTTCAGATGTAAAATGGAGCTTATACACTGAAGGGTGGGGGCGTTCAGCATTTGCAAGATATGATTCAGTAGGATTAGGACAAATGTATTCCCCCTGGTTTTCAAATATGCCAGGATTCAACGATCCATCTTATTGGAATTATAATAATGAAAAACTAGACACACTTACTCAGAGAATATACACGGGAGATTTTGATACATCAGAACAGAGAACAGAATTAATTCAAGAAGCAGTGGTAGAAGGGATTAACGAGTCAGTTAGAATTTTTTTGGCAAGTAAAATCGATCAGTATGTGGTAAATGAAAAAATTAGTGGCATAGTCAATGACTTTGGAGCAGGAGTTCCAAGTAGATTTACACCAATCAATGCTAAAAGCAATCATGAAGAATTTACAATCGGAGTAAAACAAATTTATCAAGGAGCATGGAATCCGGTCATGGGACTAACCGATAGTTATAGTAGACATATTTGGGGGATAATTTCAGATCCGGCAACATTCAAACATCCATTTACTGGAGAAACATTTCCAGTTAGAGCAACTTGGGAAGTTGAGACTGCAGGATCAAATAAAAAAATAAGCATCCCTCAAGAAGCAAAAATATGGAATCCAGCATTACAAAAATGGGAAAACGTTGATGAAAATGCACTTGCAACAAGCAAGGTGACATTTAATTTTGAATTTAGTAATTGGCACAATGGAGAGAAAATGGATATGGACGATATTTTACATTCACTTTATTTTACAATTGAGTGGGGAACGCAAGTTGATGAAAATGATAAGACATTTGACACTGAATTTACTCCAAGAGCTGCTCAAAGTATACAAACAATTATGGGAGTAAATCCAATTGACGAAAATACAGTTGAAGTTTATGTGAATTATTGGCACTTTGATGAAGGTGAGATAGCAGATTGGGCAGTGATATGGAATGTGGTACCTTGGGAAATTACAGCTGCGATGGAGAAAGCAGTAATGGATGGAAAAGTATCGTTTTCAAGATCAGGAGCTACAAGTAAAAACGTAAACTGGCTATCATTAATTATTCCAAACGATGCAAATATTATTAAAAATTATCTGCAAGAATTCAAAGAAACAAACCACATTCCACAGACATTAAAAGAAAACAATCAGAATTCAGAATATTATCAAAAAAGATATAATTCATCAATCAAATGGATTGAAACCTATAATCATGCAGTGATAAGTAATGGTCCATTCTATTTAGAGGCATATTCACCAGAATCAAGAACAATCAAAGTAAGCGCATTTGACGATAATTCATACCCATTCAAGAAAGGAAAATGGACACAATTTGAAAAAGCAGAATCTCCATCAATTAAAAAAATAGACATAAAGCAAATAATACAACAAGGAGATGAATTAGCAATAGCAATTGAAACTGAAAATTCAGATTCCATATTATATTTTTTAACAAATAGCCAAGGAGATACAATTGCATCAGAGACACTCAAATTAAAAGAAAAGGACATCACAATCAACATAACTTCAGACAATACAAAAGAATTAGGGATAGGAACAAACAGCATCAAAATATTTGCAGTTTCAAATTCAGTGTTAAAACCGGATTTTATTAAATCAAGTTTTATTGTAACTGATAACAAAGTGGAATTACCAGTAAACACATTTGAAAATGTTCAATTTTCTAAAAACAAATCAGAGTATTGGATTTGGATCATACCTGTAATAGTGATTGCAGTAATTCTAATGTATTTAAAGAAGAAAAACTAGATCAAACCATAATCTTTTAGAATTAATTCTATTTGATCCTCATTCTCAAGTTTCGAATATTCTTCTAAAAGATTTTGATTAAGATCATAAAACGTATGGCCCCATTTGAATTTGTCAAGTAATTTTAGAGATTGTTCATTAGAGCCTAAAATGAATAATGAAGCAGCCAATGCTTCAGCAGTAGTTAATTTATTTAGTTTTGAATAATTCACGGGATTGCCAGCAAGGAGAGGAGGAAGCTTTCTTTTGATGCCTGCAAAGTTTTTAGAAAAAGCTTGGTCTGCAAGATTCCAAGAACAGTCAATTCCAACTATAGTATTGATTATTGATTTGTCTTTAGGTAGCAGAGTTTTTTCAGCAAATGGATCCAACACCATTCCTTTAGCACTGATTTTTTTGACACTATGGGCAAGACCGAATTTCACTATTTTTGCAGCTGTGCATTTTTTAGGATCATCTTGATAAAACATTAAAACTTGTAATTTCACTTCAACCAAGAATAATATTTAGAGTATTTTGAATTTACTCTAAAGTTTTGTAGGTTACTTTGTAATAAAATCGTGAAACTTGATCATCTTTTATCACTTCGACATTCCAATTTGCATCAGGCAAAAACACAGTTGAAGATTCAGGCAAAATACTGAATTTTTCCAGGCGTACATCAGGACCACTGTATCTTACATTAAGACTAATTCCATCAACTTCAACAACATCATAAATTTGACCTTGTTTTCTAGTGGATTCATGAACAAGACAATCATCATCTAAACCAATAATACATGTGCCTGTAACTGTAGAAACTTTAAGATTGACATTTGATTCGTCGCCTCTTAAAGGAGTTATCAAGGAACCAGTAATAACTCTAGGTGCAAGAATTCCATCAGTAAAGATTTTTTCTTCAGTGAAAATTGAAATTGTTTTCTCAGCAATTCTATTTTCTTTTTCAATTACAACATTTAATTTTGGAGTTAGAGGTTTTTCGATAACGTCAAATTCAATAGATTTGGCCTCAAAATCAGCATCAACTGTTATTTCGTATGAACCTATAGAAGACAAATCATCTGGAATTACAAATTGGTGAGTAAATGAGCCAGAAGGACTTGGACGAATGGATGTAAGAGGGCCAGCATGTATTCCACAAATAAATGAACCACATGTAATCTCAGCATCCGCTTTTTGAATAACACTTACATCGAATTTTTCAAGATAGATTAGCTTGTTTGGCTTTCCATTAACTACCACTACATCGCCTGGATAATATTCAGATTTATCAGTAGAGACTAAAAGAGATAACTCTTCATCAAGGTCAAAGATAAAGTCATTGGCAACACTAAATTCTGTAACATCAGAAATATTAGCATAGGATGCTTTTACAGTATAGAAACCTTCACTAAATATTGTAGGTGGTAAATCAAAAAGACTTGAAAAATCCCCACCTTGTGTTGGATAAACACTAGATTCAAGAATTTGTTTGAATGGGAAAGCACCATCAAGTATTTTGATAGTGACTCTCTCTGAAATCACAAGACCTTCATCACCTTGTTCACGTTGGATAGCATTTCCAATAACTTTTAATTTTTCACCAGCTTTGTACAGCGATTTTTCTGTAGAGACAAAGAGCGGAGAGGTGGATAAAGAATCATTTTCAGGATCTGCAGAAACCTTAAAGAAAATATTTACGCTCTCAGATGAAGTAGCAACTCTGATTTTGTACACTCCAAAATTAGATTTTAGTACATCTCGCCCTTCATCTATTTTGGTACTTTGTGTTCTTTCGGATATAGGAGTAACCCATGACCATGAAAAACGTTGATTTTCAACAGACGCGCCAGAATTACTTACAGTTCCATCAGGTTTTGTGATTGAAATATCAATGGAATTGTCACCAGTAGGTGGAAGTATACCATTAAGATATACAGTTTCACCCAAACCGTAAATTTCCTTATCAATGGAAATAACAGATCCATCTTTTAGATCAAGAGAATCCATTATTGTGAAAGTTTCAGTTGCAGTGAAATCAGAATATTGGGATTTTACAACATAATTACCTACAGTGAAAATAGATTTAGTGGCATCAACTTCTATCAAATATCTACCAGAAGTTTCAGGAATGGCTAAAAAATCATATCCTACTACCAGGTTATCTTTATTACTTGTTCCAGACAACGTAGTGATTTCTAAAGGAGACCCATCTGCATGAGAAATACTAACGCGAACCCCTAAGGAGGTATCATAACTTGAGTTTACATAGGGATCTTTAACAAATCCGCTTATCGTCATAGTATCACCAAACTCATAGACATCCATATCAGTCTCAATTGTCAAAGGCTCATTAGACACAATAAAATTTGCAGGATCATCTACAGCATGAATAACAAGAGTGGCAGAACCAATATCTTTTGATACATTAATTTTATAATCACCTAACCTATTTGGATGATCTGGAATTGTGAAACTGTAAGTGAAAAATCCATCACCCATGATTGTTACCCCATTTTGAATTTTAAATCCAGCATCGCTTCCAGAAGAAGAACTCCCGATGGCAGACTGTTTTGTTTGTACTACTTCCAAATCTAAAGTACTAACCCAAACTTGGTTTAATCTGCCAGTAATTTGGACTTCATCACCTAAGCCATAAGCTACTTTATCAGTCCAAAGTGAAATCGACACATCTTCTTTTATGTCTTCTATTACTTCAAAACTAGTTGAAATTGTTTTATCAGAATATTCAGCAATTATATCATAAGTTCCAAAGTCAGGTCCAACAGTACTGATAAAAATACGGGTTAAAAATTCACCATTTGTAGGAAAAAGATTGCCATTTGCAATCAATTCTCCTCCAGAATCAGTAACAGTAAATTTCATGCCCTCAAATGGGATTATTTCTGATGCAAAACCAATGATGGAGACCATTTGGCCTGGGACATATTGAAGTTTATCGGTAACAATATCAAGTTCTTCATCTTGTTTTATTTCTTGTTCAAAAATGTCATACCCTACTGAGAAACTAGTGTTAGCAGTTGCACCCGCATAACTTACAGACACATCATAAGTTCCTTCATTAATTCCCAGTACTTGATGTAAACCAAGTGTAGTGTCATATTCAAGATTATAGCCAGGATACATAGTTAGTGTTTTATCAAAATTAGGTCCTGTGATAGTAATTACAATTTGTTCAGGCTGAAAAAATGGTTTTACAATGTAGATTTCTTCAGAAACACTGCCAGAAATAGATGCCACATCTCCAAATAAATAAGATGATTTTTCTGAGGAGACAAATACGTTGACACTTTCAGAATTTTGTGTTTCAATTAATTTCCCGTTGGATGAACCTGTAGTGGATGTTGCAAACTTCCAATCATTGGAACTATCAAAGTCATAACCATCATAGATTCTTTGCCAGGAAGTAAAGTCATTTTTAATGTCAGAAAATATAGGAGTTTTATCGATGACGATTTCATTTTCATTTCTGAGTTCCACAGATTCATTTGCATCAGTAAACCAAACATTTTGATAAGAAAATGTTAAAAATTGTCCAGACTCGATAACAGTGCCTAGTGGAATTATCATTGTTTTTTTAAGAACAGTTGTGGATGCAACTTTCCAACCACCGATATCAATTTCAGAATCGGTTGGATTGTAAAGCTCAATCCACTCAGAGATGGATGCAGAATCATCACCAGGAGGATTGATATCAACTTCATTAATCACTACATTTTCAGATGCTTGAGCATATGCAGGAGCTAGAATGCCTACAAAAAGGAGTATAGAAAATACAAAGGGCAGATTACGATTCATTGTTGTTTCCTAGTTTCATTGATTAATGGACTCATTTTAGAATGGGATTGAGGAAAAGTTGAGCTTGTTGTTAAAGTCAAATATCTTAAAACCATTGAAAATTAACTCATTTTTTCAGTATTAAGGCATACGTAGAAATTATTCTTGAGGGTAGTCACATTTCGGGCATTTTCTATCAAGGACCTTTGAACCACATTCCATACAGATTCCTTCTCCAACGTCATTTTCAATAGATTGTTTTCTTTTTTTCACGTATAGTTTGATTCCAAAATACATGATTATTACAATAATTATAGCCAAAGCAAGACCAGTAAAAGGAGTCAACCCAACCATAAAAAGCAAAAGCCCTACAATCAAAATCACATCTCGTTTCTCAAATTTCAATGAAATCACATATCAGAGAATTTGAAGAATTCATAAAAACATGCCGGAGCTCAGATCCAATTAATTTACCTCATTCTAAAATCATTACTCTAACTCTTCCTCATTGCTCGGCGATTACATTGTAACCCAATTTGATAATAAGATAATGATGTGGTGGGATCGGCGAAATTTGAATTCGCGACCTCTGCGTCCCAAACGCAGAATCATACCAAGCTAGACCACGATCCCAGTAAATCCATAAAATGGCCCAATTTAAGCTTCACAGATACCAAATCAAGCAAATTTTGAAGCTGAATTGCCATCATTTTTGGTATTTTAAATGAATTATGCATTCAACATCATCAATGGGCCAAATCATTACCAAATTTTGTTAAATCTAGAACAATTAGATTTAATTCTACTCAATGCAAATAATTTTTTTTAGTGACCAGTATCAGGTATTTTCGGTCTGTGATGTTTTAATACTAAACTTTTGATCTCCGGATTTTCATTTAGGTCTTGTTCGATCACATCTGCAAATCTCTTTGGCAACCACTTTTTTTCATATTCAATTAATGCAACATTTCTAGCAATCTCTGTAAATTTATCTCTCAAATCCCCATAATGTTTTTCCAATCTCCTTTCAATTGGAATAAACTGTTTATTTTTTCTTAGAAGATCCAATAGTTCTTCAGCTTTCTCATTCATCCACTTCACAATTTCTTGAGCATCCATTGCTTTGGGGGTAAAGTAGAATTCGTCTAGTTTTGATAATGGAATTGATTTATCCTCTTTCTTTTTTGATTTGCAATCAATGCAAATTGACTGCAAATATTCAGATTCTTCCTTAAAATGCAATACAAACCACACATACATTTCATCTTTGTTTTCAAAATATTGATCCTCAAGGTATTCTTGACCGTTAATAAAATCTACATCCAATCTTTCACTATCTTTTTGGTTACAAACCTTACACTGGTTTCCCAATCTCTCAACAAGAGATTTTTTCCAGTTCATGAAAATCTAGATTTGAACCATTTAATTAAGATAGTTAGATTTCACATACTCACAGTAATCCTGTTTTTTTACCAATTAAATTTTACATGATGTTGTTATCTTTTTGAAGAATAGATTGCGACTCTAATTCTATTTCAATTTCACAGTATTGACTCTAATCTATGAATGAATTTGTATATTCAGATCATCATTAACAATGCAATTTAAAACAATTCTGCTTCAGTCTCATCATTTCCTTCATATATTAAAAGTAATTTTTCAAGAAGAAAGTTTTGAACTGCCATTTCCATTTTGTTTGTAGAGTGTGCAATGACATTCTGACTTTGAGTGATTTCTTTTTCTAATCTTTCTCTCATTGCTTGATCTGCTAAAATTTGATTTTTTAATGAAATTGCCTGTTTTTGATTACTAGTGTAGATTTGAATCCAATAATAGCCTGTTTGACTATCATCAATATCTATTTCTGTAATTTTCATATGATAATTATCGGATATGTGCATTTATGGTTTTGATAATTTAATAGGCAATCTTCAATAATTATTATGCATCAAACGATAATCCAATCAAAACTCTAACCATTATAGTAACTTAGTATCCAAATGGGGCCGTGATGATCACTACAAATTATATCTAATCTTCCATCCCACTCATTTGTCTTCTAAGTTTCTCTTCATTTCTCTGCCAAATTTTTATCATTTTATCATTAAATTTGATCTCTTCTTGGATTTTAGAGGTTTTATCATTATTAGTGACACCTTCTAATTTTTGTTTTAGTTGATTTTTCATATATTGATGAAACTGTATTTTCGATAGGATTTCATTTAATTTTTTCTCTTGAAATTGTTTCACTCTTTTTTTAATAAAGTCCAATGTTATTCCAAGATACACACAAACTTACCTAAAAATAATTTTTCAAACAATATTTTCAATAAATTCTAAGATAATTACAAAATCAAGCACTAAAAGTATTCACAATTATTCCCAGATACATAGTAAAGAGAATAGAATGTGTCTGATCAAAATTAGGTTAAAGTAGCATTAGGCAATACCATGCCCTTAAATTGAAAAAATCTTGGCAACAAACCTTTCGACATTAGAAGTAAAGTTAATTCTTCAGATAATCATTTTAAAGGCAATTAAAGGATCAAAAATGTGCAAACCGAAGAATACGTCAAAGCAGGAAAGATAGCTGCAGAAGTAAGAGAAATGGTCAGAGTAAAAGATTGGATAGATAAGTCAGTTTACGATATTTGTGAAGAAGTTGAAGGAGAAATTAAAAAAAGAGGAGCAAAATGTGCATTCCCAGTAAATGCCAGTATTAATGAAATTGCAGCTCATTACACCGCAGAACCAAATGATCCAATCACAATCAAAGATACAGATTTGGTAAAAATTGATCTTGGTGCACAGATAAATGGATACATTGCAGATACCGCAGTTACAGTTTGTTATGATGCTCAATTTGACGGACTAGTTCAAGCTGCAGAAGAAGCATTAGCAAATGCAATGTCAATGATAAAGACAGGAGTAAAAGCAAGTGATATTGGACGAACCATTGAAACCACAATTAAACAGATGGGATTCAAACCCATTGCGAATCTTAGTGGGCATTCACTGGATCAATATACAATACATGCTGGAAAATCCATTCCAAATATTTGGTCAATTGGAGGATTTTCACTTTCAGAAAATTCAGCTTATGCATGTGAACCGTTTGTAACAACGGAGAAAGGA
>Ga0224508_10001873_pt1 | contig 18492 bp, 17 predicted proteins | sample SF_Jan12_sed_USG_4_FD_170157 | JGI IMG/M metagenome (GOLD analysis project Ga0224508, IMG submission 170157) | Sediment microbial communities from San Francisco Bay, California, United States - SF_Jan12_sed_USGS_21 | ecosystem: Environmental > Aquatic > Marine > Sediment | place: USA... | reverse complement strand
CCAGCCCTCCCCCGTCAAGGGGGAGGGAGCAGAGCATTGAAGCCCCTCGCTTTTCGTCCCCTCCCCCCTTGCGGGGGAGGGCCAGGGTGGGGGGGTGAAACTTGGCGCGGCGGACCGTTCCTCGGCCCCCGGTGACCATCTTCGCGACCCGCACACCACGGACATTGCCCCGATCGACACCATGTCCCTGATATCGCTGCAAAAGATGTGTGCACACGGTAGCCGCGTTGGTGGAGGACCGAGGAGGGGGGTGTTGGGCCTTTCCGGTCGAAAGCACAAGGCTGAGAGCGGTGCCGGCGCTGTTACCCCCCCATCCGAACCTTCGCGCGTCGAGGGGAAGGCTTACTGACCTCGAGCGACCGCCGCCAATTACTGTCCATTGCCGGCCATTGCCGCCATTGCCGCATTGCGGCAAAGCCGCTATAAGGCCGCCCGCAACTCGGTTTATTGGGGGACCCATGCCATGGCCGTCGAGAGGACGCTGTCGATCATCAAGCCGGACGCGACGCGCCGGAACATCACCGGCAAGGTCAACGCCATGCTGGAGGCGGCCGGCCTGAGGATCGTCGCCCAGAAGCGCGTTCGGCTCACCCGCGAGCAGGCCGAAGGCTTCTACGAGGTGCATCGCGAACGGCCGTTCTACGCCGACCTCTGCGCCTTCATGACCTCCGGCCCCGTGGTGGTGCAGGTGCTGGAGAGCGAGAAGGCGGTCGAGAGGAACCGCGAGGTCATGGGCGCGACCAACCCGGCCGAGGCGGCGCCGGGCACGATCCGCGCCGAGTTCGCCGAGTCGATCGAGGCCAACTCGGTGCACGGCTCGGACTCGCCCGAGAACGCCGCGATCGAGATCGCCTTCTTCTTCCCGGACGACGAAATCGTCGGCTGACCCTGCGGCGGGCGGTGCGAAACGCAGGAGGGAAACAGGGACTGGCTCCTTGCCGCGCAGCGGCATGGTGCCTGTCCCCGTTTTCGCTCGCATCGCGGCCCCGCACGCCACCTCACCCTGAGCGTGTCGAAGGGGCGTGCGAAGCCGAAGGCGCGAAGGCGCCCGCCCGGCGTCCGACGGGCTACGAAAGACTCGCGCTTAGAGCAGAAAGAACGCCATGAGGACCAGGGTGACGATGACGGCGGCGGTCGAGTAGGTGATCAGCTTGACGAAGCCGTGCCAAGTCTTCTGGTGCTCGTGCAGCATCTGGTCGTCGGGCATGCGTTCCTCTTCCCCTGACTGCAAACCGGCATTCTAATTAGCGGCTGCGGCTGCGCACTGCAAGTCTCACTCCGTCTCACTCCGGCGCCGGGTTGATCAGCGGTGCCCCCGGCGGGCCGAGGCCGTCGATCTCGGTGGCCTCGCCGGCGACCCGCACCCGGCCCTCGGCGACCAGACGCAGGCAGAAGGGGAACAGCCGGTGCTCGGCCTCGAGCACGCGCGCGGCCAGGGCGCCTTCCGTGTCGCCGGGCAGGACCGGCACCGCCGCCTGGCCGACGATCGGCCCGTGGTCGACCTCGGCGCGCACGAAGTGGACCGTGCAGCCGGCCAGCTTGACCCCTGCGGCGAGCGCCCGGGCGTGGGTGTCGAGCCCCGGAAAGGCCGGCAGCAGCGAGGGGTGGATGTTGATCAGGCGGTCGTGCCACTGCGCGATGAAGCCCTCGGTCACGATGCGCATGAAGCCGGCCAGGCAGACCAGCTCGACGCCGGCCTGCTCCAGGGTCCGGGTGAGCGCTTCCTCGAAGGGCTGGCGGCCCGCGAAGTTGCGGTGGTCGACGGTCTCGGCCGGAATTCCCGCCTGCTCGGCGCGCGCCAGGCCGTCGGCGCCGGGCACATTGGAGACGACCAGCACGATCTCGGCCGGATAGGCGGGGTCGCGCGCGGCCTCGATCAGGGCCTGCAGGTTGCTGCCCCGGCCCGAGATCACGACGCCGACCTTCAGGCGGGCCTTCACGTGGGCCATGACGGGTCCTCCGGCTCGAAGACGACCTGCGGCCCGCCCTCCGCGCGAGCCTCGATTTGGCCGATGCGGTATACGGTCTCGCCCGCCCCGGCGAGCGCCTGCTCGACCTCGGCGGCGCGGGCGGCCTCGGCGACCACGGCCATACCGATGCCGCAATTGAAGGTTCGTATCATCTCGCTGGCCGGCACGCCGCCGTCGCGGGCCAGCCAGGAGAACACCGCGGGCACCGGCCAGGCGCGGCCGTCGATCGCCGCCGCCGCGCCCTCGGGCAGCACCCGCGGCAGGTTCTCGACCAGGCCGCCGCCGGTGATGTGGGCGAGCGCCCGGACCGCGCCGGTCTCCAGCGCCGCGAGGCAGGCCTTGACGTAGATCCGGGTCGGCGTCAGCAGGGCCTCGCCCAGCGTCGCCTCCGGGGCGAAGGGCGCCGGCGCCGAATAGTCGAGGCCGAGGTCGGCGACGACCCGGCGCAGCAAGGAGAAGCCGTTGGAATGCAGTCCGCTCGAAGCCAGTCCCAGCACCAGGTCGCCCGGCGCGACCGCCGCGCCGGTCAGGATCCGCTCGCGCTCGACCGCCCCGACCGCGAAGCCGGCCAGGTCGTAGTCGCCCTCGGCGTAGAGTCCCGGCATCTCCGCGGTTTCGCCGCCGATCAGCGCGCAGCCCGCCTGCTCGCAGCCCCGGGCGATGCCGGCGACGATCGCCCGGCCGGCCTCGACCTCCAGCTTGCCGGTCGCGAAGTAGTCGAGGAAGAACAGCGGCTCGGCGCCCTGGACCACCAGGTCGTTGACGCACATGGCGACCAGGTCGATGCCGACCGTATCGTGCCGCCCGGCGGCGACCGCGACCATGAGCTTGGTGCCGACGCCGTCGGTGCCGGCCACCAGGACCGGGTCCCGAAAGCCCGCCGCCTTGAGGTCGAAGAGCGCGCCGAAGCCGCCCAGGCCGGCCATCGTGCCGGTCCGCGCCGTGGCCCGGGCCAGCGGCTCGATCGCCGCCACCAGTCGCTTGCCGGCGTCGATGTCCACGCCGGCGTCCCTGTAGGTCGGGTGGTTGCGGCCCTGGTCGGGGTGATCGCTAGTTATGGCGTCCTCCGGCGACTTGGAGTATTAAGGCCTCGCCGCCGGCCGAAGCCTATGGCGGAGGCGGGGCCCCGCGGCGCCGCAGGGGCGGTGGCCGAGAGCGCGAAAATATCTCATCCGGGACGCTTTGCAATGCGGATTTGGCGACTGTCTGTCGGAGTCTTGATCGGGGTGTGGCTGATCGGCGCGGGGCCCTGGCCCTCGCCGTCGCGCGCCTTGGCTCAGGGTGACCTCTTCACCGTTCACGATATTTCGGTCGACGCTACGGCCGAGGACGCGGCAAGCGCCCGGGTCGCGGCCCTGGAAGATGGGCACCGCCAGGCCATGGCCACTATCTTGGCGCGCATCGTGCCGCGGGGCGATCTGCTGGCCCTGCCCGAGATCCTGCCGGACGAGATCGCCCAGCTGGTCGCGGACTTCACGGTGGACGAGGAACGCACCTCCCCGGTGCGCTACTTGGCCAAGCTGACCTTCCGGTTCAACCCGGAATCGGTGCGCCAGTTCCTGGGCGCAAGGGACGTGTCCTTCGCCCAGGCACGCGGCCGGCCGGTGCTGGTGTTGCCGGTGCTGGGCACCGGCGGCGGCGCCCGGCTCTGGCGCGATCCCAACTCCTGGCGCGGCACCTGGAACGAGCGGCGGCTGGACGGCGAGCTGATCCCGATGATCCTGCCGCTGGGGGACCTGGACGACGTGGGGGCGATCGACGCCCGGCAGGCCCTGAACGGCGACCCCGATCGGCTGGAGGCCGTGGCGCGGCGCTACGGCGTCGACCAGGTCGTGGTCGCCCAGCTGAGGGTGAGCGGCGATCCGGCCGCCGGGCGGGCCAGGGTGGAGGTGGTGGCGCGCCGGTACGGCGGGCTGGCGGAGCAGCGGCCCATTGTTCTGAGCTATGCCCAGCAGACCGACGAGACGCGGAGCGGCCTGTACAGGCGGGCGGCCGACGGCCTGGTGAGCGAGATCCAGGAGGCCTGGAAGGCCGACAACCTGCTGCGCTTCGCCGATCAGAACCGTCTGATGGTGACGATTCCGGTCGCCTCGCTCGCCGAGTGGCTGGAAGTCAAACGGCGTCTGGACGACGTCGCCTCGGTGGTGGGCAGCGACCTGGCCTACATGACCCGGGACAGCGTCGATCTGATGATCACCTATGTCGGCAGCGAGAACCAACTGAGCCGGGCGTTGGCGCGCAAGGACCTGGTCTTGACCCAGGACGTGAGCCAGGGGTGGTGGGAGCTGACCCTGAATGCCGCCCTCCCGGAACCGGACAACCAGCCGGGTATCGAGTGATACCTTATACCAAAGGTCATAGATAATGACTCATTTCATGGGAGCGGATCGGGTCGCCCGGGTAGGCGCGGTGCGCAGCGCGATGCGCGCATCGGGCAAGCGCCGCAACGCCCCCGGCGCCCCGATACGCCCCACCCGGAGGGCCGGGCGCTTTTGGCCGCCAGCCGCGTTGCGCACTGCTTGTTGTACACGCACAACGGCGCAGCGCGCGCCTTGCTGGCGGCCAAAATCGCCTCGGTGAAATGCGTCATTATCTATGACCTTTGGTATTAGGGATGAGTCTCCGCGGCGCCCTTGCCTGGCTACCCAATCTGATCACCCTGGCACGGCTTCTCGCCGTGCCGGTGACCGTCTATCTGCTGTTGATCGGCAGCTACGACGCGGCCTTCTGGCTGTTCATCGCGGCCGGCGTATCGGATGCGCTGGATGGCATCGTCGCCAAGCACTTCAACGCCACGAGCGAGGTCGGCGCCTTTCTCGATCCCCTGGCCGACAAGGCCCTGCTCGTCGCCGTCTACGTCACCTTGGGCTATCTGGAGCACATCGCCGTGTGGCTGGTCATCCTGATCGTGTTCCGCGATCTCCTGATCATCGGCGGCGCGATCCTGTTCCACACCCTGACGCAGTCGCTCCGGATGGAGCCGCTGCTGGTCAGCAAGACGAACACGGTTGCTCAGATCGTCCTTGCCTGTACGGTGCTGGCGGAACTGGGCCTGGAGCTGTCCCTGGCCGGCGCGGTCCACGTGCTGGTCTACGTCGTGGCGGCGACGACGTTTGTGTCCGGGGCGGCCTACGTGATCAAATGGGGCCGTCGCGCGGTCACCATGGAGCGGGACACATGAGCCATGATCTCGGCCTCGGGCGCGAGCTGCGCTTCTGGTTGATCGGCTTCGTCGTCTTCTTCGCCGCACTCTATCTGCTGAGCGGCATCCTGCTGCCCTTCGTCGCCGGCATGGCGATCGCCTATCTGCTCGATCCGATCTGCGACTGGCTGGAAGGGCACGGCCTGTCGCGCACCCTGGCCACGATCGTTCTGACCTTGGCTTTCCTGGTCCTGGTGGTCGGCGGCCTGCTCCTGCTGGTGCCGCTGATCGCCGGGCAGCTGACCGGTTTCATCGCGCGCGTGCCGGCCTATATCGAGGCGCTGCGCGGCCAGATCGCCCTGTTGCAGCAGGTGATCGAGTCCCGGGTCGACCCCGGCCTGATGGCGCAGATCGAGGAGGCGCTGGCGGGCTCGGCGCAGAAACTGATCGGCTGGAGCACGACGCTGCTGGGGCGCCTGATCAGCGGCGGCGCTGCGCTCGCCAACCTGCTGTCGCTCCTGGTGATCACGCCGGTCGTCGCCTTCTATCTGCTGCGCGACTGGGACCCGCTGGTCCAGCGGATCGACGCTTGGCTGCCGCGGCACCAGGCCGACACGATCCGCGATCAGATACGCGAGGTCGACCGGATGCTCGCCGGTTTCGTGCGCGGGCAATCGTCGGTCTGCCTGCTGCTCGGCGTCTTCTATGCGGCCGGCCTGACGCTTGCGGGGCTCGATTTCGGCCTGCTGATCGGATTGGCGGCCGGCCTGCTGACCTTCATTCCTTTCGTCGGCTCGGCGGTCGGTCTGCTCGCCTCGGTCGGCATGGCCCTGGTGCAGTTCGACGACTGGACACGCATCGCCGTCGTGGCCGCCATCTTTCTGGTCGGTCAGGTGCTGGAGGGGAATCTCCTGACCCCCAAGCTGGTCGGCGACCGGGTCGGCCTGCATCCGGTTTGGGTCATCTTCGCGCTGCTGGCCGGCGGTCTGCTGTTCGGCCTGGTCGGCGTGCTCCTCGCCATACCGGTCGCCGCGGTGGTCGGCGTGCTGATCCGCTTCATGCTCGCCCGCTATCTGGACAGCGACTACTACTGGGGCGACGTCGAGCGGCCCGCGCCGGCCGAGGCGGAGTCCGGCGCGGCCGGCGAGAGTTGAGGACCGTCATGGCGCAATTGACCCTCGATCTAGGCCAGCGGCCGGCCCTCGATCGCGAGGACTTCCTGGTTGCGCCGAGCAACCAGACGGCGGTCGCTTGGATCGACCGCTGGCCCGACTGGCCCGGCGCCGCGCTGGCGCTCTACGGGCCGCCCGGCTGCGGCAAGACCCATCTGGCCCAAGTCTGGCGCGCGGCCAGCGGGGCGCGGGCGATCGACCCGGCCGCGCTGACCCGCACCGCGCCGCCGGAGCTTCTGGGGCCGTCGAGGGCGGTTCTGCTCGACGGGCTGGATGCCGTGCTCGACGGCGACCAGGAGTGCGAGCGGACCGTTCTGCATCTCTACAACATGGTGGTGGAGCGGGGCGGCCATCTGCTGCTCGCCGGGCGCGGCGCCCCGGCCCGCTGGCCCATCGGTCTGGCCGACCTGCGCTCACGCTTGGCGGCGGCGCAGGCCGTCGAGCTTGGCGCGCCGGACGACGCGTTGATCGAAGCCGTGCTGGTCAAGCTCTTCGCCGACCGGCAGCTCAGGGTCCGCGCCGAGGTGGTCCGCTTCCTGCTGGCGCGCATGGAGCGCTCGTTTGCGGCGGCGCGCGCGTTGGTCGACGCGATCGACCGGGCCGCCCTGGAGTCGCGGCGCGAGATCACGGTGCCGCTGGCGCGCGAAGTCTTGAACAACTCGAAGGCGGGATCGTCCGTCGAATGAATCGAATCGAACCGAAGGGAGGTACGGGATGGATCTGGGTCTGAAAGGGAAGAAAGCCATAGTCTGCGCGGCCAGCAAGGGGCTCGGCCGGGGCTGCGCCGAGTCGCTGTCGCGCGCGGGCGTCGACCTGGTGATCGTGGCGCGCACGCCCGGGCCGCTCGAGCAGGCCGCCAGGGAGATCGGCGAGGCCAGCGGCGTCGCCGTGACCCCCGTGGCGGCGGACATCACGACGCCGGAGGGCCGGGCCCTGGCGCTCGAGGCCTGTCCCGAGCCGGATATCCTGATCAACAACGCCGGCGGCCCGCCGCCGGGCGACTTCCGCGACTGGACACGCGACGACTGGATCAAGGCCGTCGACGCCAACATGCTGACGCCGATCGAGCTGATCAAGGCGACGGTGGACGGCATGATCGCGCGGCGTTTCGGGCGCATCGTCAACATCACGTCTTCCGCGGTCAAGGCGCCGATCGACATCCTGGGCCTCTCGAACGGCGCCCGGGCGGGCCTGACCGGCTTCGTGGCCGGCATCGCGCGCAAGACGGTACGCCACAACGTCACGATCAACGCGCTGCTGCCCGGCCCCTTCGAGACCGACCGTCTGCGCGCCACCGTCAAGAGCGTGTCCGAGGCCAGCGGCCGGCCCTTCGACGAGGTCTGGAATGCGCGCGCCGAGAGCAATCCGGCCGGCCGCTTTGGACGTCCGGAGGAGTTCGGCGAGGCCTGCGCCTTCCTCTGCGGCCAGCACGCCGGCTACATCACCGGCCAGAACTTGCTGATCGACGGCGGCGCCTTTCCGGGCACGCTGTAATGTTCGGGCGATCCGGGGTAGAATTGGAGTCGGGCTAGACGGACGGGAGCTCATCCGCGTCCGCGTCACGGCTAGGGATTGGTCTTCTTGGACGACGCGCAGCAAACGGCACTGGCCCCGGCGATCGCGCCGGACTCGCCCGAACGCTTCATCAACCGGGAGCTCTCCTGGCTGGCGTTCAACGAGCGGGTGCTGGACGAGGCCTATAATCTCCAGCATCCGCCGCTCGAGCGGGTGCGCTTTCTGTCGATCTCGGCGAACAACCTCGACGAGTTCACCATGGTCCGCGTGGCCGGCCTCAAGGGACAGGCCCGTGCCGGCCTGACCGAGCCGAGCCCCGACGGCCTGACACCGGCCGAGCAGCTCGCCGCGATCAACAGCCGGGTGAGCGCGCTGCTCGAACGCCAGCAGGCGTGTTGGATCGAGCTCAGGGTCGCGCTGCGCAAGGCCGGCGTCGATGTCCTGGCGAGCGACGAGCTGAGCGCTGAGGAGCGGACCTGGCTGGACGACTATTTCTTCAACGAGATCTTCCCGGTCCTCACGCCGATCGCCATCGATCCGGCGCATCCCTTTCCGTTCATCCCGAACTTCGGCTTCGCCATGGTCCTCGAGCTCTATCGCGGAGAGGAGGGCGAGCGGCTCAACGGGCTGCTGCCGCTGCCCCAGCAGATCGAGCGGTTCATCCGCCTGCCCGGCCGGCGGATCCGCTTCATCCGCATGGAACAGGTGATCCGCATGCACCTCGATCGCCTGTTCCCCGGTTTCGAGGTGGCCAGCCACGGCTTTTTCAGGGTGCTGCGGGACAGCGATATCGAGATCGAGGAGGAAGCCGAAGACCTGGTCGAGGTGTTCGAGTCGGCCCTCAAGCGGCGCCGTCGCGGATCGGTCATACGCCTCACCGTGAATGCCGATATCGATGCGGGCCTCAAGGATTTCGTGGTGCGCGAGATGAACGTCCCGGCGGAGGACGTGTTCGCGCTCGACGGCCTACTCGGCCCTTCGGCGACCGAGCAGCTCATCGTCGACGACCGTCCTGACCTGGTCTTTCCGCGCTATTCCGCACGCTTCCCCGAGCGCATCCGTGATTTCGGCGGCGACTGCTTCGCGGCGATCCGGGCCAAGGACATCATCGTGCATCACCCTTACGAGAGCTTCGACGTGGTGGTGCGCTTCGTCCGCCAGGCCGCCGAAGACCCCGCGGTGGTGGCGATCAAGCAGACGCTCTACCGCACGAGCGAGGACTCGCCCGTCCTCCAGGCGCTGACCGAGGCGGCCGAGGCCGGCAAGACGGTGACCGCCCTGGTCGAGCTCAAGGCCCGATTCGACGAAGAGCGCAATATCCGTTGGGCGCGCAACCTGGAGCGGGCGGGCGTTCAGGTGGTCTACGGCTTCATCCGCCTCAAGACCCATGCCAAGGTCTCGCTGGTGGTCCGGCGGGAGAGCAAGACGCTCAGGTCCTATTGCCACTTCGGCACCGGCAACTACCACCCGGTCACGGCCAAGGTGTATACGGACCTGTCGTTCTTCACCTGCGATCCCGCGCTCTGCCGGGACGCCGCGCGCCTGTTCAACTACATGACCGGCTACGCGCGCCCCGAGCGGTTGGAGAAGGTGGCGGCCTCGCCGGTCGACCTGCGCGAGACCCTGCTTGAGCTAATCGAGACGGAAATTGCCCATGCCGAGGCCGGCCGGCCGGCCGCGATCTGGGCCAAGCTGAACGCGCTCGCCGACAGCCAGATCATCGATGCGCTCTATCGGGCGTCTGGGGCCGGGGTCCGAATCGAGCTGGTGGTGCGCGGGATCTGCGCTCTCAGGGCGGGGGTCGAGGGCCTGTCCGAGAACATCCGGGTCAAGAGCCTGATCGGCCGCTTTCTCGAGCACGGCCGCATCGTTGCTTTCGGCAACGGCCACGGCCTGCCGTCGCCCGAGGCCAGGGTCTTCATCTCTTCGGCGGACTGGATGCCGCGAAACCTGGACCGCCGTGTCGAGACACTCGTGCCGATCGAGAACCCGACCGTCCACCGACAGGTCCTCGACCAGATCATGATCGCCAACCTCAAGGACCAGGCCCAGAGTTGGGTGCTCGAAGCCGATGGCAGCTACAGCCGCGTGCCGGCCGTCGCCGGCGCCTTCAGCGCCCATACCTACTTCATGACCAATCCCAGCCTCTCCGGCCGGGGCTCGGCACTCAAGAAGAGTCCGACCGCCACCCCCCGGCTGATCCACAAGTCGCCTTGAGCGCCATGGCCCAGACCGGCGTGGCGGGCTGCCGGCAGGCCACGGGCGGGGGCCGCGTCGCGGTCGTCGACATCGGCTCCAACTCGATCCGGCTGGAGATCTTCGACGGCCTGACCCGTGCCTTCTGCCCACTGTTCAATGAGAAGGTCATCTGCGGCCTGGGCCGGGGACTGAAATCGACCGGCCGGCTCTCGGAAGAGGGGGTCGAGATGGCGCTGGTCAATCTGCCGCGCTTCACCCGCATGGCCCGCGGCATGGGTGCGGCCACGGTCGACATGCTGGCCACCGCGGCGGTGCGCGAGGCGGAGAACGGCGCCGAGTTCATTGCCGAGGTCGAGCGCCGCTGCGGTCACGCGGTGCGCGTCCTGAGCGGCGTGGAGGAGGCGCGTGTCTCGGCCCTGGGAGTGCTCGCCGGCATGCCCGACGCCGACGGCGTGATGGGCGACCTTGGCGGCGGCAGCCTCGAGCTGGTCGAGATCGGCGACGGAGCCCTGGGCGACTCGGCCACCTTGTCGCTCGGCACGCTGCGCCTGCTCGACCTGGCCAAGGAGGGCGACGGAGCGGTGCGGCGCGAAATCGACCGCTGCCTGGAGCGTATCGGCTGGCTCGAGCGGCTGCGCGACCGCAGCTTCTACGCCGTCGGCGGCGCCTGGCGCAACCTGGCGCGCATCCATATGGGCCAGGTCGGTTATCCGCTGCCCGTGATCCAGGGCTACACCCTGTCGCGCCGCGACGCCGAGGAGTTCGCGCGAGTCCTGGCCAGGTTGGGAAAGCGCTCCCTGGTGGGGATTTCCGGCGTGGCGCGCCGCCGGCAGGATATCCTGCCCCACGCGGCGCTGCTGCTGCGCCGTATCCTCCGGCTCTGCCAGCCGAACCAGGTGGTGCTCTCGGCCTATGGGCTGCGCGAGGGTTTCGTGTTCGACCGCCTTCCGGCGGAGGAACGCGCCAAGGACCCGCTGCTGGCCGCAGCGGCCGATTTGGGCGCGCGCGAGGGGCGATTCGGCGACCTCGGCGCCCTCCTCGCCGAGTGGACCGGACCGCTGTTCGCGGAGCAGGATCCCGCTTCGCGGCGGCTGCGCCAGGCCGCCTGCCACCTGTCCGATCTCGCCTGGCGCGAGCACTCGGACTACCGGGCGTCTCAAGCGCTTTACCGGGTCCTGCACTATCCCTTCAGCGGCCTCGACCACTCGGGGCGCGCCTTCGTCGCCTACGCGGTCTACAACCGCTACGGCCGCGCCGATGCGGCCAAGGCGGCGACCGCGCGCGCCCTCCTGACGCCACAGGAGGCTGAGCGTGCCCGGGTCCTGGGGCTTGCCCTGCGCCTGGCCTACAGGCTCTCGGGCGGCACGCGCGCCTTGCTGGAAAGCACGAAACTGGTCCTCGAGGACGGCGAGCTGCACCTGGTGCTGCCCGGCGACGGCTCGGTCCCGCTCGGCGAGGCCGTCGAGCGGCGCTTTCAGGCGCTGATCCAAGCCTCGAGCGCCGGGCGAGGCCGGATCGTGGAGTGAGAATCGGCCTCGGATCTCATACCAAAGGTCACTGATAAGGACGCATTTCACCGAGGCGATTTTGGCCGCCAGCTAGGCGCGCGCTGCGCCGTTGTGCGGGTACAACAAGCAGTGCGCAACGTGGCTGGCGGCCAAAATCGCCCGGCCCTTCGGGTGGGGCGGATCGGGTCGCCGGGGGCGTTGCGGCGCTTGCCCGATGCACGCATCGCGCTGCGCACCGCGCCTACCCGGGCGACCCGATCCGCTCCCATGAAATGCGTCCTTATCAGTGACCTTTGGTATCAGCCGTAGGGCAGGTCGACGGTGACGCGCAGGCCGCCGTCGTTTCGGTTCGCCAGGGCGACCTCGCCGCCGTGGGCGCGGACGATGGAGCGCACCGAGGCCAGGCCGAGGCCGACGCCGCCGGTGTCGCGGCTGCGCGAACCCTCGAGCCTGTAGAACGGCTGGAACACCTTGTCCATCTGGTCTTCGGGGATGCCCGGTCCGTTGTCCTCGACCGTGACGGTTACCCGGTCTGCCGCGCTTGCCAGCGATACCTCGCCGCCGCCGCCGTAGTTGACCGCGTTGTCGACCAGGTTGGCGAACACCCGCTTCAGGGCCACCGGCCGCCCCGTGTAGGTCGCGGCCGCCGCGCCGCGATAGGCGACGGCGTGGCCGCTGTCGGAGGCCGCGTCGCAGAGGTCCTGAAGCAGGACCGCGAGGTCGAAGGGCCTGCGCGGTTCCTCGTCGGCCTCCTCGCGGGCAAAGGCCAGGGTGGTGGCGATCATCGTTTCCATCTGCTCCAGGTCGGCCAGCATCTTCTGCCGCTGCTCCTCGTCCTCCACGAAGTCCGCGCGCAGGCGCAGCCGGGTGATCGGCGTGCGCAGGTCGTGCGAGATGGCCGCCAGCATCTGGGTCCGGTCCTGAACGAACGTCCGCAGACGGAGCTGCATGTCGTTGAAGGCGCGGGCCAGCTGGCTGACCTCGCTGGGGCCGTCCTCGGCGACCGGCGGCGCGTTAACGTCCATGCCGAGGCGTTCGGCGGCCTGGGAGAAGGCCGCGAGCGGCTTGGTCGCGCGGCGCACCGCCCAGACCGAAAGGGCGATGACCGCAACCGCCATCACCGCGTTCGACAGCATGAGGCGTGACGACCACACGGCCTCGGGTCGCGCCGTCAGGACCGCGAAGTTGAGCCAGCTGCCGTCCGACAGCTGCAGCGAGGATTCGAGAAGGCGCCCGGACCGCCAGGCCCGTGTCATGTGCTGCATAGGCCCGCCCGCCGGCATGCCCATTTCCCGCATGTGGCGCATGTGCCTTCCGCCTCCCCTCCAGGGACCGTCCGGCGACTCCGCCAGGAACCATGGCATGCCTGCCAGCCCCGCATCCCGCTCGGCGATGCGAATTCGCTCTGACGGGACGCTTTCGACTGCACGGCCGATTGCGGCGCGGATCAGGCCGGCCCGCCACGATCGATCTTCGTCGGCGATCATGCTCTGCTCCGTCAGAACGACGCGGAAACCCGGAACCCACATGGTACGGACCAAGGACCGGCGGGCGGATGGCTCGGCCTCGTCGAAGGCGCTGACCACCGCGGCGATCCGATCGGCCACGCTGCGCCCGCTCTGCGTCGTCAAGGCCAGGTGGCGTTCGCCGGCATAGATCGACAGGGCGATCAGATGCGACACGGTCAAGCCGGCCAGGAGCACCAGCAGCGTTCGACCGGCCAGGGATCTGGGCAGGACCGTCATTCCGCTTCCGGCTCCGCTCGTTGCCGGCGCCGAACGCTCGGCGTGAAGGTGTAGCCGCCGTTGCGCACGGTCTTGATCAGCGCTGGGTCCTGAGGCTCCGCCTCGATCTTGCGGCGCAGACGGCTGACCTGCACGTCGATGCTGCGGTCGAAGGGCTGCGCCTCCCGGCCGCGCGCCAGGTCCAGCAGCTGGTCGCGGCTGAGCACGCGGCCGGGGTGCGTGGCGAAAACCGCCAGGAGCTCGTATTCGCCGCTGCTGAGCGGCACCATGATGCCGTCGGGCCGCTGCAGCTCGCGGCGGTCAAGGTCGAGAGTCCAGCCGGCGAACTCCAGCACGGCGCCGCCTTCGACAGGAGCTGCCGAGGGGGCCTCTCCGACCCGGCGCAGAACCGCCTTGATGCGCGCCAGAAGCTCGCGTGGGTTGAACGGCTTGGCCAGATAGTCGTCGGCGCCCATCTCCAGGCCGACGATGCGGTCGGTCTCCTCGCCCATGGCGGTCAGCATGATGACGGGGATGCGCGATTTGGCCCGCAGGTTGCGGCACAGGGTCAGCCCGTCCTCGCCGGGCAGCATCAGGTCGAGCACGATCAGGTCGATCCGGCTGCCGTCCAGCACCCGCTGCATCTCCCGTCCCTCGGCGGCGGTGGTGATGCGCAGCCCGTGCTTGTCCAGGAACCGGGCCAGAAGGTCGCGGATCTCGCGGTCGTCGTCGACGATGAGGATGTGCGGCGAGCCTTCCATGGCCGGACTATACCTTGGCACGCTCCCGGCCACGGCAGATTTTTGGTTACGGGATGTTGCGACAGGCCGTCCTGCAACACCCTGTTACAAGAAAGCCCGGCCCTGACATTCCGATGCAACACGGCGGTGGTTCACTGTTGCCAGTTGCAAACGCCAATCAGAGGACAGAACCATGAAACGCAGAACTCTCACGATCACCGCCGCGGCCGCCATCGCCCTTGCCGCAGTGGCCTTTGCTGCCCCCAGCATCGCCCATGGACCGGGCGGCGGCGCCTATCAGGGCGGACCCGGTATGATGGGCCACATGGGTTACGGCGGGATGGGCCCGGGCTGGGGCGGCGGCAGGATGGGGCCGGGCTGGGGCGGCGGCAGGTTTGGCCACATGGGTCCCGGCATGATGGGCTTTGGCCCCGGTGCCCACGGCGACTGCCCCCTGGGCCAGGCGGCGTCCGGCGAGGAGCTTTCGGTCGAGGACGTGACCGCGCTCCTGGAGCGCCGGCTCGGCTGGATGGGCAACGACCGTCTCAAGCTCGGCGAGGTCAGCGAACAGGGCGAAGACGCCATCGTCGGCGAGATCGTCACCAAGGACGGATCGCTGGTCGAGCGCCTGGTGTTCGACCGTCACAGCGGGCGCGTGACCCGGGGCGAATGACATATCGGGCGATGGCCGGTCCGCGGGCCGGACCGGCCACCTGGCCCACGCTTAGGGAGGGAGGAACATGTGGAACACCTATGGCCATGACGGAGGGTTCGGCATGGACGGTCTCGGCTGGACCCTGGGCATGGGCCTGCACGGCATTTTCGGACTTGCCTTCGTCTTCATTCTGACGGCGGCGTTCGTACTGCTCGTCGGGTATCTGTGGCGGCTCGTCGCGCCGATTCCGGCCGCACCGGAAAGCCGCCGACCCGGCGGAAGCGAGCCGGCGCTCGCGGCTCTGGAGCTGCGCTACGCCCGCGGCGAGGTCGAGCGGGAGGAGTATATCCAGAAACGCCAGGACCTGATGTGATCTGGCGCCTCGGCGCGGGGGGGCTTGTCGCAGCGACGAGCGATTGTTCTACCGCGCTCGAGGCGCGGTGGTGTAGACTGCACGTCCAAAATGCGGTGGGGAACTCCTGATAGCTAGAAGCGTTATGCCAGACCCAGACATCGGACGCCGCAGGCGTTGCGAGCCATTCAACCTTTTCCTGATCAAGCCGTCGCACTACGACGACGACGGCTATGTGATTCAGTGGGCACGCTCGGAAATTCCGTCGAACACCATGGCGGCGCTGAACGGCATCGCGCTCGATTGCATCGACCGCGGGATCCTTGGCGACACGGTCGAGATTCGAATCACCGCCCAGGACGAGACCAACACCCGCATCCAGACGAAGAAGATCATCAGCGCGATCCAGGCAGGCGGGGGCAGGGGCTTCGTGGCCCTGGTCGGCGTGCAGACCAATCAGTTCCCGCGGGCCATGGACATCGCCCGGCCGCTGCGGGCCGCCGGCATCCCGGTCTGCATCGGCGGCTTCCACGCCAGCGGCTCGCTGTCCATGCTGCCCGAGCCACCCGCCGAGATCCGAGAGGCCTGGGACCTGGGCATCTCGATCTTCGCGGGCGAGGCCGAGGGCCGGTTCGAGGAGGTGCTCGCGGACGCCTATCGAAACGAGCTCAAGCCGCTCTACAACCATCTCTCGGATCTGCCCGGCCTCGAGGGCGCACCGGTCCCGATCCTGCCCAGGAACCGGGTCAGACGGAACATCGATGCGCGCACGAGCTTCGACTCCGGGCGCGGCTGCCCGTTTCAGTGCAGCTTCTGCACTATCATCAATGTCCAGGGCCGCAAGTCGCGCTACCGGTCGGCCGACGACATCGAGAAGATCCTCCGCGAGAACCACGCCCAAGGCGTATCGCGATTCTTCATCACCGACGACAACTTCGCCCGCAACAGGAACTGGGAAGCGATTTTCGACCGGATCATCGAGCTGCGCGAGCGACACGGCATGCGCTTCAAGTTCATCATCCAGGTCGACACCCTCTGCCATCTGATACCGGGCTTTGTCGAAAAGGCCGGTCGCGCCGGCGTGCGGCGCGTCTTCATCGGGCTCGAGAACATTAACCCCGACAATCTGCTCGCCGCGAAGAAGAAGCAGAACCGGATCACCGAATACCGCGCCATGCTGCAGGCGTGGAAGGCCGTTCGGGCGATAACCTACTGCGGCTACATCATCGGGCTGCCGAACGACACGCCCGAGCGCGTCATGCGGGACATCGAGATCATCAAGCGCGAGCTGCCGGTCGACCTGGTCGAATTCTTTTCCCTTACCCCGCTGCCCGGATCCGAAGACCACCGATCGCTGGACGCAAAAGGCGTGTGGATGGACCCGGATCTGAACAAGTACGACCTGGAGCACGTTTGCACCGGCCATCCGCTCATGTCCGACGAGGAATTCCAAAAGACCTATCGACGGGCCTGGGATGCCTTCTACACGCCAGACCATGTCGAGACCGTGATGCGGCGGGCGGCCGCCTGCGGCCTCACGCCGAGCACGATCCTGACGCTGGCTCTGTGGTTTTACGGATGCCAGACCATCGAAGGCGTGCACCCCCTGCAGGGCGGGCTGCTCAGACGCAAGTACCGCAGGGACCGCCGGCCCGGCTTGCCGGTCGAAAATCCGGTGGTTTTCCATCTCCGCTATGCGTGGGAGTTCGTCCACAAGCACGCGCGCCTCGGAGCGCTTGCCTGGACCTACGCACGCGCCTGCCGACGGGTGACTCGCGATCCCGGGAAACGGGACTACATGGATCGCGCACTCGCGCCGGTAGGCGACGGAGATCTAGGCGAGCTGGAGATCTTCAACGCGACCGAATCGGCGAGGGGCGCCGCGCAGAAGGCGCGTCTGCGGCGGGCCAAGCCCGGCGCCGAAGTGGCGGCCGAATAGAGGGTCGCTCCGGTTTCATCGTGTCCCGGCTGAAGGCCCGCTGCACGCTCACTGGGCGGCGCGGGGCGGGTCGACCGGCACCACGGTGATTGTCTTGCCGTCGGAGCCGAGCGCCAAGCGCCCCTGCTTCAGGGCCAGCGCGTCGGCCCCGAAGACCTTGCGGCGCCAACCCTTGAGGGCCGGCACCGGCGCCTCGTCGTCGGCGGCGATGCGCTCCAAGTCGGCCGTGCTCGCCACCAGGCGCTGAGCCACGTTGTGCTCTTCGCACCTCATCTTGAGCAGCACCTTCAGCAGGTCGATCACGGGGCCGAGCCCTTTCGGCAGCTCCGATCTGGGCGCCGGCATGGGACGCTCGGCCTCGGGCACGGCGAGCCCGGCCTGGACCGCTTCGAGGATCGCCTGGCCGATCCGGCCCCGGGCCAGATCGCGGCCCAGGCCGCGGGTGCGCGCCAGCTCCTCGATGTTCTTGGGCGTGTGGGCCGCGATATCGAACAGCTGCTCGTCGCGCAGCACCCGGCCCCGCGGCACGTCCCGGCGCTGCGCCTCGGTTTCCCGCCAGGCGGCGAGCGTCCGCATGACCGCCAGGTACCGGCGGTCGTTCGAGCGGGTCTTGAGCCGCTGCCACGCGGTTTTGGGCTCGAGGGCATAGGTCGCCGGGGTCGTGAGCACGTCCATCTCTTCCTTGAGCCACTCGGCCCGGCCGTTGCGGTCCAGTTTGTTCTTGAGCTTCTTGTAGACCGGCCGCAGGTGCACGACGTCGGCCAGCGCGTAGTCGAGCTGGCGCTTGGTCAGCGGCCGGCGCGACCAGTCGGCGAATCGCGAGGCCTTGTCGACGCTGGCGCCGGCCAGCTTGCGGGCCAGGGTCTCGTAACCGACCGAATCGCCGAAGCCACACACCATGGCGGCCACCTGGGTGTCGAAGATCGGCGCCGGCAGGCGGCCCATCATGTGGTAGAAGATCTCCATGTCCTGGCGCGCCGAGTGGAACACCTTGAGCAGCTTGGTGTTGCCCAGCAGCTCGGTCATGGGGGCGAGGTCGATGTCCGGCGCCAGGGAATCGATCGCCGCGACCTCCTTCGGACCGCCGATCTGCACCAGGCAGAGCTTGGGCCAGTAGGTGGTGTCGCGCAGAAATTCGGTGTCGACCGTAATGAAATCGGCCTCGGCCTGGCGCGTGCAGAAGGCGGCGAGCTCGGCCGAATCGCAGATGAGCGTCATGGCCCAGCGGTATACAGGCAAAAGCCGGTTGGTGAAAGCGCGGCAAGCAGCGGCCGCGCGGCGCCGCTCGGCGGCTCGATGGCTTCGGAGGTTCCGCACGGCCGGGATCGGGCAAGTTCCGGCAGTGGGTTAGCGGCCAAGTTAACGGCGTTCCAATTTTACGAAAATGTTAACTTTGTCTACGTATAACGTGATGTTTGTGTGCTTTTACTACCGTATGGTGGCAATTAGCCCGAACTTTTTATTATGCGGCTGGCTAAGGTGTTGAGAGAGAATCTGAATTGGCCGATTTGGGTGGATAAATGTAGCCATGCAATTGTGAAGTTTATGGCTTGACTAATGGGCTTTGTTGTGACTC
>Ga0224508_10001872_pt1 | contig 18503 bp, 15 predicted proteins | sample SF_Jan12_sed_USG_4_FD_170157 | JGI IMG/M metagenome (GOLD analysis project Ga0224508, IMG submission 170157) | Sediment microbial communities from San Francisco Bay, California, United States - SF_Jan12_sed_USGS_21 | ecosystem: Environmental > Aquatic > Marine > Sediment | place: USA... | reverse complement strand
TGCCCGTTCCGACCTGCACGATGAACAGGAACAGCGTCATTCCACCCAGATAGTACCAGAAGCTGTGTTTGTGGACCGGCACTTCCTTCTTCCGGGCCATATCCTCGACGGTCGCCAGCCCCACACGGTGGTCGAACCACTTCCAAATGCTGCTGCGACGAGGCTCTCCGGTGGTCATCAAATGTCCTTACTGACCACGATCTTGTCGCCTACCTCAATCACCGTGTACTCCTGCAGAGGACGGGGCGGTGGGCCCTGGATGTTCGTGCCGTTGAGGTCATAGTGCCCGTTGTGGCAGGCGCACCAGATGCGGCTGATGTCCTCACGGTACTGCACGATGCAGTCGAGGTGCGTGCACATGCCGTCGAAGGCCTTGAGCTCACCCTGGGGAGTTCGGAGAATCATCCCCGGCTTCGACCCGAACCGAAAAACCTGTCCGGTGTTTCGGCCGATGTCTCGGGGCGCCAGCGGCAGCGTGACCTGCGATTCGTCGGACTCTTCCGCCTCGGGCGGCACCAGGTATCGAGCCACCGGATAGAGGACCGAGGCCGACAGAGCGCCCGCACCCGTGCCCAGCATCCAGTTGAGGAATCGGCGCCGGACTACGACCGTCTCCCGCCAGTCTCCTTCGTTCATGGCGTCTCCAGGTGACGGATCTTCATCAACAGACCAAGGATGAGGAACAGGATGAACACCGCAGACACCGCCAACCCCGTTCGGCGGGTTCGCAGCTCGGCGAACGCGCCCTGACCTGCTTCGAAGCCGGCCACTGACAGTGACAGGCCTTCGTCGACCCTCGCCCGCAGCGAGTCGAGCTGGGCGGTGTGCAGAATCGCCCGAGCTCCGATGATCGCGTTCTGAACCTGTGCCAACTCGAACCGCGGTTGATCGACGGGCATTCCGGCGTGCTCAGCTTCCGTCAGGATGGAGTCCGCGCGAGATCGTGCGTGGAGTAGTGAATCCACGAGCACCAGCATCTGTGCGGCCGCCCGCCCACCTTCGTCGGCCTCTGTGTGACACCCGGCGCCACCGCACGTGCTCAGCTCGCCCAGGCCGAGCAACTCGTCGTCCGCCAGCTGGATATCATGGTTCCCGTGACACGTGGCACAGGCAGGCGTTTCGGCCTCCACAAACACGCTGTCGTGGGGGCTCATGGCGTAGTACTCGCCAATCTGAAAGTGGCATTCGGCGCACACACGGCCCACGGCATCGTACCCGGGCGGCAACGCGCCGTGGTTACCGTGACAGTCGTTGCACACCGGCGACGAGAGATCACCCTGATCGACCAGAACCGCCCAGTGTACACTCGCCTTGAATTCCTCCAGCTGATCGGTCGGAATCCGATACTCGGCCATTCGCTCGTCATCTGCATGACATTCGCCGCACGTGTCCGGCAGGTTGGCGGGGTGGGTCAGAGCGTCGACCTCTTCGGACGATCGAATGCCGTGCGTGGAGTGGCAGTCCACACAAATCGCGACGTTGGGATCCCCGTCTGCGAGAAGTTCCCCGTGCCGCGACGTGTAATAGGCTTCCACCTGGTCGATCCGGATATCGGGATCGTACAGGTGCATGAACTCCTGGTTCGAATGGCACCGGCCGCATAACACGGGGACGAGGTCTCGGGAAGGGCTGGCCAGCATGCCAGCGTGCCCGGTCGCCTCGTCGGTGGCCACCGCGTCCCCACCATGGCATCCCGTGCAGGTGAGTCCGGCGGTAAGATGGACGTCGCCTTCCCAGGCGACGGCCGGTTCCGAGTACTCAGGGTTCGGAAGCTCACGGTGACATGCGGCGCATTCGTCTACGGCCTGCTGGGCCGCCATCGGCAGCGGCGACAACAGAACAGCTGACAGTACCAGGACACCCATCCGCCGTGGTCCGTCACTCATGCGACCGACGCGGGGTAACAGTTCAAGCATGCGTCTCCAGGCTCAAGTTCGTCCCATAGTCTCATGCCAACGCCGCCACGACAACAAACAAGACGAGAAACATGCCTATCGCGAGGGCCATGAAACCAAGCAGGGCCCAGCCGCGGTAGGCGGATTCCGGCGTTTCCGGTGCGATCCGTGATTCCAGTCTGCCTTCGCTGACAAGGCGCTCGTACTCCAGCGGGTGCTCTTCCTTCATGTAGCCGACCGTGGCCCTGCCCGTGAAAATCACCACGTCGAGAGGGAACTTCTCCGGCCGAAGATTGATGTTGTAGAAGTGGATGGTGAAGATGACGCCGAGCGCCAACAAGGCCTCCCGACCATGGAGAATGGTCGCGACGTTGAACCCCCATCCCGGTATGAACTGGGCGAAAAACTCAGGGAACCACATCAATAGACCGGAGAGCCCCATAATCGCGACTCCCCAGAACACACCCCAGTACTCGAACTTCTCCATGTAGCTGAACCGATCGAACCTCGGGATATCGGCTTTGCCACGGAAGTATCGGAACATCTGCTTGAGATCTCGCCAGTCCTTCGCGTTCGGGATCATCGAGTTGGGGCCGAGGAAATACGACCTTCGATCCGGAGCTCGGAGAGCGCCCGTAAGGATGGCGCCTAGATGAAGGAACAGGTAGGTAAACGTGAGGATCGCGCCGAGGCGGTGAATCAGTCCGGCCGTCTCGACGCCACCGAGCAGTCCGATTGCCGATTGCGCCCAACGCGAGTGGGCAAACAGCAGCGGGATACCCGTCACAAGAAGCGCGTAGAACGAAACGATCACCATCAGGTGCAGGGTGCGATCGAGGCGCGAGAACCGCCACACGTAGGGTCCTTCGCCGTGCTCGGAAGAGCTGAGACGACGACGGGGCGGCATCAGCGCCCCTGGCGTGCCCGTCATGTTCGGTGCTCCCGCCGCACCTGGATCGCATGGCGGGCATTCCGCCACAGCCACATGCCGGTATGAACGTTGAACAGCGCCAGTGCCCCGACGACGTACGCCGTCACGATCACCCACGGCCAGAACAGCAGCGGGAACTCCGCCCGGTTCATCGGATCACCATGCACGTAGTACTTCGCGAAGCTCTCGTTAGCGTCCTCATGACACCTGGCGCACGTGGCGACGACCTTCGTCTCGTGCACCGAAGACAGCGAATCGCTTGCCGGGCGCATGTCGTGCGCCGTATGGCAATCACTGCACTTGGCCGCCAGTTCGCCACCGAGGTGCGTCACCTTTCCGTGGTACGTGCCCAGGTAGGTCTCATACAGCCGTTCGTGACATTGGCCGCATTCTTCCACGCTGCCGCGGAACCAGTTCGGTTCATGGGCTTCGACAATCCCGTGCGCGGTGTGACAATCGACGCAGTTGGGGGGATCAAAGCCCGGCTCGCCTTCTTCGCCGGCGTCGGGTGGAGACGCCGCCCCGTGTGACGCGCCCGCGTAGGCGTCGAGAACCTGATCGTGGCAACGTCCGCACGTCGTCGGGATGGAGTCGTGGTGCAGGCTGGAACCCGGCGATTCACCCGGAAGCGTGCGATGAGAGCGGTGGCAATCGCTGCACGTCGCGGAGACTTCGAGTCCTGCGTCGGTCACCCGCGTGCCATGCACGGTCTCGTGATAGAGTGCGACGGATGCTGCAGCCAGCGAATCTTCAGGGGCAGAAAAATACGTGCCGACTATCGTGCTGTCGGCATGGCAGCCGGCGCATAAGCCAGCCACGTTCAAATCATGAGTCGGGGAGCGTTCGTCGTCTCGGCTGTAGACTGTATGCGCGGTGTGACAAACCACGCAGTCTGCCGCGTCACCCGCGCTGGTGTAGTTGTCTGCGTGCACGGACTGAGCCCAATCGCCCTGTTCCGCCTCATGACACGCGCTGCATTGGCTGGCAATCGCATCCGTGACATGAGGGTAACCCAGGGCGTGCTCCTCGTGACAACTTGCACACGACAACTCTTCATGAGCCGACTGGAGGAGCAGGTCGCGGGTGACGAAGAGGGCCTGATCCTGTTCCGACGTCTCGGTCTTGCCCGTTAGAAAACGTCTGTCCTCATGGCACTTCTCACAGGAAGCCGCGTCCTCCTGAGCCCACGCCGAGGAGGCCGGGCACATCATGACGAGTAACGCGGCAGCGACCATCCTTGGACGCATGGCGCTACGGATCGGCCGGTATGGGTGGCAAGGCCAGCGCCGTCTCGCCCATCGGGGGCACCTGGTGGCAATTCTCGCACGTATCCGGCTCGTAGTGATCGACGAGTTCCGTCACGTGGCAGGAAGCGCATACTTCTCGGGTCCAGCGGTCGATGCGATCCGCAGGCGGGTCGTGGCACTCGACACAGACGACGTTGTGATCGGCCGCTTCGTGATCCGCGAGCGCGCCTTCACGATGGCAGTCGACACAGGCAACTTCCGGCGTGTGGTGCTCCTCGTGGCAGCTCTGACAATCCAGTGCTTCCGTAGTCATATCCGGCGGGATGTGGCAGTCAGAACACTGGACGTTGCCGGTGCGGTGCGCATCGTGTGAGAAGTCGCCCTCGGCCTGCACGAACACTTCGACCGGCACGCCCCCGGGACCCTGGTGACACTGCGCACAGTTCATCGGACCGACGGGGTCGTGGTGGCAATCCACACACGCCGCGATTCCATCCAGCGTCGTCCCGCCATGATCGTCATTGGACGTGTGGCATTCCGAGCACTCCATCGCGCCGGCCACCACGTGGGCTCCGTGATCGAACACCTCGCCGCCATAGATGGAGCTCGAACGCTCAATGCCCAGGTGGCAGGCACTGCAGCCATCCGCCGTGACTCGCGGGCCAAGGTCTCGGTTGGGGTTCGCGACCGGGAGACCCCCGAAGCGGATCGCTTCCTGGAGGATGGTCACCGACGCCCGCAACAGTTCGTCGGAATACTGGACGTTGTGCGCGCCCCCGGCCTGCTGCACGAAGTCGATGTTCTCGGCGGCGAGCCTGACCAGACTGTCCACCCGCGCCCGGCTACGCACCGGAGCAGCCCCCGAAACCGAGCGAACCTCTGACAGGAACCGGGCCGCGATCCTCCCACGACTCGTCATCGCGTCCTGCCAGGCCGGCAGGATGTTGGCGTATCGCACACCGTGGCACGACATGCACGACGCCTCACCGGCTTCGGTCACGGTCGCGTGTGCATCGACCGTGCGGCTCAGTTCGTGGCAAGCCTTGCAACTGACCTGCGCGGCAAACATCGGATCGGGACGCTCATCTACGCCGTGCCCTCCCACACCGGCGTACAGCCTTCGCTGCGCTTCATGAGAGTTCTGGTGACACGACTCGCAGTCCAGTTTCGAATCGACATGCAGGGTCTGAATCCTGTGATCGATCGGTTTGTGGCACTGCGTGCACTCGACGTTGCGTTCGGCAATGTGCACTTCGTGCATGAGCGTGATGTCGTCCCGCTGCTCCACGTGCTCGACTTCGTTGTGGCAATTGAAGCATCGTGATTCTTCCGCCTCGCCGAGGCCCGAGGTCACCTGTTCGTGGCAGCTCTCACATGAGACCAGGTCCTCGACGTACTGCGGATGGTCCACCACCAGCCCGACGTCGGAGACGAGCCGGGGCAGGTCCTGGTGGCATCCCGTGCATCCGGCCAAAGGCTCCCCGTCGGGTTGCTCCTTGAAATGGCACAGGTAGCATGTCGCAGCCGTCACCGCGACGTGATCGCCCTGCACCATCTGCGAGTGACAGCTCGTGCATCTGAGCTGCTTGCCACGGCGCAGCTCGCCAAGGTGCTCGTCGTGATTGAATTGGACGCCGCGGAAATCGAGCTCGCCTACCAACTCATCTTCGATGTGGCATCCCGACCGTAGACACGAAGCATCCTCGATCTCGGCCCACGGCTTCATGCCATACGTACCGGTGACGTACTTCACGACCTGATTGGCCGCCTGCATCTTGCCCATCGCTTCGGCCTTGATGCCGGGGGCGTAGTGGCACTCGATGCAGGACACCTCGCTGTGCGACGAGCTCGCCCAGGAGTCGTAGTAGGGCTGCATGAGGTGGCAGGTCGTGCAGAAACTGGGCTGGGCTGAGCGGTGGATGAGCCCGGCACCGGCAATGGCGGCCAGCACTACGACAAGGACCCCGGCACTGATGAGGATCCGGAGCGACCGCGAGAATCGGGTCCCAAAACGCGCCCAGAACGTCGGTTGATTACTCACTGGTCCGCCTCACGCCAGACAGCTTGATGGCCGAGAAGAACACCACGGCAAGCGCCAGGAACCAAACCGGAATTGTCATCAGCTTGTGTTCCCACCGGTGCTCTATGCTAACCTCTTCGATCTCCTGGATACCGCGTGAGGTAGAGCGAACGCGTCGGCTCAAGTCCTCGATACGTAGCGAGTCCAGGCTGTGCTGCACCAGGGTGAGTTGGAGCTGGTTGGCTTGTGCGGTCCGGAACCGGAGTCTGGCCGACGTGACGTCCCGGCCGTGGCGCACCAACTCATCGATCGATCGCCCAGCCGCTTCGAGGTCCTCCTCGGCCTGCACGAGCGTCTCCTGGAGCGCACCCGCGATATCGTCTTCGGGCGTACCATTCTCATGGCACTCGCGGCAGGTGGCCTGCACAGTCTCGTGGGGAATGTGCTCGGTGCCGTGTTGGCTGTGGCAAGCCAAACATCCTGGCAGTGTGCCCTCCAGGGTCGCGTCGCCGTGCGGTCCCTCGTAAAACTCCTGGCGTACGAGCACGTGGCACTGACCGCACACGTTTGGGACTTCTCCGGGAGGCGCAGGGAGGGCGGCGTGCGAGCCATGGCAGTCCACACATGTGGGAGCGGCGGCGTTTCCTTCCTCGTACAGGGATAGGCCGTGTTCGCTCGATCGATACGTCTCGAACTGGTCGACCGGGATCCCGTACGGATCCATCATTTCCACGTCGTCGTGACAGACCGCGCACGTCGCGGAGATGTTGCTGGGATGCACGTCACTCCGAGCATCCTCGGGCGGCAGGATCGTATGGGCGTCGTGACAATCGGTGCATCCCGGACCGTCGTCGATTCCCCGGCTCAGCAGCAACTCTCCGTGCCGACTGGCTCGAAACTCAGCCAGCTGGTCCGCCGGAAGCCCATACTGCCGCATCTGGTTGGGGTCCGAGTGACACGAAGCGCACAATTGGACAGTCTCACGCTTGGTCGGTGAGCCCAGAAACGGCTGACTGTGCCCGGCGTCGATCGCAAACGAGCTCGGATCCCCGCCGTGGCAATCATGACACCGCAGACCCCGCTCCGAATGGATCCCGGCGATGAACGACTGTCGGTGTTCCGCGTGACACGAAACACACCCGTAGGTGCTGTCCAGCGTCACACGCACTTGCGCCGGAGCAGGCCGCGGAGCCACGACGGCTGACAGCGCCATCACGCCGATTGCCAGGTAGACCTGCCGAGACCACCTCAAGGGGCGCCTCCCTCGGCTTCGGGCTGGGCCGGTCGAATCGGGCTCGGGCCGAGAGGCTCGGTCGGGATCGGGGCCTGCTCGGCGGCTACGGGCTCACGCTCGACGGCGATCGAGGGCGGCGTGTCCCGCATCTGGCGGCCAGCGTACCATGCGCTGGCAAACACGAGGAGGAACAAGGCGCCTAGCACCAGAGCCATCCGGCGATCGCGAAGGTGTCGCGCCGGTCGGCGATCGAACAGCGGAAGGACGGCAAGCCCGCCCAGCAGGCCAACCAGGACCACGAACAGCCAGGGACCCACGTAGCGGATCAGCGCCCTCGCGACGTCGGCCAACAGCCACGTGGTCACAAGCGAGTCGGGAACCGTGGCAATGTCCGCTGGATCACCGACGGGGCGAGGGAAGAACGCCGCCAGGGTAATGACCACCGCGATCACCAGACTCGATACGATCAGCGAGCGCAACAGCTGAGTCGGGAAGAACGGCACGCCTGGGCCCGCGGCGCCCTTCGGCGAGTCGCCCGGCACGCTCATCGGGGGAGCGATCCCGCGCCGTCGTACGAGCGTGAAGTGGTACACGAGCAGCGCGGCGGCTACCCACGGCAGTAGCACGACGTGCATCGCGAAGAACCGGCTCAGCGTCGCTCCTGATACGACTTCGTCTCCCCGAACGGCCTCCGCCATCGTGACGCCGAACATCGGGAGGCTCTCCATCGCGTGCGTAATCTCGGCCACCAGCCAGTACGACCATTGATCCCAGGGAAGCAGGTATCCGCTCGCACCGAACAGAAACACGACCACCATCAACAGCAGACCGATGAGCCAATTGGTCTCCCGAGGTGGTTTGTAGGAGGCCTCGAGAAACACCCTGCCCATATGCAGGATCAACGCGATCACGATGAGGTTGGCTGACCAGGCGTGTACGTCCCTGACCAGCCATCCGAACGCCACATCCGAGACGAGGTGCTGAATACTCGCGTGAGCCTCTTGGGGCGACGGCCGGTAGTAGAACACCAGCATCACGCCGGTGGCGACGAGGATCACGAACAACAGGTAGGCGATGCCACCGAACGAGTGGCGCCACCCCACATGCGGTGCCAACCGGTAGTTGAGAGTCTTCCTTAGCGCCTGATCCACCGGCAGGCTGCGATCGATGGGTCCGTACAGGAGACCGAGAAAACGGCCGACCGCGAGTACACTGGCATCCGTGCTCGCCTTGACGGCCTGCCAGGTCTGGGACAGAGCCGGCCCGATGGAAGAGAGTGCCCTACGAACCATGATCGGCCTCCGCCACGTAGACGACACCCTCGCGCTCGAACACCCGATATTGCGCCAGAGGCGCCGTGGTGAGACCCGCCATCACATTGCCGCGCAGATCGTACACGACGTAGGAACACGGAGACACGACCCGCATGGCGTCGGCATCCCAGCGCAGCAGGCATCCGTCGCTCGAGGCAGTTCCCTGGACCGCGAAGTACTCGCCTGGCGTTCGATGCACCACGAGAATCAGGCGATCACCCCAGCTCACCCGCCGGCTCGCGCCTGCCGGAAAGTTGTCGACGTCCGCCACCCGAACCGCGGGCTGCAGGCGCGGAAGCTCCAGTTGCTGGCTCGGCATGAAGTACGCACTGACGATCAGGAACACCAGTGTCAGCGAGAAAGCGAGGACGCCGATGAGCAGCAAGTCGTTCAAGCTCAGTTTAGACAGCAGCTTCGGTGGCACCGTACCACACCTCCGCCGGGTGGCTCTCGGTCAACTCAACACATGTAGAAAAAAGTACCCGATGCTACCTGCAAGAAAAAGGAGCCGGGCAGTTGTTGGCTACCCGGCTCCTACCGCATTTCACGGCAACGTGTCAGCGACCGATTTCACTCCACCGTGCCGCCATCTCCGACGGCAGGATTCGCGGAGCGATCCCGTACGCATCCTCGACCGCAACCATGCTGCCGAGCAGCAGGGCTTCCGTCAGGAACGGGTTGTGAATCGCTGAGCTTGTGATCTCACCCAGTCCTGCGTTGAAAGTGGCGCCCTCCGCCACCGTCAGGATGCCATCTTCCGTATCAAATTCGGTTAATGGCACGAGCGCCAACTGAGCGTCCAGATCGGCCACAAGGCCGGCGATGCGCAGCGTAGCAAGCGAGTACAGGCCGCGTGCCACCGTTTCGTCCCCATGGCACCCGGCCCCGGTGCACGATGCGAACGAGCGCTCGCTGACGTCGCAATCTGTTCCGACGGGAACCCCCTGGGCATCCAGGCACGGAATCGGCTTGAACAGATGGCCTTTCGAACTGAACACGAATTCGCCCGAGACCGGATCCGTGATCTCGCGCGCGAACAGATGGCAGGTGACACAAAGTTCCTCGTTCTGGGCTGAACCGTGCGTGCCGCGAACGATGTTCGTGTCGAAGTTCGGCGGAATCCAACCCACATCCTCACCCAACAGCAACGGACCCTGCGGCGAGTGCGGCCCTCTCGAGTTGTCGACCTCGGGAACGGCCCGTTTCTGGTGGCACTTCATGCACAGGTTTCTGTCGACATCCGCCACATTGACCGGGAACCGGAGCTGGTGCTCGTTCGTCACGTTGTGCGGATCGTGGCAAACTGAACACACGACCGCGAAGTTTTCTGTTCCATCCTTCTCGACGAAGTCCGCGGTTTCACCGAGCGCCAGCAACGCACCACGAGCCTCGTGGCAGGACGCGCAGCTTCCCCCGCGATCTCGAACGCCTGCGTTGCTCTCGATGGGCCCATGCCGTGACTGTAGCCACTCATCCACGAACCCGTGGTGCGAACCCTGATGGCACTCACCGCAGCCGTTTGTGCCGTCCAGGGATACCGCAATCGAGGCCAGTGGTTGAGCCGCGCCGGGATTGGAAACGTGGCCAGCACCGGGACCATGGCAGCTCTCGCACTGTACGTCGTAGTAGCGCGTATCCGCCGTGGCCACCCAGCCCGCATCACCCTCAGCGGCGTTTCCGTTTTCGCTGACCGCGTGGCACCCTTCGCAGAACGACTGGGCGTGTCCGCTGTTCTGAAGGTTGTCCCACGCTTCGGAATGCCCGGTGAGCTCCCACTCGCTCTGCTTGCCGATATGGCAATTGCCGCAAACGGTGAACTTTTCGACCTGCGCGTCTGCCGTCCCATATCCCAGGAACCCTGATGCGGCTGCCGGGGGGTCGTCGAACAGGGGTCGATCGACGAAGATGGTCTCGGTCTCGGTATCCGTACAGCCCGCGGCCACGAGGATCAACCCGACCGTACAGGTAATGAATCGAACGACTTGTGACGACTTCATGCTGACCTCCATGAGCCTGGTTCCGAACACGAACGCTGGGCCGTGTCGGAGTTCGGTCAACTGCGATTCTCTAGTTTAAGATCCACAATTGCAAACTGTGTGCCTAGATGATGTTACCAATGTGTGGAGCGAGTGTCAACGGCCGTCAGACGCCGCGAGCCGCAGGATCCCACACGAATTTGTGCACTTGCAGCTGCAACCGGACCGACAGGCCGTCGGCGAGAATCCAGGACGCCAGCTCGCGGCGGTTCATCCCGTCGAATTCGGGTGAAAAATGTACCGGAAAGCGATCTAGATTGCGTGCCTCAAGCTGGACTTTCGCCCATTCATAGTCCGCTCGATCCGCGATCACGAATTTGATCTCGTCGCGCGTGGGATCCAGCCGGCCGAGGTTGGTCCAGTCGTTCGATTCCGCTTCGCCGCTGCCGGGGCATTTGAAATCGACGATCTTCACGACGGCATCCGGTACGCGATCGACCGGCACGCTGCCGCTGGTCTCGCACATGACCGTATAGCCTCGGTCGAGCAGGGCTGTCGCCAGCTCGCCGATGTCGTGCTGAAGGAGCGGCTCTCCACCCGTCAGCTCCACGAGACGACAGGATCCTCCCAAACGCTCCACCTCCGTCACGATCTCGCCCACCTCCATTTCCCGACCCCCATGGAACGCGTAGGCCGTGTCACACCACACGCAGCGAAGGTTGCAACCCGTCGTGCGTACGAAGACGGACGGCTGCCCGGCGTAGGACGACTCGCCTTGAATCGAATGGAAGATCTCGGTGATGCGCATCCTTCTCACACGGCCAGGATGGCTCGAACCGGCCCCACCCCGTACGCGATCTGGTGCCAGCGACTATCGACGATGTTGCCGTGCACGACCCGTCCGTTGGCCGTGCCTACCAGTACGGTTGCCGAATCGGCGGGATCGACACCCAGGGCCGTAACCGGGCTCCCGCCCTTCAAGACGGCCGCCTCGAGGGGTGCCCATGAAGAGCCCGAATCCCGGCTGATCCATAGGACGCCGCCGGCTTTCTTGCCCGCCTTCCCCCACGTGGCGGGCGGACCACTGGCCGTTCCCAGGAGAAACAGCGTCTCCGACGGCCCGGCTGCTCGACTGCGCGCGATCGCCAGCAGACTTGTCGAGAACAGTTCCCCGACGTCGCCGGCGGCGGGGCGCCAGTCCGCGCCGCGGTCCGCGCTTACGTACAGCCCGCCTCCCGTAGCCGCGAACAAACGACTCCCGTCCCGTGGATCGACGACCAGGTCGTGGATGTCGTCGAACACACCGTCGTTCACTCCGATCCAGCTCACCCCGGAATCGTCGCTGCGATACGCGCCTCCGATTTCCACGCCTGCATACAGACGGGCCGCATCGTGTGCATCGAACGCCACCGCCTCCACGTGCGCCGCCTTGCCCCCATAGTCAGACCAGGTCTCCGTTTCGCGGAGTGCTCCGAAGCCCTCCAGGTTCACCCACGACCCGCCGGCGTCGACCGATCGCAGCAGGTGTGCCGGCTCCGTCCCGACCACCAGGTCGCCGGAGGGAGCAGCAGCGACCGACTCGGGATGCACACCGGCGGGGAGTTCCGCGACAGGATCCCAGGATGTGCCGCGGTCGCTGCTCCTGTGGACTCCGACCTCCGGCACCGCGGCGAAGAGAGAGCCCTCCGATGCCGCAAGCGAGGACACCCGCTGTCCTTCGAAGGCCCGCGAAACAACGGTCCCGTTACGTTCACCGGCCAACCATCTGATGACTTGTAGCCCGTCATCCGTCCCTACGGCTATTCGCATCGCGCGATCTCGTCGTGTGGTTGATGGACAAGGTTTCGGAGCCAAGCACGCGCCCAGAAAACAAGCACGGACGCCTACCCGGGGACTCCTTCCCGCATGCGGCGTCCAGCAGATAAAGCTCGCCAGTACGATGGGTAGAAGCAAGCTTGACACGAGCGGGGCCTGGGGTACTTTGCCGCTCTTTTCCACAGACTACGAGGTGCCATGTCGCTGGTCCGGTTGCACGATGTTTCGAAGAGCTTCGGCAACGTGCATGCCGTCGACGGCGTTTCGTTCGCCATCGGACGCGGTGAAGTCGTCGGTTTTCTGGGTCCGAACGGGGCCGGGAAGACCACGACCATGCGACTCATCACGCAGGCCCTCGAGCCGGATTCAGGTTCGATCGAGGTCGACGGCGTATCGATCGATGAGGCTCCGCTGGAATCCCGCCGACGGATCGGCTATCTGCCCGAGACGAACCCCCTGTACGGTGACATGTTGGTTGCTGAGTTCCTCGAGTATGTGGGAACGCTGAGAGCGCTCCGCGGCCGTGACCTGCGCTCGCGCATCGACCGCGCCGTCGAGCAGACGGGTATCGGTGACATGTTCTACAGGCCGATCGGTCAACTGTCGAAGGGGTATCGCCAGCGTACGGGCCTGGCACAGGCGATTCTCTCCGAACCCGACCTGCTGGTCCTCGACGAACCCACCGAAGGACTGGACCCCAACCAGCGCGTAGAGATTCGCAACTTGATAACCAGCATCGGGGCTGACCGGACGGTACTGCTCAGCACGCACGTGATGCAGGAGGTCCAGGCGACGTGCAGCAGGCTGCTGATCATCAAGGACGGGAAACTGGTCGCTGACGGATCCGTCGAGTCGCTGGTGTCGGGAAGCGCTGGCGTGCGCGTCGCGGTGGAACTCGAGGCCCGCGCCGCGGACGCTCGGGCCGCGCTGGATGGGTTGTCGACTGTAGAGCATGTTACTCAGGTCTCGGAAGCCAGGGGACGGTCGTCCTTCCTCGTGGACGGGGTGGCTGGAGCCGATCCCCGACCTGAGATCTTCGGGCTGGCCCGCGACCGGAACTGGGCCATCTGGGAACTCCGGCGCGAACGCGAGGACCTGGAGCAGATGTTTCGCGATCTTACGGAGTCGGGTGCATGAGCGGCCGCAATGTGTTTGCGGTGGCTGGGCGGGAGTTTCGCGGGTACTTCGACCAGGCGACGGCGTACATCCTCCTGGTCGTGTTTCTCGCTGCCAATTTCTTCTTCTTTTTCCGCACCGTATTCGTCACGGGCGAGGCCAGCCTGCGACCGATGTTCGCGCTGATGCCCTGGCTGCTTCTGTTCCTCGTTCCGGCGATGACGATGCGTTCCATCGCGGAAGACCGGGCACGGGGAACAATCGAGCTCCTGCTGGCGCAGCCCATTCGGGAAGTCGAGTACCTGCTGGGCAAGTTCGTCGGCATGCTCGGTTTTCTGGGAGTGGCGCTGATCGGGACCGTCGCCGCCTGGTTCGCACTCGACGTCGGGAGCGATCCCCAGGTCGGACCCGCCTTCGCCCAGTACGTCGGTACGCTTCTGCTGGGTGGGGCCCTCGTGGCGATCGGCCTGTGGGCGTCGGCGACCACGCGCAATCAGATCACCGCGTTCATCATCGCGACGGCGGCTACCTTCGTCCTCATGGCTTTCAGCCTGCCGGTCGTCCTGGCCGGCCTGCCCCCGGTCGCGGCCACGGCGGCTCAGCGCCTGGGGCTACTCGCCCACCATTCCAATATCACCCGGGGAGTGCTCGACCTTCGGGATGTCGTCTATTTCCTCACCGTCACGCTGGCGTTCCTGAGCCTGGCGTACCTGCTCCTTCTGCGGGGTCGCCGCAATCCGTCGGGGGGGGCGTACAGAAAGCTTCAGGTCGGAGTGCTGGGCATCCTGGCGATCTGCGTGGTGACAAACCTGCTCGGTCGCCACATCCGGGGACGCTGGGACCTGACGCCGGGTGGTGCGTACACGCTGTCCGAGCCAACGCGCGACCTCCTTGGCGGACTGGAGGACGTGGTGAGCATCCGGTTCTTCGCCTCGCGCGATCTGCCGTCTCAGGCTGAGGCGGTCAAGCGCGACGTGGATGACCTGCTTGCGGATTACGCGGCGGCCGGCGGCGACCAGGTTATCGTTCGGCGATCCGAGCCCGTAGCGGGAACCGACGGGGGGACCGAAGCGGAGGATCTGGGCATTGCTCCGATCGAGTTTCAGGTCCTCGGCGAGGACGAATTCCAGTCCCGGAAGGGATACCTGGGTATCGCACTCCAGTACGCCGATGGGCTGGAGACCGTGCCGTACATCCGGGGATCTGAGAATCTGGAATACGAACTCACGAGCGCGATCCAGGGCATGATGCAGCCCACGGCGAAGGGCGTGGGTCTGCTGGGCGGTTTCGGCGGGCCCGGACATGACACGGACCTCGCGGGATTCGTAACCCAGATCGGTGAGTCCTACTCGGTGGCCACGGTCGATTTGGCCCTGGATTCGGCAGTTATCCCCGACTCCGTTGATGTGATGGTCGTTGCCGATCCGGCGCAGCCGCTCACGCCGGCGGCCGGGGCAGAGCTGCGCCGATTCGTGGGCGGCGGCGGAAACCTCATGCTACTGATGCAGACGTACGCGATCACCGAGAGCCAGATGTTCGCGGACACCTTGAGCCATCCGGAGCTCGACGCGCTGCTCGCGCCCTATGGCGTGCGGGTAGCGGAGGGCGCGGCGTATGACATGCGTTCCAACTTCCCCGTCACCCAGCAGTCGGAGAGCGGTCTACCGGTTCAGCGGCCGTACCCTCTATGGCCCGTGTCCCTGCCGGTGTCCGTACATCCGGCCGTCTCCGGATTGACCGGCGTCGCGCTGGGCTGGGCCAGTCCGCTCGACCTGTCCGGAGCCGACACGAGCACGGTCACGCCGCTCCTGGCGACCAGCCAGTTTGGAGGCGTACTCACAGGTCCGTTTCCGTGGGACCCCAGTTTCGACTGGACGAGCGCGGCCTCGGATCTTCGCCCGCGTCCGGTGGCCGCGGCAGTACTCCCACGCGCGGTCGCGGACACGGCCTTCTCGGGCGGACGAATCCTGCTGGTCGGAGACGCGGACTTCCTTACGAATCGATTCCTGGCCGCCAGCCCCGGCAACCTCGCGTTTGCCCGAAATGCGGTCGATTGGCTGGCACGGGACGAATCGCTGATCGGAATCCGCGCCAAGCAACGGCAGGCCCCGCCTCTGCTATATCCCTCCAACGCGGCGCGTGACGGGGCTCGGTACGCGACGCTCCTCGGCGTTCCGCTGCTGTTCATACTGTTTGGGTTCGTTCGGTTGATGCGGAGGCGGCGGCTGTCGGGAATGGTCTGGTCTCCGATGGAATCACGCGACGAGCCGTTGTGACCCGGCGCCAGCTCGGATTCGTCTTCGGCGTCCTTGCCGCGTTGACCGGCGCCTGGTTCGCGCTTCGCGGCGACGGATCCGGACCGGCCGGGGCCACGCTGGACATCGCCGCGATGGTGGGTCCCGACGTATCACAGATTCGCATTCTGAAACCGGATTCGGCCGTTATCCACCTTGGAATCGACGACGACCGGTGGATGGTGAACGGATACCCGGCCGAGGATTCGCTGTTGGAGGCCATGCTGACCCGAATGGCTGCCGTTGCTCCGGCCCGCGTCATCGCGCGCAATCCCAGTAATCACGGCCGACTCGGTGTTGCGAGCGACTCCGCGCCGCGGGTCGAAATCGGGCCCGCCGGTGACCCGGCTCTCGTGTTTCTTCTGGGCGGGGCGGGGCCGGAGGGCCGGTTTGTGCGTCTGCCGGATCGACCCGAGGTGTATGTAGTGGAGCCCGCGGCCGTGAGGGATCTGGATCGGGATCAGGTTCAGTGGCGGGACCCGACGATCGCATCCGTCGATACGGCCTCCCTGCACCGGATTGTCATCAGGCGAGGGACGGACCCGATATTCGATCTTCGGAGAGATGAAACAGGGTCCTGGCAGGTTGCGGGCGTGCCCGCCGATACGGTCCTGGTTCGCGTGTTCCTGGAGACGATGGCGGACCTGAAGGCGGCCGGCTTTCCGGCAGATTCGTTCGTGTTCGCGGTGGATTTCGACCGACCTGACGCGATCCTCGATCTCTACTCGGGCGCTCTCCCGACCGACCCCCCGTCCTTGTCGCTGCTGTTCGCCACGGCGGCGACCCGCACTGAGGTGCTCGTGCGTCGGGCCGACGATCCGATCGCCTACGCGATCGATCCGGCGACGGCCAATTTCCTTGTCAGTGGGCGCTCGCGTTGGCGGGGCGCCCCGTAGCGCTGGTTCAGGCCACGCCGGGTCGCGTCATCGCGTCGAAGTCGATCAACTCGTCCAGGGCTTCGGCGCTCATCAGCTCCATATCGAGGACGACTTCCCGAAGCGTTCGGTCCTCCTTGAGCGATCGCTTTGCTACTTCCGCCGCCTTGTCGTAGCCAATCCGCGGAGCCAGCACCGTCGCGAGGGCAGCGGTCGATTCAGCGTTCCTGCGGCAGCGCATCTCATCCGCCGTAATGCCGGCGACGCAGGAGTCCGCGAACACCCGCGAACCCGAGGCGAGGATCGCGATCGACTGAAGAAGATTGTGCGCGATCACCGGGATCATGACGTTCAGTTCGAAGTTTCCGCGCTCTCCACCAATTGTGATCGCGGTATCGTTGCCGATGACCTGGGCCGCGACCATCGTGAGCATCTCCGACATTACGGGATTCACCTTGCCCGGCATGATCGAGGATCCGGGCTGAAGCTCCGGAAGGCGAATCTCGCCGAGGCCGGTGCGCGGGCCTGATGCCAGCCAGCGAAGATCGTTGGCGATCTTCATGAGACTGCAGGCTACGACTTTCAACATACCGCTGGCTTCGACAGCCGCGTCGCGCGCCGACTGTGCCTCGAAGTGGTTGTCCGCCTCTCTGAAGTGAACTCCCGTGAGATCGCTGATCCGCTCCACGACGCCCAGCGCAAACTCCGGATGCGTATTGATGCCGGTGCCGACCGCCGTGCCCCCGATCGCGAGTTCGGACAGACTCTCGCGGGTGCGGACGAGCCGGCGAATGCCGTGCTCAACCTGGCTCGCATACCCACCGAACTCCTGTCCCAACCGCACGGGCGTCGCATCCTGAAGATGCGTACGGCCCGCTTTGGGGATCGCGTCGAATTCGGCGGCCTTCGCTTCTAGTGCCTCCTGCAGATGCTCGAGAGCCGGAAGCAGATCCTCTTCGATCGCGGTCAGCGCCGCGACGTGCAGCGTCGTGGGAATCACGTCGTTGCTGGACTGACCCATGTTCACATGGTCATTGGGATGCACGGGTGTTTTCGAACCGACGACCCCGCCGAGAATCTGAATCGCCCGATTCGACAGGACTTCGTTGGCGTTCATGTTCGTTGAGGTACCGGAGCCGGTCTGGAAGATGTCCAAAACGAAGTGATCGTCCAGCTTCCCTTCCCGCATTTCCTCGGCCGCATCACGAATCGCCGCCGCGAGCGCGCGGTCGAGCAGCCCGAGGCTCTCATTCGTCTCGGCAGCAGCACGCTTGACGGTTCCGAGTGCCCGGATGAACCGCCGGTCGAACCGCAGCGTACTTATCGGGAAATTGAGCCGCGCGCGCTCGGTCTGCGCCCCATACAACCGATCTGCCGGAATCTCCATCGAGCCCATCGAATCCTTCTCGTCCCGAAAGCCGTCACTCGACATGGTCTCTCCATCCTCCGGATCAGAATTCGACACGTGCGCCGACTCCCACGCCGTTTCGTTCGAACCATCCCGCCGACATCTCCAGGGCATACATCGCCGGGCTCACGGACAGCCAGCTCTCGTCGCTGTTCGGCTCCATCGTCTCCACGTTTACTATGGATCCGTTGCGGTCGGCGAACGCGATATCCAGCGCGAGGGGCGTGTTTCGCATCCAGAAGGATCGGATCTGTTCGTCGGCGTAAACGAACAGCATCCCTTGATTCTCCGGCAGCGAATCCCGATCCATCAGGCCCCGTTCGCGCAACGCCGGAGTGTCGGCGATCTCGGCCGTGACAGCGATTCCGCCCACCGTCAG